>Ga0065711_1008698_pt1 | contig 22871 bp, 20 predicted proteins | sample Hoacrofraction12_FD_59098 | JGI IMG/M metagenome (GOLD analysis project Ga0065711, IMG submission 59098) | Hoatzin crop microbial communities from Cojedes, Venezuela - Epithelial fraction 12 v2 (version 2) | ecosystem: Host-associated > Birds > Digestive system > Esophagus > Crop | place... | reverse complement strand
CCCCCCCCGCCGCAGCCCCCTGCCTGGGGGGTGTGCGGGTGTCTCCTCCTTCTCCTCCTCCTCTTCCTCCTCCTCCACCCCAGCCCGGGCAGCTCCTCGGGGTGCTCCGCGGGTGCGACAGCGGCTCTGCCCTGCGGCGGGGGGGTGCAGAGCTCTCCTGCCCCGTCCCGTCCCCCCGGGGCAGGGGGAAGCTTTAGCACCCGCATGAGGCTCCCCCTCCAAAACCTGCCCCCCGCCACCCGCCCCCCAGCCTTTTACCAGCACGGCAATCCATGGTGCCTCAAAAGCTGGCAAAGAGGGGAGACCTGGTGGAAGGCAGCAGCCAAATCATTGTCAGGAGGCTCCTGCAGGAGCTGTGCTGTGGCTTTAATTGGTTGTTTATTTATTTATTTACTGCATTTATATGTAATTCTATCAAATCCTTCCTGGCTGGGCCCATGTTCCCAGAGCCATCCTAAATCCCTCCACTGCTGGGAAATGCATTTCCCCTGGGCAGCTGAAGGGTTGTAGAGTGAAATTTGTTGTGCCCAGATAAATGGGCAGAAGCAAAAATGTGTTCGCTGCCTCTCTCCCCTTAAGGCAGAGGGAGGGGCTGGGGTTGGGCTTGGAAGCATCCACAGCTCATATTCCCTGTGCTGCTCTTCAGGGATATCTACTTACTCCCACGAGGCTCCCAAAGGAGCACCCCTGTCTTCTGCATCCTTCAGGGCTGGCCATTGCGGTCCACTCATCATCTCTTCGCTAGTCCTCTGCCCTTCAGAGGCCTGAGCACCCTGTGCCTGGTGGCTGCGTTAGCCAGTGGGCTCAGGGACACACCAGGAGACGAGTGTACAAGTTTCTGGGGCTGCGCTGAGGTCACCAGCCGCAAACACCTGAGCTCCATGGTGCTGTAGATGCTCTTTGCGTGTGCTAAGCCCATGGAAAGCAACTGCCTTCCCTTATGTCAGTGTATTTCTGCTGTGATGCCCGGAAGGCTCAACTGCAGCTGCTCTAGCAAGGCTGAGGCTGGACTGAGATGCACTTTTATGGGGTCGGCTCAGAGCAGCAGGAAGAGACATTACTTCTTAGTCATACTCTTCAGACAGCCATCGATCTGTATTTTCCATACAACCCTTTCCATTCATCTCTGTGCTTAAAGTGCCTGTGTAAGCTAACCACCAGGAAACCATCTTAAGAAATGGGGAGAATTTGCACCTGGCCACGTTTCCTCGTGTATTGGTAAATCAGGCTGATAGGAAATTAGCACTCTATTTAGAATAAAGGTTTGCTAGATAACAGTAATGATTTTAGGTTTATTTATGCTATTGAAACCACTAAGCGCTCTTTTACTGAAGGTCTTTGCTGACTCCTGCCACTGTTGCCCAAAGGAAATGTGACTGTTTCCATTTGCAGATGCCATTTTGGTTTATGGCTTTCATATATGTCTCCCTTCTCCCCCTGCACTTCACATGCTGAACCTTTGTGATCTTGTGAAGGTCAGTTTATTCTTGATACCACCCTGGCAGAAGAAAGCTATGGCATCTTGGGGACACCTAGAGGGAATCATCAGGTTGAGCGGGCTATAAATGACATTTTAGCTGACCCACAGACAGGTCACAAATTTTCATCACACAACTAAATCATGTTATTTCCCAGAGTGAAAATCTGGGGCCAGATTTCAAATCTTTTCTAATCATATGGAGTATCCCGAAGGGAAACCTCAAATTTTTTGTGAACCCTCTAATTTATTTATAGCTGCCTGCAATACAGAAGAAAACGATGGCACTATTGTTGATGCCTTTATTATAAATAAGTAAAAATGTAAGCCAAATTTAGACAGAAATTCAGCTATTCTGCTTTAATCGCTGCATAAAATTACTGTCTACCCAAGGGAAAAAAATACTTTCAGAAGGAACATGTATATTTACACTGAAAGAGTCACCAAACTTCTCAGTACAACAAATTTTCACAGGGACTGCTCCGTATATCTCTCTAAAAGACGATCAGCTCAATAAAAGCATTAAATTGAATAAAAGGAGCCTTATTATAAGATTGTTAAAATACCTAGGCCAATAACTATCTGCTTGTGATTTTTGTCAGCATTCAAGTATCATAAAAATGAAATACATGCAATATTTGCATTTGTTATATAGTGATATTTTTATCTTTGGATCTTGGTAATATGAGAATTGATATCTTAATTTATAATCACCAGAAACTCCCTCTATAAAAATATAACCACAGATGTGCAGTTGTTATATATAGTTTACTCTATATATGATATATCACTTACATTGCTGAGACGTTGTTGCATGGAAAGATTCAGGATATTTTAACGTTATTAACAGCACTCAGACGCTGTAATGCTACCTGCCTCTGGCACAGGATGAGTCAGATCCTGCCTGTACCCATCTCTTCGAAAAGTTCTTACCGAAGTCAATGGGACATTTGCCTGATTCACAGAGCAAGGTCAGGCTTTCGGTTATCTAGGAATCACACAGACTCAGACTCATTTCCTCCAGGATCTCAACTGCCTGATCAAAAGTATCAGCCGGGAATTTGGAAGTCTGTGCTCTGTTCCCTTATCTATTCCATCTGCTGTGATCAAGGGATGGACATACCCACCAGCTGCAGCCTCCACCCAGCACCCAGAGCGCGTGTCAGTGTCGGTGCATGGGGTCATTTACTAGGTTTGAAAATGTGGTGTTTCCATGTCCCCAGGGCAAAGCTGATGCGAATGCCTCTGTAGTGGGGTTTCTGCACTTACTGGGCAGTCTGCAAGATGGTTTAACACTGTTGCTGTTAGCTGGAAAGCAAAAGGTGATAATTCTTCCATTATGTTCAGAGTAAATTAGGAGTTAGCCACCTAGGAGGAAACAGAAAGATAGACCTGCAGAGAAGAATGCCTGCTAAAGAACCAGACTTACGTGGAGAACGACTCAGACACACGTGAGACTAAAAGCTCAGTAATACTTTGTTGGAACTCTCTCTTCAGAAATGGGAAAGGTTGTTGAATGAACTGCTCTGAAAAGAATCCTTCTGACAGTGGAGAAAATGTTACCAAGGATCAAAGTCTTAGAAGGAGAAGGTAGAAGACCTTTTGTCCTGCCTGACCTCTGCATTTCAGACAGTCACACTAACGAAAGAAATTTTGTGTCTTTGGCTCACCTGAGTGGAATGTGGAATCTTCCGTTCTGCAGAACGTTTTTCTCCTTCAGATCACTCGAAATGATCAAAGGAGGAAGGCTGTGAACCTGTAACAGGAAGTGGTGATTTAACAGTGAACTTCATTATTTGGAGTCTTAACAACTGACAACAGCTTCGGCTGACCCAGACCCTTCTGGTTAGCTTTGGTTTTCCACCACCCATGCAGGACAGCGGGAATACTTGGAAGAGCCCTAGAGCAGCTGCTCTGCCGAAGAGGGCGAAGTGCTGTAAGATGATCAGGTACCAGACACGGGCTTGTCCCGATGCGCTGGCAGTGAAATAATATCAAAGCACTCTCTATGCTTTTTTTAAAGGGTGGGTCACTGCTGCTGCTTTTGCTTCATTCCTACAGGCGAGTGAACTTCATGGTGGAAGATTGTACATGCAGACACGCTGCATCTTTTTGGTTGTATTTGTACATGTAAAGCACTGTAGTCCTCTCCACGCTGCCTGCAAACTTCTCCAACACAATAGCGATTATTCTCTTAAGAGAAAAGAAACGGGTACAACTGCGCAAGGCTTTTAATATCGCCCAATTCACAAACTGTCCAGTAACTTTGAGAAGAAACTCGTCTCTGCAAAGGGGTAGCCACCAGCAGTGATGCAGTGGGAAGACTAAATATCTTCAGACTTTTACAGCAGCAGGAGCAAAACTTTGTTTGGAAAATCTTTGCATCTGATTTGTTTTTCAAGCTGAGAAGCATGTGAGGTGATTTTTAGTTTAGATTAAGGTAAACAGCAGAGAAAGAAGGAAAAAAAATCGTAGAGTAGAATGTGTCTCTCTGATGTCTCAGGTACCCTCTGCCCTGCCATGAAGCACGCTGGCAGGAGAGCACACACTTGCTGAGGGACCGGCCCTGCCGATGACCCCTGCACACAAGGGGAGAAATCAGAGCGCAGATACTTGGCGCTTCAGGAATACAAATTCAGGAGATAAGTTTGAAGGTGGGCTGAAAAATCACCTAGAAAGGGGAGCTAAAAACCTCTCCCATCACAAGAGAACTCCCCTGTGTGGGGCTGCCAGAGCATGCTAACGTATGATTCGGAGGAAGCCAGGTTTGGATGGGGTGGTCCTATAATTTTCACTCCTATTGTAGGCAAGACACAATAGTCTCCAAGAGAGCTCGGCTGCAGGCTGGGTCCAATGCTGTAGACCTGCCCGTAACGATCCCACGTGATCGGTTCAGGCTCTAGCTAGAAGCGAAGGAGAGATCAGCCCTCTGTTTTCTTTCGTGTTGATATTTCCAGGATGTGTTAAGCCTCAGTCTTTTCTTCTGGCCTTTGTGGTATTAAACAGAGCAGATTTCCACTGAGGATATAATACTGTGTTTTCCTGAGCAAACAGCAAAGGTCCCATTAAGAGATGGATGCTGTGCGGCAAACGCCGAATCCCTCAACCTGCTGAAGCTCACTCAGAGCTGTCGGCACCGGGTTCACAACAAGCACCGGGTACAAGTGAGCAGCTCTGAGGCACCTCCTTTCAAACAGTTCTGGACATCCCTGTATAAGAGAAAGAAAATTTGTATTACTCATGGCAAGCAACCACGCTAGATTCTGGTGCCTGCAATATGTCTGATATCCTACTCCATAGTGTATAAAAAGAAAAATGGGAGGGAAGTTAGAGCTAGAGAATAATCCCACAAACAGCTGTTTTATACCCTGAAACATGCTTGTGTAGGAACTAGTACGTTTGACCACATGCATTCCTGCAGGCCAGATCAGCTTTCAGTGAGAAGATAATCTAGAAACGAACAGGCATTTTCTACTATTTATAAGACTTTCCTCCTAATGATTCATCTGCATTGCAGATGGGTGGGAGCAGGGGCCTGTTTACAGCACAGTTGCAATGTGTAGGGTAGACAGGATTTGCTTATGTTTTCGTGTTCTTTAGCTACCAAATGCAGTAGTTCTCAAAGAAAGATTTTGATCTTGGACTTGGATAATGGACTTGTGAGCCCACAGAAGCAGAAAAGCGTGAAAATGTTGATGTAAGACTGAAAACTTAAAACACAAAGAACCCAGATGATATCTACTCTGCACTGGCTTAGGACTAGATTTTGAGGCCTATGGAAATTTCATCTGTAGCCGTCTTTATCAATAATGCAGTCTCCATGGACATGGGGGGTCTAAGCCTGAGGTTCGACAGGACGCTCGGGGTCCAACAGATTCAGTGTGATAACCCATCAAATACAGGATGTCCTATGTGAGATGGTCAACCTAGGTTCCTTGGAATCATTGCTTAGCATCCTCTGGCAGCCCAGCATGGATGTACTTCTCCATCCATGGCTTTCAGCTCTTCCCATATTTACATAATTATGAATATAAATACACACACACATATATACACTTCCATTAGTAGCCCAAATTGTCTGAAAAAGTGACTTCAGCTCACCACTCCAGACATGTGCAGCTTAGCTGCACGGTAAGCCTGTGAGTTACACACTCAGTTCAATGTCCACGGCTTAAAATGAAGCACTAGGGATATGTTGCTCAGGTGAGTTTATTCAAATACAACAACAGCAAAATGTCAGAACTGTCAGAAGAAAATGACCCTTTGTTTCACAAAACAGGGGAGAAAATAAAGTATTAGTAACATAAATGACAAATTTTGTCCAAAAAAATTTTAATTTCATTACTCTCTGAGTTTGGCACAGATACTGTCTCTATTAAAAGCCTTTGATATTCTTCAGAGAATTTGGTATTCTCTGGAGAATTCTTTACAGTGCTAACTATGCTCAGGGATCAAGTCACAGCCCACTGTAAGTCACAGAGCCAGATGCCATCCATTTTCCTCTCTCTGGGTGTCACCATGCCTCACCACACCTTCTGGACAATCCTGTTTTTTATTAATGGAACTGGTTGCAGACCAAGGTATTACTGAAACTAATGTGAATTTTCAGTTGTACCACAAATACAAGCTACAGTTAAAAATGAACCAAATTAAGCTTAAAACTGTCTCATCAAAAGAAAAATATAAAGCATTACAGAATATTCTTGACTTTACTCTCCAGGCCTCACACTGTTTTACTGCAGCAAGAATTACATTACGGTCTTAAAGCAGAACTATTTTACTTGCTAAAACTCCTAAAGTAATACCTACAAAATTATGGCAAATACCATCAAAATGCTTATTTTGGCATTAAAAGGATATGCTTAAACACGCGTCTCCTCAGGAAAGCACATTATCACATGCTTAGAGCTGAATTCCTGTGTAAGTGCTTTCCTGAGCCAGAGCCCAAGCAATGCCCCGATGAAGCAGGCGAAACTCCAGAGGCTTTTGACCTCCCCAGATCTCTGTGTGATCTCTCAAAATACGAACAGATCATCAGACTCTTCAAAAAGACGTGCGCAGCTCGCTCAAGCTACACGGGATTTTCATCAAACACACTGACTGAAAAGACAGAATTGAAGAAAACATTTATTTCCCATTCTATAACATTTCTCTGGATTACGATTTGTTTTCAAAATTACAATTCTTGCAACAACTTTACTTCCTCTTCCTCGTCGCTGTCAATTACATTGATGAGGTGGACACTGGAGGGAGTGGCTGGGGGTGACAAAACCTCCTGCAATGCTCCGACGTCCAGCTGTGGCAGGGGGCTCAAATACCGCTCCTCATTGCAGCTGCTGTGGCAGGACACTACTCCAGGGCCCTCACAGCTGCCGCGGCCCTCGTGTATACTTTCTGCTGAGCATTCCTTGAAAGGATAGTTTCCATCCAGAGCTGAAAACATCACCTCCTCTCTTGGGTACTTGTCTTCATAAAAGCCAAGGCATTCAGGCACTGAGCTGGAGAAGTTCCCACAGCCAAATGGCGGTCGGCTGAATGGGCATGTGCTGCAATGAAAGAGATCGAAAGTTGGCGTTGAGAAATGTAGATTGCCCAGACTTCCATTCAGCTAAGAAAACCAGAATAGCCCCAATGTTCTACGTCAGTCAGCTTATCCTGTTGAAATATTCAAAACACGCATACTTCAAAACCATGCCTAATTTAAACACTGGGGACATAACAAGAGTCGTGTACAGATTCCGTACCTGTGCATATGCACCTCTTCATACTAGATACACTCACGGTGTTGATTTGAAAATAACACAAAACCCATAGTATTTGTCAATGAAATAATACCATGGGTAAACCAGCATCTGATAAACCTGCAGTATGTTAACTGACATACTCAGAATAGTAAAACAAAGCATCAAAAGTCAGTTTGTGCTACTTCTGTATGCCAAACTTTGTGACAGGGTAAAACACTCTTTTTTAGAGTGAACTCGTGCATCTGTTACATTATTATTAAATAGGAGGACTAACACAGAATCCTTGTGCCCAACATGTTGTCAATGTTACTATTTAAAGAACGTACAGCCATAAATTTTTAAAAAGCAACCACACAGTAGATTGCAGGAAGTTATTATGTCAAATGTAAGGGTATTCCTCTGGTGCCTGAAGTTTGCATTTTTATTCTGCTGCAGAATGACACACTTATTGTAATTCACACAGTGTTACAGAAATACTCTACATTGTTAAGAAAATAAAGTATGTGAAGAAGTAATAGAGCTCTACGGGGCAGGCATTATAAAGACATTGATACAATGTCTATAGCGGTTTTAAGGAGACTAGTCATCTTCCCAACCTAGTATTTACATTTCTAGCACATAAATCTGCACGTATACATTTGCTCTGTCAATGCTACTCAGAAGTTATTATTCTTGTATGCAAGAAAGGAGTTTATAGGAATGTGAACTTACAAATCATTATATTAGAAAGATCCTGGCATAGCAAAGCTGGCAGCTTTCAGTCCATTAACATGTGAACTCAGAACAGTCTTTTAGGGTACAAGAACACTCCTTTCCCTCGGAGGCCTCATAAAACTGTCTAATTTCAGAGACCAAGGGCTAAGCAAAGTTCATCTTTAGCGATTTTGTGAACATGTGTCCTGTGTTTCTTTGAAGGACCTCAAAAATAGAAATGTCTTGTATTGTGCTTCTCAGCTAATAAAGTTCTTTTGAGTTTGATGGGACATCGTCAGCCCTAATATATGACCAGTTAATCTTCTTGCCATAGGAGCATACTGGTTGTTGTTATTAGTAGGAATGAGCAGTGTCTAAACGGGCAGACTTTAAGTTGAATAGTCATAATAATTCGTTATGTCTGATATTGCAGAGTCATGAAAGACAAACGATGCCTTACAAAGAGTAAGTGTCAGTAGGCCATCAGACGACTTGTGTCTGAGCAGCACGCCTGCTGCTGGGAGGGCACTGGTGCTTCCTATGCATGCTCAGCTTAGGAAACACCCATGGCATATTACTTGTAAATTCTTTGATCTCTGGTTGACTGCCCAGAGAATGCAAAGGAAAAACTAGGAATTATTACTTAGTTAAGAATTCTGAAGACATTTCCTACCAGGTTGGATTTCTGAATTATTGGTAGTTATGACAGCTGCAACCATAGTACCCAGGAGGCACCTCATACACCTACTTTAATTGTATCCAATCATTTTCAAAATATATTTACGCTATCTCTACCTAATGCTTTTCCTTAGAAATCAACTGCACTTAAATGCATAAAGTGGAGAGAAAATACTTCTATTTCCTGTGGACTTGGGCGTGCCAGCAACTGCAGTAATACTATGGTGCCTTCAACAACTGGGCATATATTATGAGCAGCCTCAGGCCAGCAGGTCCCACCACACAGAAGCTACAGGAAGGTAAGAGCACCTTTCATTCTGAACGCTCCATCTGCTTCCTATAAGTTAAGAGACTCTCTGCATTTTAGCATTTGTTCTTACTGGTATTCAAATGAAGGGTTTCATTACCTTGAGGGGAAATAGTGAGGTCCAGATACAAAGTAAGGGTGGTGAAATGAAAACCGAGGAGGTACTCCAAACAGGCTGGCTGGCTGACCAACGGGAGGGGGCCCATAGAGACGTGAGTGAAGAAAAGGGGTAGCTTGGGGAAGAGGTATCCCTCTAGGAAAAACAGAAACCCCTGGGCACTCCTTTGGGGGCTCACTGTTAGGGACAGAAAACGTGCCACTAGCGTTGGCTATGTTACTTGGGCTTCTGCCGAAGCTCTCCATGAAAATTGGTGTAGGTCTCTTCGGAGAGCAATTGAGCCCAGATGATACACCAAAAGCTTCTGTTTGAGCAGGTTCGGCAAAGTGCTGTGGTGAAATTATGGGGCGCAGGGTCAGGGCTGGAGCTGGAACAGCCACTGATGCTGTGCTTGCACTAGTAGTCCGGAGAAGAGTAATTGGACCAGCAGGTTGAATGGAAGAAGCCGGCAGACGGATGGCAGGAGACTCACCTTTAAGAAACAGAACAGTTATTTATCAGACATGAATGGAGGAAGAGATTTCATAAACAGCAGCATAACAAACCACAGCCAGAGCCAGAACCATTTCCCTCAAAACACTTCCCAGCATTACTTTCCTACATCCCTGCAACTCACAGTCATACACCACTTGGCCTACACATGTTCTGACAGATGGGTTTGAAGCCCACACATTCAAGTTTCCTTCTACAGAAACCCCAGGGTGAAAGAAGAAGGAATTGGCTAGTGAGTGTTGAGACTGAGAGGCTGGTGAGGGCTGTGTCTTGTCCTGGTATGGCCACAGAACAGGGCTGGAGGGTGCATTTAGTGCTTGAAGCTCAGAACTCCTCCCAAGTCTGCTAGCTGAGTCGGAGTGAGCCAAATTCTTAACAAATCTGTGTGGTGACAAAGCAGCAGTGAGGACCAGACGCTACAGTTAATACACCCAACTCTCCGATACATTTTCTTATTTGTTATGCCAATGAGTGCACCTGCTAGCCAATTTCGCTGTGAAATCTTTTGCAGAACAAATCATTGTACATTGAATGTACGTTTTCAAATCATACCTCCTGTCAACAGGGCTGACTTTATACTGAAAGATTTCAAAACACATTGCACAAGTATTTTCAAACCCCAGTACCTAGTCTAAGAGCCTAAATTCTCAGTCAACAGGACTTAAATGCTTCTAGATTTTTACAGTTTGTATTTAAGAATCATTTCAAACACAATAGGATAGTAAACTCTGGAAAGAAACATAGCAGTATGTGAGGACAACATAACATTATAAAATATATTAGGGTAAGAAAACAAAGAGTACTTTATTCAGTCAAATTTACAGAAGTATTTGAGAAAGGGTCACATCGTTAACTCAGAACTTCACCAGAACAAAGCTGAGTGTTCTCTTTGACATCTCCAGAGGTTACTTCGCAGCATAAACAGGCATTTCCTTTTCTTGTCTCATTATAAAGAGAGGAGCCCTTGTCAGTATACTTAAAGAGAAAAATGCCAATGCCTGCATCTAAGCTATTTGTTGTTAAAATCCACTATCCGTGCACTGACAGAGCCAGAGCTCTTTCACTACAAAACATGCAGGCCAGCTGTTACACTTGACTGTGGGCTCTCATACTACACCCTATTTCACTGCCCATATTGACTTCTTATAAAAAGGAGGATCCTTCCAGTTAGGCACAACTTTTCAATGTATTCCTTCTGTAACTACATTTTTGCTTCTATAAAAGCTGAGCTTTTTATGCTTAAACTGTGGGCATGTGCAGGTTCATAACAACTAGCTATAGAACTAGTCCAGGTGTGCATAGATACCTCAGTAACCACTCATGGAAAATGTGCAAACAAAAAAAAAATTTTTTCAGATGTAGTGACTGCTTTGATACTGCAGCACACACCTTCCCAACGCCCTACTAACTTCCTTTCTGACGAGCTTGTTGACAATTCTGTCTGCTGTCTCTTGCAAGCAGTCTGAGTTGCCGAGCGTTTGCTCTAGAGCACTGGTGCCCTCCCTACCAAGGGACACTAACACCTAGGTGGAGGTGCCATAGCCTAAGCAAATGACCTTTTCCAGGCTTAGTAGCGCCGGGCTGAGCACCAGCGCAGTTAGAGCTGGTGAGGTAAGTTATGTGCGAGGTGGAGACAGAACAAGAAAAAGAAACAGCTGTAGCTTGACAGGAAACAAGTGTTGAGTAACGGAGATCCAAAAAGACCAAGAGATAGCAGGAGGTAACCAGGAGCTACAAAGACAATAGCAGGGGTCTGTGGGCAATGAAGAAGCCAGAAGATCTGAAGAGGCTGAGGGAACAGTAAGAAGAGATGAGGAGGCAGAGGTGCAGTGCAGAGGATTGATAGAAACAGTGGTGTCAAGAAAGACTGAGAAATTGCTTTAACCATATGCACGCTACCATATGTGTAACTTTTACAACAACAGATAAATTCCAAATTTTTTAAATCATTCACTACTGAAAACTCACAGACTGGATGTCCAATACTGTTCTTAACATTGGGGATGACAACAGAGTAAGCAGGTGACTGGAAGGGACAAATGCCAGATGGATTTGTAGAGATGATACTCTGAGAAGTGCCGGAAAATACAGCAGAGACTGGCAGTGGAAAACGCTTCTTTTTGCCTGGTCGTGGTTGATAAATCCAACCTGTCAGAGATGAAAAAAGGTGCGGGCATCCAATTTCTGGGATGGTCTCATTCTTTACGTAAAGCTATGATAGCTGTAATTCTGAAGTATCTAAAAATAATTAGGCCGAAACCTGCTTCTGTAGTCAATGGCAACACTCCATTTGTTTCAGTGAGCTAGGAACTGCGTCATTTCATCAGAGATGGAAATAAAAAAGACATATTTGGGCATTGGTTTTGTATTACTAAATAGTAACTGTTTGCGAGACAAAGAAATAGAGCAGAGTGGGGAGAGACGTGGCACAGCTGAGGAAAGCATGTTAAGAAGAACATGACGCTGTACCATGAGCTTTCAGTGCAGAAGAAAACCATGACTATATTCAAAATGTGCATCTTCCCTGATCGTTTCCTTCACCCCTTAAGCCTCATACATACCTGCAGGTTACAAGAGACAATGGAAAATATGACCCACTGGGAATCCTGTACAGATTTTGGAGGAGTCTGTTCGCCTTTGACTTACAACATTAACTAAACACTGACAATGTATAAACATGTTATGATTTTACTCTGAGCAGCTCAGTTTCTTACACAGGTTAACTCTTAATGCAACTTCAAAGAAGCACGCCCCCCCCCCTTTTTTTTTGGAGGGTGCAAGGAGAGAGGGAGAGNGCTGCTCTCATTTTTTGCTTGCTTACGACAGATTAGTCAGATCTTGTCTACCAGGATTAGCCATAATCATGAATTAGCAGGATTATGACAACAGAGAGAGAAAGGAACACAAGACCTAGTATCTCTACAGCTTTTAAAAAGTGTTCAAAGTACTTCTGCTCTGTTTCATTGAACTGCAGTGTTATGGAGAAATGAATTTGTTATGGGTACAAATTTTTAGCCCTTTTGACAAAAGGCTGAGAAACAACATCTTCCACACTGTTATTTGGGAATCTCGAGCCTACACATTGAAGAATCCCACAGAATACAATGTCATTTGTGCTTCCTGTGGCATTTCCCTTTCCTGATCTTAAGAAGTGGGATGCATGTGTCACCACAGGCCACCTGGACAGCTCTTTCTGGGGCATGTAAAATGATGCAGCAGGCCATGTTCAGAATAAACGCAGTATCTGGCCATTAGACTGCTAAAGCATTCAGAAGAGCTGCTGTAGCTGTGGTGGTCTAAGACCATAATAAACATTAGAAGCTATGAAGGGTGAAACATCATTTTGGATGCTTAAAAAAAAATAATATGCTTTCAGGCACTAGAAAGATGACAGGAGGACTGCCTGCTCGAAATTTTTGTAATTTCTTTCTATTACTTGATCTAATGAAAGAGCTGCATTTTTCAAAAAAATCTTGCACTTCTAAAGCATTCAGGTAAATAAACTGTTTACCAGGAAATTCCTCTCTGTGCTTTTGTTTTATTTTGTGAGCTTCATCATAATAGGGCTGCTTCTGCTCTTCAGTCAGTTTGCTCCACTCCAGTCCAAGCTGAACACTGATTTCTGCGTTATTGGCAGTTGGGTTAGCTTTTGCTAGGGCGGGCCGATGAATCCTCGCCCACACCATAAACGCGTTCATTGGACGCTTTACATGGCCACTTTTGTCCTTGCTAAATGGAGTATCTGGCATACCTACGCAACAGAACAGGGAAAGCTGATCATCTTCCAGGCAATATGTGCAATAGAGGTTACATTCAATAGTGCATCAAGAGGATTTTTGGCAACAGCCAAAAGAATCACTCGAGCTTTGGAACACATGAAACTCAATGCACATTTGGAGAGCAGTTCCTAGAAAAATAACAAAGGCTGAGGGAGTATCCTCCACTAACCTTCACTGAATCACTGCAGAAGGAATCATTTACCTGGCTTTTGCTACACATTATTTAAAAAAAAAAAAAAAAAGAAAGAAAGAAACATATGGGACCGCTAACACACTGGTTTGGATTTCTTTTGGCTAGATTATTTTCTTATGAATGTATAAACTTACAAATTTATACACTAAACATTGTGCAGCATAGACCATATCACTGCAAATTTGTCATCACCACCAGAACTATGTGTCCAAAGCCCTGACAATGCAGGGACCAGGTCTAATGATGCTGTGGCAGTTCCATCCCACACCTGTGCAGTCCCTGGCTTCTCAGCTGAGGAGGTTGCTGTTTTGGGTTTTGTGGTTGGGGTATTTTTGACTCTCTCACTCTTTTCTCAGATTCGGGCACTCATTTCGCTTGAGGAACCTGTGTTACCAAATGACTGTTACACGACAGCCAGCTTTGGCTCTTTGTAAATACAGACTGAAATTAAATTGAGCTGGTGATGTGATGAAACCCCAGGCCCACCACAACTGATCCCTGAGTGTGGAATTTCCTGTCTGAAAAAGGCTTAGAAATGAACACTTTCGCATCACTAATAAAGGGCAAAAGTCTTCTAGTCTTTAAGACCTCACTTTAAGGCACTAATTATGAAAGCCTAGCTATCTTTCAAAAAAAGTAAGCTTCTAATCCAGATGTTTCAAAATGTTCTTCATTTAACATGTCCAAATGTTCTCAGAGGTGTCTGAATATCTCCTAGCTTTAGAAAATTCAAGCAGATTCCTGCCCTTAAACTTGCAATCACTACCTGGTGCAATTTTGAACAGTTCTAAGGGGCTTAATGTAGTCAGGGAGCAAGTGGGCAAAACTGGATTGATTTTAACAAACCACCAGAGAACTGTGCTCCCGCACGTTTACATCTTACACTGAAGAAGCGAATTGCACAGACTCCAGCCTACCCAAAGGGACAGCTCTCTAACACGACCCTTCCACTCCTACCCGTACCCTGCCAGCTGTGTGCCACTCACTGAACCCTTGCAAGCTCCCTCCACGTAATACCTGAATCAGAGGGCAGTACTGTGAGGGGAACATTTTTAGTTTCAGTCTTTACTGAAGGCCTTAGCAAAGGCTGCATTTTAAGCGGCACTGCTGTCACCGGCGCTTTCGTCACATGGATCAGCTCCGGCGGCAGCGGGTCTTGGATCTGCACGGGGGCGGCAGGAGACAAGGGCTGAAACACGACGGGGATCTTCAGGTCTTCAGGGAGGATCCCGAACCCCTCACATGGTTTCGCCTCGCGGTCGTCAGTGCCGGCGTGAGCGGGCCCACCCAGGGAGCCAGTGGGGCCTTCGTTCTTCTCCACCTTCTCCCAGCAGGCCTCAAAGGCCTTGTCCGGCAGGTCCACCTTGATGGCGGCTCCTCTCCAAGGCTCCTTCCCGTTCCCCTGCTTCTCCAGCGCCTTCACCTCCCGCTGGCTTTCCCCGCCGCCCCTTCCCCGATCCCTTTCTCTCTTGACGGCGGCGCGGGTGCCCTCTCTACCCCGCAACGGGGCTGGGGAGCGCCTGAACTCCGCCCCCGGCTTCCTGCCGTCCCCGCGGCCGCCCGGGGGCTCTCCCTCCTCCGCCTCGGGCTCCTCCACTTTGGCGGGCGGCACCCTGAAGGAGCCCCTGGCCTCCTTCGGCCGGCGGTGCGGAAGGGGGCGGTAGGGGCCCGAGGGGGTTTGCGTGGGGGCCCCGGAGCGGGGGGCAATGGACCGCCCGCCCCGCTCCATCCCGTCGCCCCCGATCGTTGCGGCCAACGCTCGCCTCGCCCTCACGCCGCCGCCGCCCGCCAATGGGGGCGCAGCGATCCCGCCACGCGACGCGATCGCCATGTAGACCGCGGCCCCGGCTGTTCGCCCCTCGCCACGCTCCGCCCAGCCGCGTGCGGGGCCCGTTGGAACCATAGAGAGGTCCGCCTGGCCGCCCAGAAGGGCTCACCGCCGTGCTCTCGGAGGACGCCGGGCATTTCCGCTTCCGGTCCGGCCATGCTGGGTTGCTGGCGGGCTGCCTCGGCCGTCTCTGCCGGGAGCGGGCGGCGGGCGGGCTGCCTGCACCTCCCCATGGCGAAGAGCAAGTTCGAGTACGTGCGGGACTTCGAGGCGGACGACACCTGCCTGCCCAACTGCTGGATAGTGGTCCGGCTGGACGGCCGCAACTTCCACAGGTGAAGGCCGGGCGGGCAGCCAAGGGCCGAGGCGCTTGTAGCGGTGCCGTCGCTATGGCGACGCCTCAGCGAGCGGGAGGACGGGGGCTGGGGTGCGGCGGGGGGTACCTCGGGCTTTCCCCGGCCGAAAGGCCCTGGGGGTGCGGCGGGGGGCGACTGGGCTCGGCTGGGCCCTGCCCGCCCGGCGTGAGTTCTGCGGGTGCGGGGGTCACAGCCCCGCCCGCCCCCTCACCCCGGCGGGGCTTGCACTCGGCCTCCCCAGGGCGCGGAGTTTCCGCGGGTGTTTTGTCTGCGAGGGCAGTGGGCCGCTTCAGACCTGGGGCGTTTCCCTTGTTGGACTAAAAGACACCCTAGGAGACAGGGAGTTTACAGACAATAGTATTTGTCGTTCTCTTATTCCAAGAAAAACAGGGAAACCAGTTGTTTTGAAGCGCTTGTTAGGGTGAGATAGTGATGGGAGAGAGAATGAGTTATCCAGAATGGGTAAAAATAGGATTTTTTGTTATTGGTTTTTGTACCTGGAGGGAAGTCTCTGTTGGTGTTGACAGGATACTGGAACTCAATATTCACAGAAAGCAAATGTGAGGAAAATGAATGGGTTAGAGTTTTTTCGTAGCTCTTGAAGGGATTCTTATTCAATAACGTTTGCTTTGAAGGTTTTCTGAGCAGCATGAGTTCAAAAAGCCAAATGATGACCGCGCTCTTCACCTGATGACCAAGTGTGCCCAGACCGTGATGCAAGAACTGGAGGACATTGCTATTGCTTATGGACAGAGTGATGAATATAGTTTTGTTTTCAAAAAGAAGAGTAGATGGTTTAAAAGAAGAGCAAGGTAACAGCTGCTTTGATACTGAAGTGAGCTTGTTTTTAACATCTCTCTCTAAACCTGTAATTCTTCTTTAGATTTGCCTTTATCTACACACAGAGGTTAGGAGTGGGGCTGTGTTTGGGGCACACTCTGCAGTTAGCTCGGGTTCTTCATGTGAATTCTTTGTGTGTGATCTTTCAGGAAAGTATGCTCAGTGATACAGAGTTCTAAAAAAAAGTTTTGATAAAATAAACATTGTTAGAGCAAACTTTCTTTTAACAAAATGTTTCCTTTTCCAAACTCTTTACTTGATTCTCAGTACTTCCTGTTCTTCAGAAGAATCTGTGCTGTTGCTGATCTGTTGGGCTCTCATTTAAGAAATGCTGCTATCCACCAGAATTGTCGCTACCGATACCTCAGATAATCACAGATCTATAATCATATTGATGCATTTCTTTCTCTTTCTTTTTGCTTTGTGTTTGCAAGTAAGTTCATGACTCATGTGGTCTCCCAGTTTGCCTCAAGTTACGTTTTCTACTGGAAGGATTACTTTAAGGACCAGCGACTTCTGTACCCACCAGGATTTGATGGACGAATTGTGTTGTATCCCAGCAACCAAAATTTAAAGGACTACCTCAGCTGGAGACAAGCAGATTGTAAGCATTTCTAGAACATGGAGATTTGTGCAGTTGAGTTCTCTTCCTCTCTGAATAGAAATGCCCTTATCACCACTGTATTTGTGTATACAGGTATCAGAGAACAGCAGGTAGGGTGGTAGTTTTAAATAAACAGTACTAGAATTGTTTCGGGCTTTGTATGGGTGCAGAAATACCAGCTGAAATTCTGAGTCTTCAGGCTAGAACTGTATTTGTTGCATCCTGGAACTGACTTCAACACAGGAAATACTAGACTTTATTAATTTTTTTATTTTTTTTTTTAATATTCCAGAAATCTTCTTTAATGAAGAGATGTGAATGTTCAAATTCACACCATATAGCAAAATTGTAGCAGTCAAAAGTGCTGTGTATGCTATGCTAGAACAGACCATTAGATTCAATTTCTGGGCTTTCATTAGTAGCTAGTCCCTGTTGCTCAAATGAAGATAACTTACGTTACACATAAACACCCTTCACCCTCTGCTCTCCCTTTTCAGAATTATAAGGAAATCTATCTTCTAGTCATTCTTGCATTATGAAATACCTTAAAAATGGATCAGGAAGATTGTATCTTCTCTAGCAACTGATATTATGAATTTCCTGTTATTCTTGGCTGTTTCTTGAATATGACTGGAAATAATGTCGTCTTCTGAGTTGTCACTCAGACTTGCTAAATGCTCTCTCTCTTTTCTCTTTTTCTGTAGGCCATATTAATAACCTTTATAATACAGTGTTTTGGATGCTTGTACAGCGAAGTGGTTTGACACCAGTGCAGGCACAGGATAGACTCCAGGTAAGGCTCTCTTGAGGTCATGGTTTTTTCTAGCTACAAAGAAAATGGTGAGACTTGCCAAGCTGTGTCTTGCTGACCCAGCAGCTGTGACTGGCCTGTCTGTTGTTACTATAATAATTTTGCAGATGTAGATTTAACAACTTCTTAAATTGTACAGACGTTAACATGATTAGCAAAAATTGTATTTGTGATCAAATATTAGCAAGATATTGATTTCTTAATTGGGAAGTTCAGAAATCTTAAAAATGTCATAGAAACATCCAGTATCCATAGGCATGAGGTGCAATGGCAGGATCCACCTACTACTGATTCCCAGTATTTTGTCTCTAGTATTTTGTTTCATTTTGCAGACTTCAGATTTTTTTCTGTTTCCTCCTAGAGTCTGTTGACTTTCTTCTGTTTGTATTGAAAACATAATTAAAAAATCTGTATGTTTTAATATCCTCATTTGGCAGTTGGGAACAATTCCTCTGTTGGGAGAGATAATTAAACCTTGTAATTTAAAGGTGAAAAACCTATTTAAATGTCAGTCTCGCTTCCAATACTCACCCATCTTCTACCCTAGAGATTCAGTTTGTTTGCTGTAAGAGTACTTTTTCTTTTCATCTCCTCTCAGGGAACTTTGGCTGGAGATAAGAATGAAATCTTATTTTCTGAATTCAACATCAACTACAACAATGAACCTTTGATGTATAGAAAAGGAACTGTCTTAATATGGCAGAAGGTAAAAAAACTGTATTACGACTTGCTTCATGCTCATGTTTTAAATAGGTACGCTATGGCAGACAGTCTACACTGTAAGATCACCAGATGTATCCCAAATGTATGTCTGTATAAATATATTTTAACACTAACTGTGTTTGCCATATAATGATGTGTAAGATGACAAATTGTTTGGAGATGTTTTTGAGATCTCTGTATCTATGCTCATAGATACAAAAACTAGTCTCTGAAGTCTGGCTTAGATAAAAATTATGACCATTGAGATAAAACATGTATTAACAGATGACAATCTATACGTAGGATTTCACAAGACTGATGTATTTGCCAGATAAATGTGCCTTGTTTAATGAATCATACAGTTGGTTTCTTAGTGTTGCCAGCTTTGAAAATTGAGGAAGTATTCTCCTTCCTGAGAAATTACATTTTAATGACCCTTGTCAGTTTGATATGGTAATCATTGGCGCCTGTGCCAGGCCCTTCACTACATTAGGTCCCAAGTGTTTCCACTGCAAAGGAATTAAACTTTCGTTCAGTGAGGTAGCTCAGCTCATAGTATGCTTAGTGCTTTTCTACTTCTGTAAAGGAGCATAGTAAGGAGTGCAGCTGTTAATGGGGAATTCCTTTTAACGGTAACTTGGAAATGTTCATTATTCGAGGATTACATCATTGATACAGAATTAGCACAAGAAGCTCCTGTCTTATGTTTTATGATTTTCTGGGGACTCATCTCGTACAAAAGTTTATGGCTTTACTGTCCTTCTGTACTAGGAGATCTTAACTAGAAATACCTGTGTTTTGTGTGATCACGACCCCATCTGTCTGTGTTGAGAGTTCTCCATAACTTGCTCAGCCTTTTGTCTTCTCCCTGTAAAAAAAATATAATCCTTTCTTTTCTTTTTATTTAAATTTTGGCCAACAATTTATATTACTTCATTTGCACTAATTAGAACAGATAGAGGCTCCCACCTGGAAATATATTCCACTTGTTCCTTATGTATTTTTTTTTTCTTGGTAGGTGTAGACATTGGCAAGGTTTCGCATTTGCTTTATATAACTCCAAGTTAAACACTGTGCTTTATTCAAGAATACTTGCAATCAGTTATGTGAATTTGCAGGTCATTTCTTGAAGCCATGTGATGATGACATCAGTTTCAAGTACTCGCGCATCAGTCTTTCGACTGAGAATAGATTTGCTTTCAAAAGATTCAGTGTTCAAACTCTGTAGTATGCTATAGGGTTGATAGTTGCTTTTATTGTAGCTTCGTTTCTTGTGCATGTGTGAATCCCCTCTGGACTCTTACATGTCTGTTAATGTGTCAACTGTATTTTCAGGTTAATGAAGTCATGACTAAGAAGATAAAACTACCAAAGGAAGCAGAAGAAAAGGAAGTTGCAGTGACCCGGACTAGGACTAAAGTTGTTCCCCTGCACTGTGATATTATTGGGGACCAGTTCTGGGAGGAATATCCTGAAATTCTGGCTGAGGATAGTTGATCTCCGATGAGTATAACTGGTAGTTTACCTTTCGCTCTGCTTGGGTTGCTGGCAAGTGAGGCGTATGAATGGTGGCTGGCAGAGTTTAACCTGTAACCCTCTTCAGCAACTACATTGGTTTTAGCACTGTTGTTGCCTGAAAAAAAGACACTGCTATGTTGTCTGATACACAAAGATATGCCTGTGTGAAAAACTTAAAATGATATTATATTTTGAATGTTAAGAACTCATTTTAAATTAACTGTTCCTTGCTTGTACATGCGTATCTGTAGAGAAAGTGTACAGAAATTTCATGCATTTCTATAGCATTTAAACCATGAGGTATTTTACTGAACTGTCAAACTATAAAAAAGCTTGCATATCTGAATAGTTAAAAACAGAGGAGAAAATAATTATTTTGATTTTTGTTTCAGCTGAGAGGGACCAGAATACTTCAACTGGCATTTCAAGGCCAGTGTGTTTAGTCAGATTAGTGACAAACTGTTCAACTGCCTAATGTCTCCGATTCTTATAGAAAGGAAATGGAGTACCCCAGCAGTTCCTATGACTGATTTTAAAAGCTTTTGTCAAATGTACAGGATTTTTATACTTTTTAAAAAGTGAAAAAAAAAAAAGACATTTCTTCCCTGCTGTGTTTATTACTTGGCCTTTCTTATTCCTGGAACTTTCACTAGTAATTGGTGAAGGTTCTAAACAGTTAAGTTAATAATAAAGATACTGTAGAAAATCAAATTCTGTTAGGACATGGGTAGACGTGCTGTCATCTTCTGTGGCCTGAGAAGTCATCTTACCTCCTGCTGTGCAGTAGCAACATGGGGGAGCGTTCCTGGTGCCAGCAAAGAGGGCGTTAACAAGAACTTGCGTTGCTGTTCTCTGGTTTTCCTGGGGAGGATACACACATAGCAGTCCTGGCAGTATACATTAGAGGGAAGGGGGAAGTGTGTATTGCCTGGTCTATGCACAGTTTTGTTCTGGTTTAACTATCAGTTAGACCCTTTGTCAAAACAGTTAAATGATACAGCCTCTCAGAGCAGAAATGTTACTGCTAATGTGAAGGGGCTTGTCCCAGTGCAACTGGAATTTGAGGGAAATAACCTATTTCAGTATAGAAATAGAACTATTATGATATAATTGGTATTGATAAAGATACCATTACTGCTTTTAACCATACTGGTTTCAAAAACAGTACTAGAACAGTAATCTGTCTGGCAAGCTGTTGCTAAGGGATAGATAATCAGCAGTTGGGACTGGCCATAAAAATGGAAAGAGGATCAAATCTGACTGAAGAAGGTCAGTACTGAGTACGTTTAAGGCAATGTGCTTCTTTTTTAACCCACTAAATGGGTACTGATGTAAAATACTACTCCATGGTTTCTTCCCGAGAATAAACAATGAGTCTATGCGTTTATAATAGCACAGGACTTCCACTCTACTACTGTGTGCTGATACTGAGCAGTTAAGTACATGCAATGAGAGAATGCGTATCATTTTTAGTTTGTAGAATGGGCTGTGTAATTCCCAGGAAGAGGATGTGAGGGATTGTGAGACAGTGATTCTGAATGAATCACTGCACCAGTCATTCACCGCTAAGAACTTCCTATCTGTCTGTCTGGGGTTTTTGTCTTGTAACACAAATGTAATTTACTTGACTTTGTTATGCCGTATGTTACTATCTGGTGCCTGGCTTCAGACATTACATATAAAGCGACTGTTCCAGAGGTGGTAACGTTTGGATTTTGCAGTCTGAATAAAGATAAAAAAAATTTTGGCAACTGTGATTCACGTTTGGAAAGTAGTATGTAGGGCTTTTATCGTATCTATCTTATGACTACCTGATACATAAATAGATACATTGTTGAATGTGTGTATGAAAAATGGGTCTGTATTAGGCCTTACCCTCAGAGCGTTTTCTAATTAACTCATCTTTACAATCATGTGTAATAAGTAAACATACCTGTTTACATATGGATGCAGACTTTGGAACCAAGATGTGGATTGTCTGTGCAGCCATGGGCTTTACTCTGAATTAATACAAATCCTAGAGAAAGCAACTCCCTGTGGTATCCTGATGCAGAAGTTATGTGTGTGACTTTGTGCCTGCAAGGGGAAATGTGTCTTCCCGAGGTTCCAGCTGTGTGCTGGTGTTAGGGGTTCGCAGCTCGGCCTGGGGCCTGTGCCTGTGCTTGTAGGAGTTTCTGCAGGTGTTTCTGCAGCAGTCCCCTGCTGTGACCCGGCGGAGCAATAGGTGTTTCCTTTGGCCGATGTTGCCTGAACAGGAAGCATTGCATGTACTGGAGCCAGTTGTGACAGGTCAGTGGGAGGTGCTGGGACCCGCTGCAGTGCAGCCACTCTGCAGCATTAACACGCCTTGCCTCGCTTTTCTTCAGAGAAATGTTTCTGTGCTGTATGCCCTTTTACAGATCAAAATGCGGATTATATTGCACCCCCCCTTTTGCCCAGCCGGCTCTGCCCTGCCTGGGGCCCGGGGGCCCTGCTCGGGGGAGCACCCTCCAACGGCCGGGGAGATCCGGGGCGGGCTGCAGAGGGAGGCCCCAGCGCTGGGATTGCACCGGGAGCTGACCAGGACGCAACGAGAAGGGAAACCGGAGCAACCCCCCCCCAGCCCTGCTCCCCGGGCGGAGGCGGCTTCGCTCCCGCTCCCGGGCGGGGCTCCGCGGTCGCCCCGCCCCGCCCGGGGCCGGCTTAGCCTCTGCGCCCGTGGGGGTTCGCGGGTGGCGCGGCAGCGGCTCCT
>Ga0065711_1004633_pt1 | contig 22871 bp, 9 predicted proteins | sample Hoacrofraction12_FD_59098 | JGI IMG/M metagenome (GOLD analysis project Ga0065711, IMG submission 59098) | Hoatzin crop microbial communities from Cojedes, Venezuela - Epithelial fraction 12 v2 (version 2) | ecosystem: Host-associated > Birds > Digestive system > Esophagus > Crop | place... | reverse complement strand
CTGATGACACCAAACTGGGAGGAGTGGTAGATACACCAGAAGGCTGTGCTGCCATTCAGCGTGACCTGGACAGGCTGGAAAGTTGGGCAGAGAGGAACCTGATGAGGTTCAACCAAGGCAAATGCAGGGTCCTGCACCTGGTGAGGAACAACCCCATGCATCAGTACAGGCTTGGGGCAGACCTGCTGGAGTGCAGCTCTATGGAGAGGTACCTGGGAGTGCTGGTGGACGACAGGATAACCATGAGCCAGCAGTGTGCCCTGGCTGCCAAGAAGGCCAATGGGACCCTGGGATGCATTAGGAGAAGTGTGGCCAGCAGGTCGAGGGAGATTCTCCTTCCCCTCTACTCTGCCCTAGTGAGGACCCATCTGGAGTACTGTGTCCAGTTTTGGGCTCCCCAGTTCAAGAAAGATGAGGAGCTACTGGAGAGTGTCCAGCGGAGGGCTACGAGGAAGGTGAGGGGACCGGAGAATCTCTCCTATGAGGAGAGGCTGAGGGAGCTGGGCTTGTTCAGCCTGAAGAAGAGAAGGCTACGAGGGGACCTTATAAATGCTTACAAATATCTGAAGGGTAGGTGTCAGGAGGATGGGGCCAGACTCTTTTCAGTAGTGCCCAGTGACAGGAAAAGGGCCAATGGGCACAAATTGAAGCACAGGAAGTTCCATCTGAACATGAGGAAGAACTTCTTCCCTCTGAGGGTGAAGGAGCACTGGAACAGGCTGCCCAGGGAGGTTGTGTAGCCTCCTTCTCTGGAGATATTCAAGACCCGCTTGGACAAGGTCCTGTGCAGCCTGCTGTAGGTGACCTTGCTTCGGCGCGAGGGTTGGACTAGATGACCCCCAGAGGTCCCTTCCAACCCCTACCATTCCGTGATTCTGTGATTCTGTGATTCTGAATACATTGAGTCTAGCATAAAACAAACAACCCTAAAGAAATAGTTGCAGAGCTGAGAGTGTCAAGAAGGAGTGCGCATGTTTGTAGAAGGGATGCAATGTTGAAGAGCTGAGTTAATAGACAGTAGCTGCTAATTTAACATCCACAGCTACTTTGCTTATGGTTTTCCAAAAGGTCAGTGTTGAATTTTGCATCCCAGCGACAGAAGCAGGATGTGCTTTGCTCTTTTAGATGCTGCTCCTTACATTACTGTTAGGTAACAGCAAAACTTGGATACTGACTGAGACTGTTAGTATCTATGAAGAGGATCAGACATGATCCTTTCTCTGCAGAAAATACAATGGACAGGTCTTTCTAGGTTCTATTTTCTATACCTTATTGATTTCTCATCGTTTATTTATAGTCTGATAACCGCCAGTCAGGGACCATCTTGGTTTCCAACAGTAGCTCTGAGGAAACTTTGAGGCAACTGGGATGAGAGTAACATCTGATTACCATCTCCTCTTTTGTTTTCTGTTGGCTTGCTTGCTAGTTTGTCTTCTGGGTGGTATTGGCTGTTTTATTAGCTTCTCTTTAGCAAACACTTTAGAAATAGGTCATGGAGTTCTTTCTTTCAGTTTTCACCACAGGTTTTGGTCCTGTTTGCCGCATTCCACCTACTGTCAAATGTCTCGTGTCTTTGCTGTCACATAAGAGGTTCTAGTTATAGAAATTTAAGGACACTATGGTGCTTCTGCCTGGGTGTCTTGTCCTTGCTTATTCTTCCAAATGCTTTTCTTCTGCTATTTTTCTCCTTCCCACAGGGCAATGTGATGTACTGGAAATGAGAAAAAGGGAGAATACATGTATCAAGGTGTTAGTAATGGACTGGTATCTAGGGAGAAGCCACACTGAAAAGGTTTGTTTCCAGCAATTTCTGGTGTGGTGGTTTATGATGAACCAAACAGAAATCATGACGTGGACACTTAGAGTAACTCCAGGAAAAATTTCTTACACAGTTCCTTCCTGTGTTGTTATATTCTGTCCTTAGGCTTTAGTAGGCGCTTAAAAGGTTTATAGTGCCCACAATGCAAAGCCTTAATCATGTTAAAAGGGAAAATAAACATCTAGTATTTCATCACAGGATAATACAACTCAGGGATGAGTAGAGGTGAAACTACAGTGAAATACAGAGTACAGTTTCCAGAAGGAATATAGGTTTAAAATAAAAAGAAATAATAGAAACCATCTGTTGTCCTGTGGGGTAATACAGTTAGGTTGCTGAAGACTATGGGTAATTCAGCACAGTGTAAAATATACTTTGTTTTAAGCCAACAGATCAGTCAAATACGTATCTATAGATGGAGATCCTTCTCACGGTGCTGTTTATGCTACTAATGTTGCGGGAAAAAGAGTGCAACAACCCTGGCTGCAGACCCTTAAAAATTGAGGTTAGCAGTATTTTAAAGCTATTTGTCTTTTTATTAATGAATAAAACAGTAAAGGATCTCCCTTTCTTTCTCTCACCAAAATGAAATTACTCTGCTGTAGTCCTTCACCTTCTTCATTGTATTAACCCTGTAAGCTTAAAACAAACAAATGTTTCCTGGACTCAGACCCACATAGATCCTATTTATTTCGTGAAGCCCCTTGGGTCCTTATACACGGTGGTCGTTTGTCCTCACCACGGGAGAGCCAGTATGGAACCGAGTCCAGCAGAGCTCACTGGGGTTGCAGGCTCAGATGCTCATACTGCAGATTCTCCGCACACGGCTGAAAACGATATTGCTAGTGAAGAATCACTGCTCCTGCACAGGTAAAATATAAAGACAGTGCTGAGAAATCACTGCTCGACTGCATGATTTACTGTATCATTTGCACAGGAACAGGCAACAAACCATCATGCACCGAAGTCTGAGACAAACAGATCACAGTAAATTGTTCTTTATAAGGATGGGACTAATATTCCCTGTGTGTTTGATTTATACACTGGTAACTGAAACTTTATTCAAGGAAATACGATGAAAAAAGAGGAGGAAGAATTAATTCTTGCAGAGTACCAGCCAAAGCATTCATGTTACATCCCTCTCCAGAGAATGGAGTGGCTTTGCAGGGGTATGATGGAAAGGCTCATACTCCCAAAAACCTTTCTCAGGGCTTCTTCAGTCTCAGCCACCTGTACTGGCTGCTATAAAGAAAAGCTATGACCAAAACACTGCCTGTGTCCTCCTCTACTTCTGCCCTGCACTTCCTTTCTGGCCCACTGCTGGAGAAATCTGGGCAGCCCCTGCCTTACTTGGGACCTCAGAGATTATGTGCATAATCCCTGACTGGGCTCTCTGCATGCCTCTCCCTCCAAGATGCTGTGCCTGCAGGCAGTTCTTCAGCACAGTAAATGCCACTGAGCTTTGGCTACTGGGGAGATCCAGCCAGTCAGCCTCAGCAACTACATTTGGGTCCAGACAGCAGCCCTGTCAATGCATGGTGTTTCTGTGGTTCTTCTCAACTTTGTTTCTGTTCCTGCTGTTATACTGAGAATCTGACTTCGGAACTGTAGGGAACATACTTTGTAAACATGGAGAATAAAATGTACTGTTAGTCTAATAAATATCGTAACTGACTAATCAATATTTAGCAAACATATTCTTAGTCCAATCACAGTGATATGAATACTTACGGGCCATGATAATACAGAAAAAGCCCCACACACTCAGAATCTTTATTAGAAAAAGCCTCTCACTAGTATTTGTCCCTTTTCTCTGGTGTCAGACTTACTTCTCTGGGGTCCCTGGCTCCCAGGATTGACAGCTTCTGCTTTCCTCAAGCAGGATGGTGAGAGTGTGTGGATGTGTGTTAACAAGTCATCCGAGTTCCGGTGAAAACCTCAGGAGGCATTTGAAGTTCGTGGCAGTGGTCCCTTCTTCCTCTGAAGTACAGGGGTCCACTCAGCCTTGTTTTCATGAATTTTCAGTATGTCGTTAAGTACAGAATCTCCCGTACATTTATTGTTACATAGATTGTGTTGTAACAGTCATTAATGCAAAAGTTATAAATACCTCCTTCCCAAGAAAGTGATTGTCTCTCTTCACAGGAGTCCATTTACATACAAATAGTTTCAGGCTATGTGCTGGGCAGAACTTGCACACAAGCTTAACCTGCATAAGCAGTGCTCTTGGACCAGGCGTCCCAGAGGTGTTGTGTTGTATCTGGTAGAAATCTGTCAAATAAATTGCAAACACGTACTTCTGAAACCTCATTCAGGAAATTTAGTGTACTAGTAAGAATTGTAAAACACATAAAACCAGTGCTTAGCTAGATCCATCTCATATGAATATGGAGTTGGTCTGAGTGACTTTGGAAGTGAAGGCAGCTTTGCTGAGCAGACTTGGCTTCAGACCTGTCTGTTAATGCTCAGCCAACAAGTCCAAGTCTTTGCACCTACTTGGAAAGCAGAGAACAAATTACACTGGCCTTTTGTACCTAGTGACCTTGGGATGTAGTCTCACCCCTGCATAAAAATATGTGTTAGTTGTAGTATGCTGTGATCCAAGTATATCCTGAGTAATCTGAAGTGTCTGTGAAGTAGAGGTTTTTCTTGAGCTTCTGCTCTGTAAGTACTTTGACTTGAAAGCTGAGGATTTATTACAGTTTGGGGTAATGATCCGTCTGTTGTGGATCGCAGTCAATCATTATAATTTTGAAGTGAAAAATGAAGCGCAATTGAAAAGATTTATTCTTCCTTCCAACTCATCTGTACCTCTCCTATTCAGTTTATAGAATTTCAATAGCAGGCTGGGAAATATGTTCCTGCAGATACAGTGTCACGTTGAAATAGTGTCCTCTCGATAAGGTTTATTTGCTCAATATGGGGTGGTGTGGGGTTTTTTTCAAATCAGAAGTAAAGCAGTGACTGTCTTCTGCAATATCATGGACACGGCTGAAGTTTACAGGAATCCCTATGTAAGATGAGCCCTTAGGGATGATAAAACATCCTTCATATCACAACCTGGCTGTGGAAAGCATTGATACATGAAGACATGTGGAAGGTGAAAAGCTTTGACAAAAACTATAGGACACTTTAAAAGGAAGAAGAAGACAAAGTAGGGAAGGAAATATAGATTCCTTTTCTTTCCTGTGGAAAAAAGGAGGCATGTGGTGTCCTAGTATGATTGCTGTGCTACCCACCAGTGACTGTCATGGAGTCGTTTATAGGATTTCCTGCTTTGAACACGGACTGACTGTTGAGACCTGGATCCAGATGAGGCACCTCAGTTTAGGGACTTCAATATGTTTCTGCAGTGTCTAACATATCCCTATGGGGCTGGTGCGTAAGACACAGGCTCTGTGGGACACCTCACCTTGAGTGTCAGCTGGAGAGTGAGTGTGATACCCTAAAATCTTCAACAGAGAAGAAGGCACAAAGCCTTCTGCAGAGCCAGCTGCCTCCATCCTGCACTGTCCTTGCTGTTCCAGGGAGGCAGACTGCACACCATGGGGCCACAGGTGGGCAGGGATTCCCCAGACATGGACCTCTAACTGACCAGAGGCTATGTCTAAAGGGAAATAAAACAGCTGTGCCAGTATGTCCGTTCTGCATCTTCTCCTGGCTGTATTTCACATGTAACTCTTAGCTTGCCAAACAACAAGAAAACATTAAAGAGGTGTTAGTGTATTGAAAATATACCTTCTGATGTAAAAAGATTTTAATAAACACCATTTATTAACAGGTAGGCCAGACTCTGAGAGAATAATCAATATATATTCATTGATTTCCATGGATTAAATGTAGCTAGTATGTCTTGGAAATGATTTAGAAACTTCCTTTTTAAAAACACACGTATTTTTTCTTTTGTTTTGTTCCCTTCTTGGTATTGGTAAGAGTCTTCTCAGCAGAGGAGAAACTGATTTAATAATAAACTACCCACAAAGTGCTGTCAAATGCACGGCATAAAAAACTGCAGGAAATAGAGGACATTCTTCTTTCACCTATAGTCATTTTAGGAGTTTCTTGTAACTATAACAGGCACTAGATTTTCAGGGAGAAATGAGATTTTCATTTGCATGGTGTCTCTTCAATTTCTAGAGCTAAGCTTTTAATATTTTTTCCAAGCATTTGTTTTAAATATTGAGCATTTAATGACAGTTTGAAAAAATGTATTTGCTTTTATATTATTTATTTATTTGTGCATGATTTGATAGGTTACACAATAAAAACAATGTATACTTTTATTATCCATATTAAGTATGCTCAGAGTATACTAAGAAAATCACTAAATATACCATATATCTTCTATGACTGCACTAATTCACAGTCATTGAGATTCTCCCAGAACTGCGAGGGCATGGGGAAAACCAGGCTACCTTGAGCAAACTCAATGAACTGGATGTTCAAAGTGTTTAGTTTAAATAATTGGGAGGTTTAAATTCAGGGAGAAGGTATGAAGGAATACCTTGATAGCTTGTTAAGCATGCTTAAAGCACCTTTCTCCTCACTTTCTTATTTGTGGTACATTTTTATATGTCTGGTTTCAGTAAGTTCTGACACATGTCCTCCTAATGCAGTTGATGAGCTTGTACCGACATGGAGAGAAGCAGAGACTATTTCAACTACTTTTACTAGTAGAGTCTTCTCCCATATTGAAGGAGAAAATATTCTGGTTTAAGCTGAGTTTCTGCTGTTGGTCTGGTACAAAATCCAAACTTGAGAACAGTGCTTTTGGGCTTTGACTCCCCACATCTAACTCCGTGACCGAGCACTAGCATTTGGTATTAACTTCCATGGGATCTATGGGTTTGCAGTATTTCTAACCGTTACTTCTCATCTTCTCCCAGGGCTGGCTGTCAACATGGTCGTTTTAGTTTCTGAACATCCTGGGATGTTTTTCCTTGGGCAGAACTTCATCAGACCTTACAGTCTGTCCATTCACTGTCATTAGGACAGAGAAAAATATCTACACACCAATCTTCCACAAACTGTTAATGCTAAAGTGTAACATGACTTTTTGCTGTACAAGCAATCTCTGCTCTTCATTGTGAAAGGAGAGGAAGTGTCTTCCCCTGAAAACCTGGGTTACCAGCTGCGCTGAGATGGCTATTGCTGCAGGAGTTGCACCACTGCAAAAGTGCTCCTGGGTCCTTCTCTCTCAGCCCTGAGCTCCTTCTGAAGCCTGCTTCTGTGATGAAATATATTTCACTGTCTTTCATGATCACAACACACTGTGGAGTTAAAAGGGCCTTGTTATAATAGGAAGTCACAGGAGTGAGAGGGCTCCACAACAAGCAGCCATCACCAAGCAGTTGGAGATCCTACATTTCTTCTGACAGTCTGAATTCTTAGCACTGCAATTCTGATAATCCGACCTTTTTAGGACCTGAGTAAAATCAACAGCAAGGAGCTAGAGAAACCGACTTTGAGATACACATTTCTTGTCTTGCTGCATTTGTACTTAACACAGCAGGACAAATAACAGTGTAGACCAGGGGTCTGTGGAGAAACTGCAGACAGATGGCGATACACTGGGTAATTTGAAAAGTATAAATATTTCTGTTGTTCATGTCTTGGGTGCACAAAACTGCCCACAGCCTTGAGGGAATGGTGACGGTTGGTATATCCTTCATAGCTTTGAGCATCCAAAACATCAAGGTCAAGGCAACAAGACAGCATCACAACCCAGTGAGCCTCACAGTTGATAGATTGTTTAATTATCTCAGTCCCAGGATGAATAAAAACCAGAACCATTCCCAGGAGATACTTCATAGAAGCCAGGCTGACAAAGGTTTAGTCAAGTATGGCAAAACTAGTAAAGATCTGATAAGATCAGTGTGTTAGAAAAAAAGAAACAACAAAACCTTAACGAAAGCCTTAACAAAGCCAGTCTGCTCTGTCCTTAGGTACACTGTGCATTTGACAGGTACTTAGCAATAGAACAAGATAGAAGTCTTTATGAACTGCCACCGTTGGTAACTCATCAAATGTGAAGAAAAATGGCTGTTGCCTTTGACAGTTGTTTCTCACAAGTATCCAGCAGCTGGGCTGGACTGATTACATTCATGCCTCAAACATAAAAAATGAGCCTCTGGAATGAAATTGTCTAATAGACAGCAGAGATTATGGTGAACTGATGCCATCCAGGGAAGAGGTTTCTCAATTAATCACACAGAAAGTAAAGAGAGGAGGAAAAAAATCCAGTGTCCACTAACTCCCAGAATGGAAAGTGGTATTATATATGCAACTGCTGGTGTCACTTCATTAAGGGGGAGAACATTTCATCCGAATCCTGACTCAGGTTGTGTGCANCGAACCTGGAAATAATGTTTGGAGACAGATGATTCTTTTTAATTTTCTCCTTTGCAGACAGTGACAATAATGAGGGTCATAGCAAATAATTTCTCCCAACACTCTGTCAAAGGTGTTTTCCTTAGGGACCATGATACCTTCTTATAGCTGCACTTACACTGCTATAATTTATACCAGGATTGGGACAGCTGGATTTTGTAAACTTTGGAAATGTTGCTAGTTTTATGAGGGACATTTTTTATTTACAATTTTATGTGCTGAGGGGAGAAAGGGGGCAGAAATCCTACCCATGGGTTCTTGCTAACAATTGTCTGTTTTAAATGGTAATAGGCCATGTCCTGGACCTACAGAACTCACTGGTCAAGCATAGTCTTAAACTGATTGTCCCCCCAAAAGAGGGAAAATACAGTCTCTGGAGAAGCAGATGAAATATTTGACTGTTTCTAAAAATGCAGTTCCTTGTATCAGGGGATATAAACGGCAACTAAACCTCCTTCCTCCTCACTTTCTGGAAGAAAAATCTGTGCATAGGATTTTATACTCACCTAGACAAACAAGAGTTTATAAAAGGATCTCCAAAGAAGTTTTGAGGTCGAATTACAGGGCTCTGCAAAGGACAGAAAAAAAACTGTAGAAAAAAAATGCAAGGAGATTTTAGGCTAGGAAGTCGTTGAGCGGTTGTCATAATGGATTTCCTGCAGAAGGTGGGGAAAGCCCCCTTCAGACTTCCTGTGTCTCAAAGGGAAAAAAGACAAGAAGAGGAAGAGGTATTATTAGTGTGATCATATCAGAGAGGATGCAAGTATTAATGGCTCGAGTATGGTATCACAGGGCTGCTTTAGCATCATGATGGAAGGAGGATGGTAAAATCATCTATCAGAAGACTGTAGAAAGGTAGAACAAAACATATTCTGGTTTGTTAGGTTTAGGGTTAATACTGTTTTGCATGTTTTGGGGGTGCAGTGGCAGAGCTGAGTTCAGGCTTTACTTTAGACTTGTATTTGACCTGGGCCTTTTAGAGTCGACTGAGCCCTAAGGCTGTCCCTGGTCATTTAGTCAAAACAAAAAAGGACAGCCTAAGGGGTGCTGTCTTTATTTCATTCTGGCATTGTACTGGTGCCTGGAGATGCCCTAACCTTGGTAGCCTGGTGTGTACCTAACCTTGTCCTTGACCTTGACTTGCCTGGGAGAGAGCTCTTTACTGATGCCTGAATCATTGGAATCACAGCAGTCTTCCCCAGTGTAGCACCTCTAAAGAGACGTGAAGCAGGGGTGAAGGGTCACAGTTAGTCAGGGTCTTTTGCCAGAGGGCATCTGGCTTATTTCGAATGTCACTTGGCACTTTATAGACTCCTCCAGTGTAGGATGAGCTGGGGATGAAAATTGTACAGAAAAGTATCTATGTTACCCTTTCCTCTTTCCCTGTATCACATGTGGTCTGTGGAGGACAGGGTATATTGGTGTAATCCTACTACACACAGTTTACTATCTAACCTACAGCAAGGTCCTCAGCAACTTGTCAGAGGTAAGAGAGAGCAAGGGAGGAAACACTGCTGAACATGTGGCTCTATGCAGTACACAATGTGATGCTGAAGCCATGATGCTCCTACGTGTCTCATTCCCCTCGGTAAATCACTGAATGTACAAAAGTGTGTTCATTCGTAGTAGTAGTAGTAGTAGAGCTACGAAGTTCTGCTAAATAATCCACATCAAAACTGATTTATTTTGCTTACACATTTATCTCATGAAAATAAGTATAAATCCCATGTGGTTATAAAAACAGATATGTGACGGCTACAAAAGTAACTTATTTCTTGCAAAATGATAGAAGATGTAATAGAGATGGTATTTGCTATTTTGAAATATATATGTTGTGAGATCTATTTCCATGTTGAAGGTGAAAGACAGTGCTTCACATTTCTGTACTAAAATAGCTGAAAACAATCAAATTTCCAGTGTGTGCAAGTTCTGGTAGCACAGAACTTTCTTTTGTCTCAAAGGCTATTTGTTTTTCCTAGGAGAGTTCAGTCTCTGAAGGTGGCAATGTCCATACCATTGGATAAAAAATAGCCAGATAAATGCACCTAAAGCTTTATACATCTGTCCATATATCTAGTAATACCGATACCCCTTGAGATCAGCCAGAAAACCCCAGATAAAGGTCGTATGTTTGGACTAGGATTTAGTTTACATGGGTGTGTAACCGAGTCTCTGTGGTAAGTCATCCTGTGGGCTCCGCACTGGAAGTAATTTAGGCGTATTTCCGTTTGTCACCTGTGAGTAAATCATGTTTTTAGATGTTTGTCTTTCAAGGCTCAGACTGTTCATTGCTGGTGAGGTGCCACAGGAGATGCCATGGGAGATTCGTTCTGGGTTCCTGCCTTGCTCATGTCTGTAGCCTGGAGTTAACTATCAGTTTGTTGGAGTTAAACCAGGGCTGCTAAGAAAAGTGACCTACTAAAACACACAATGGGTGGCTTACACACACACTCGGTGCTGAACAAGTAAAATAAAAGACTTATCTTTCGTAGACAGCTGTGCTTTCTTGCAGAACGTGCTGCACTTGATAAAGTGGTGTTTATGGAAGCAGTGCACTGGTGAGATTTTGGAGACCACATAGCAGCCAGCAAAGAGTCAGCTTTTTCCTGGAAATGCTTCACGCTGTATGGGTTTACTATAGCCTTGAGCTGTACCTTTGGCAAACATATGTCTTCTGCTGATGACCTTACATCATGACCAGAGTTTCATTTTAGGGGCTGGAAGTCCATCCCCCCCATTTAGGGTTGATCCATCCACTGTACCTAATGTGTTCCCAGCAAAGGTGTGGCTGTCTTGGCTTGCTTGCTTGGGCATGTCTAAGAAGTAACTGGAAGAGGTGTCATTCTTACTACCAAACTGAGGTATCTTTGTGTTAGAGTCTCTGAGGACAGAAAACTAAAAATGCCAAGAGGCAAATAGCTATTTAATAAATAATCACATATTCAACATGGGAAGCTGCGATAATCCTCATAATCTGGTGGTAATCTACATTATGAGTCTGTATTCAGCTTGCATTTTTGTTCCCTGCTTTCTCCACATTCTAGTATATGAAGACCGGCCTGGTAATGTATTTCCTTAGGAATATCAGAAAGGACTAGCTTGAACTTGTGAGGTTCTTGAGAGCTTCTGAATGACCCTTTGGAGTTGTCATCAAAATTGTTTATATTCCTGTCTCCTAACTGAGAGATTAAGTTCTTCATAGAAAAAAATTCTTTGTCATTCTCTAGTGTGCTTCTGGTTAAAAAATGGTTGAACAAATCAAGAGTGTTTTAAACAGAGAGGCAGAAAAGGATTTTCCATCTATGTTAATCATGTGTGACTGCTCCAGAGCCTCAGTACCTATCTCCTCACCCAAATTTCAGTAGTTTTCCAAGAAAACAGAGCTTTCTGAAATGTATATCAACAAATGTGTGTACACATACACACAAGTATGTGTAAATGTGCAAATTGTTGCCAATATCTATTCTTTCCAAAAAGACACGATGCTAGCTCAGCTCTCCACAGCAGTGAAAGGGAAAAGCTATTTTCACCTTAGCTCAACCATTTTCAGCAACTGCAACTAAGATTTCAGTATTTTGTAGTACTCATTTTAGACTTATATTGGGGGTGAAGGTAGCAGACAAATGAGACTGTAATGGATTAGGCATCAGAGAAGATTGGAAAATACAAATGAAGAGGCATATTTTATGTGCTTTTTTTGCCCTCTCTGTAGGTATTTCCCTGTTGAAGACATCTGTTTGGTAACACTGAGTTATCTCTGAAACTTTGCCAACATTTAAAACCAATAGTTGAACAATTTTTAAAAATTTGTCCTTGCTTAACATTATTTCAACTTTTCAAAATAAATCTTCAGATAATCAGCATTTCTAGATGAAGTAGAACAACATGCAATACTTTTCTGGAGCTGGAAAATGTTATGATCCAGCTTTGCAATTTTCTAAGGTTTTTTGTAATGTTTTATTACAGACAGTAAATGTAGCTATCTCTGAATGACTCATGCAGCAGGAACAAGTAATATATCTCAGGGTGTGCATTCATCAGTCAACACATTTAAACACGTAAGAGCTGTGTATTTATATTTTTCTTCAAATTTTTGGGGGTATCGTTTTGTTACTTTGACTCTGCATCCATTTCAGAGGTGCTCCATACTCCACTCAGTAGCTTTGGGGAGACTCTTTGAAAATGGTATGTTACCAGAAGAATGAATAGCAATATATTGCTGACTTAACCAGCCCTAAGACTGCAGGGTTGGGGATGGAGGCTGTCAAAAGGATGACAGAGTCTGAAACTCTCCCAAAGAGTAACTGGTGAAAGGTGCTCTGTTCTGAAGAAATGTTTCAGCTGCTGGATTATTTTGGAGAGCACTGGGATAGAGGAACATCAAGACATTTTAGAGTTCTCTTAGACTTTTTTTTTTTGTCTGTCTCCTTGGTAGGATGTACAGTTGCACTGCAGTCCCTAGCAGATTTCAGAACCAAAGAAAAACAGTATTCTTTCATGTTGACAAAGAACAGGCAGAAAAGATTAAAGGCTTTTTTATCCATTTTCTTGCTGATGAATGAAGATCTCTAAAAATTGTATGTCAAATTCTTTCTGTTTTGATTTTCTGCTTTAGAAGTGTATTTGAAAATCACATTTACATTTAATTTTTTTAAGGCTGTTGGAATGATTGAAAACCAGACATAAAAAGTATGTAGGTGATTAACATCTGTTTGACTGGAACAGTTGGCAGAATAGCTTTCTTTGTCAAATGTTCACCAATCCTATCTTTTTAACTGTGGCTAAGAAAATTATCCTGTACTTAATCTTTGAAACATCTAAAAAGTAAGACACAGAGTAAAAAAAATCATATAAGGCGTGATCACTGAAGGCAAAAAACAGTGGCCAATATATGTCGAGATTTTTCAAGGAAAACAATACCAAAATGATTATTACTTCAGGTCTTCCTTCAGCTGCTTTTATGCATTACACAGGAACATGAAGGAACTTAAATACAGTTTTCTTCTGTTTGCTGGTTACATTTTGAATCTGCTTATAAAACAGCTAATCTTTTGAACTTTTTCAAGTAATGTTTGAATCAGAGAAGAGGTTAGTAGTTAAGATAATATGTTATTAAGCAATAAGTCTTATAGCCAAGAAGTGATTTCATATCTTGCAAATGGACAGATAAGGAAAATAGTTTTTCAGGGGATGTTTTTTATTAAAAATAATAGCCCTCTGCTGTAATTAATACTGTACTGGTTGGTTCAAAACATGGTTAGGAATCCACTCTAGTATTTCTCTTATTTTGTTTTGCTATTCATTGATTTGCACTAGTCAAATTATCTGATGAAGTCTTGTTTCTTGCTATGCGATGGCCCAGGGTCTTGTACTGTTTCAGACACTCTCCTGCTGAGACACTACAACACACAACAGGCTTTTTAAATAATGCCATTATTTTCTATGAGGTCAGTGAAAAATCTTCTTCAAGACATTCTTTATGTCAGGCAGAGGAACAATACCGCAAGTGATATGTAGTCATACATGTTTTTGGCATCCTAATGGGATTTTTTTTTTCCTGATTAGAATCATAGATTCTTTAAGGTTGGAAAAGACCTCTCAGATTACGAAGTCCAACCATCAACCCAACACCACCATGTCTGCTAAACCATGTCCTGATGTGCCATATCTACACCTTTTTTGAACACCTCCCGGGACAGTGACTCCACCACTTCCCTGGGCAGCCTGTCCCAATGCTTACCCACTCTTTCAGTAAAGGAATGTTTCCTTATATCCAATCTGAACCTCCCCTGATGCAACATGAGGCCATTAAATTGTCCTTTCTGCTGAAGGTTTCTCCTGAGAAAGGAGCAGCAGCCTTGCCAGTAGGTCACTTACTAGTGGTAACTACACAGGCATGGGTGGACGTATGATGGGAGGTCCGCTCTCTAATGCTGCCTGCTACAAATTTCCTTACCCTGTGATGCAGCTGCAAGCCTGTGCAGCTTCCACTCCCTTCTTCCTCCCATTTCTAACTGGGATTTTTTTCTCTGACTTTATGACCAGTTTTATCACTGGGCAAAATACCTTTTGTCTCCCATTTGTACTTTTGTCTCCCAATTGTACTCTATTTTAGGACACTGTCACATAATGGAATAGCTATCTAACTGGTGCACACTTCAGGAATGTTCACTTTGATCATTGTTCCTAAACTATGAAAACTGCTGCTTTGACAGTGTTGCTCACGAGAGCTTCCATTGCATTAATGAGCTTTCTTTTCATTAGGTGAAACCAAACAAAGAAATCATTAATGTGACTCTTCCTAGCACTGTGTCTATGAGAATGGTGTCAGCAGCATTGACCACAGCATACGACACCTTTGCTCCTCTTCTGCAACAGTGGAAAGCATCCAGTCTGAGCCTGGGGAGCTGTGCAAGTCTCCTGTCAGCAGCAAGAGGCAGCCTCCCAGTGTGCTGGCATCCTTTCAGCATGTCTGGGCTGCTAGCGCTGAGATCTGACACAGTGTGGTGCTGTTCATGGAAATAAGCCTCTTTCTTCCTAGTCTAAGGAAGAAGTGTTTTCTCTGGGACAAAATTGCCACCTCCAAAAGTGAGTTTGGAGAGGAGGGATTCTGCACCACTGAGCACCTGGATGCAGATCTGTACTAGTTATTCTACTCTGAAGACTCCTTTCTCTTTAACTTGGCCCTCATCAGGTATGCCAAATGGTCAAGCAAAGATAATTTTACCTCCGTCCGCAGTATTTCCCTGTTCTCATTTCCTATAGCAGAATGTGAATGTCTGGGAGGTGAAGGGTTTTTTCTGCTCATCTTTCTTTCTCCATTCCTCTTTCCCATTGCCTGTCAATGAACTGGTGAAGGAGAACAATGTTGACATAGCATAAAATAATGTGAATGACCATTCGTCTTTGGAATAAGGCCTCACTTAACTTAGTAGGCTGTCTTTGAAGGGTGAGTGGGGAAGAACAAGAACCAGGCAAGTATTCTTCACCTTATATATTCCCAGCTTCTATCTATTTTAATCTTCCAGGATTACCTGAGGCTGTTGTGTTTGATCTAGTAGCATTCAACAGAACAAGTGACTCTCCAAGGTTTTTGCATTAGTGACATCCTTTGGCAAGGAGTTGCACTAATTAGTTGCAATATGGTGCGTGAAAAAATGTTTTTACCTTCACTTTTAACTGTCTCCGATTATCTTCATCTTATGACCTCTAGTTTTTGTACTGGAGAAGGCAGTGAAAGTCCAACCTTTGTCTGACCTTTCGGAAACCGTCTTGATTTTGAAACCCTCAGTTCTATCTCACTGCAGGACATGTACTTGCCAGCTGAAGAGTCCAGCCTGTCCTTTGGGTGTAAGTAGTTCTGCACCCTGGATTTCCTTGTTGACTTCCTCTGAGCCTATTACAGCGCTGCCACGGTTTGTTCATGTGTTTGTTGTTCAGGCATGGGAACAAAAAGTATCACGAGATGGATGCGATCTGGCATGATATTTTCTGTTTTGTTCTCCGTTAATTTTCTTATAATTTCTAGCATTTCTTCTCACTGCCTGAGCTGCCTTCAGTGCTAAGCTGGTGTTTCCACAGTACTGTGGATCACAGCCCCAGTTCTGACTGACCTTTGGTGACTTACAGTAGATCTTTTGGCTGAAGTAACACCTAGAATAACTATGTGTGAAAGCTCTGTACATCATCCACCATTTTTGTGATCAGTTTGTATATAGATGTACTGCTCCAAGTTCCTGTCAATACACTTGGAGAGCTATATCGCAATCCGTAACCTTATGTCTGTTTTATACCTTCCCCCACAAAAGCTCCAAGACTAAACAAATGTGTATATCCTTACCAAGTTCTCAGGCGCTAGGGAAATATGGCACAGGACTTTCTGCAGTGTGTGTGGAAGTGGATTCAAGGCCAGAGGAAAGGATGAGGGAGGATGCTGGGTCATGAAGGTAGCCGAAGGATGGGCTGTCAAAGAGGAGCAGTCTGGAGGTGGGACATTACCAAAGCTTGTGAACAGCTCTGCAGAAAGGAGCCTTCTGCTTACTCTCTCACAAAGAAACTGAAGAAGTCTTGAGCTGTAAATTGTTCTACACTGGGAAAGGATTCTGGGAAATTATCAGTCTATAGCTACCCTGTTCTTATATTCTTCCCTAGCTATCTTTTTTGAGCCCCACTGGAGACAGAAGGCCTTTCATTCTTCTGTTTATGTTCCTTGGCTGCAGTGTAGCAGTGTGTATCCTCACTAAACCATCTCCACTTTGCTGTCACTGTAATGGGGGGAGAGGGAAGGAGAAGAAGATATATGCACTTTCTTGCCAGCTTTCTGCTCTAGCTGTCTCAGATCTGGGTGATTGCACTGTAAGAGCAGCTTTTTCATGGTCTGTGGCTTGTGCTTTGGTTCTAACTATAAATAAGATATGCATCAATATCCATGAAGGCTCTTTTCTAAGTGACTTACTAATTTCCAAACTTCAGAAAAGGCCAGATTTTCCTGCTAAAGTTTGAGTCCTCTTGCTCATTCCAAATTTTTTGAATGTTGTAAATACCCTGTCAGCCAGTTGTCAGGTGCAATTGCTCTGTGAGCCCCTTTTGACTGTTACTGCATGCCTATATATATGGTAGCTATCTCCTGTGTCCTTGCACTGTCTGTTGTATCCACATTATTTGAGACTGGATATATTTTAGCAGTGGGCAACACAGGAATTTTTTATGGACATTTCAGAGAAGTCATAAGTCAAGCCCCCCAAAATGTTTCTTTTCTTTCCATAATGCAATAAAACAACCTCCTTTCTTATTTACCTGGAGTACCATTGGATCCAGGTAGAAACTTTTTCAGATTTCTTTGGCTCTTTTGGGAGGTTAGAAAAAAATTAACAGAAACAAATTCCACAAAACATAAATTGGTATACTGTAGGCATGAAATACAGAGATAACTGTTCCCCATTGTATGCCAGTTACTCTAAAGACTTGAAAAATATATGCATCTGAAAACGCGTAATTTGCATTGAGTCCCAATACAACCTATTAGAGAAAAAAAACACCCACTGCTGAACTATAAATAGTTGAATCACATCCTTCCGTGGCTCTCAGTGTTTATGGCTTTAGGCTGCTTGGATAATATTCACTAGGGTTTTTAGTGGGTTTTCTCCCTTGGGTTTTTTTTGTGTTGGTTTTTTTTTCTTTATTTTTTTTCTTCCTTAAATGCAGGGGAACATGAATAATATCACATTTAGTTTCACCAGTACTTAAATTTGGACATGTTTTGTAGACTTGGTGTAACTACTGTAGCGATTGTCAGTAATTACTGGAAATGGGATTAGCATCCTCAGAAGTAATATACATCAGTTCCAATTTTGTCTGCTACACACCTTGCAATAAAATCCTGAATCCCCAAGCACAGCTGTGACTGGGAGGAGGAAGACGCTTTTGACTCTTGGAAGAAGAGTGATCTGTGAGTTTTGTACAACATACAGGCAGTTCAGCTTTGGCAAAAAGACAGCTTTGTGAAAAAAAGCAACATTTAGGACAAACATATAATGTTCTGGTTTAACTAGTTGGCATCAGCAGTCTAAGACAGGGTTGCCCTTGTTATATGGAATAGGAGCCTTGCTGCTTCCATCAGAAGGAGAATGTGTTGTGACTACGATCACTTGTTTTCACACTTTCTCTGGAGCAATTTGGGGATGCCCAGAGCAGATATCCAGGAGTATATCAGCTGTGCTCTCTGATTGGTGAGATGATCATGCCCTGAGGAAGGATTATGGTTGTTGCCATGTGGCTGGAGAGGCTGGTGCTGAGGCTGGAGTACTGAACCCTGCGAGGTCGTACTGCATGGAGGCGGCTGTGCTGGTTCCAGGGGCAAGTAGAAGCTGATGCATGTACCACTTCTTTGGGGGGACTTGACAGGCTTTCAGCACACTTGTGCCTTGTCTGCTGTTTATACAGCTTTAGTTTTCTTTGTGCCTCTGTTATCTTGAAGATTGTTGTAGACAAGGCACTGCAGAGTGGCTGCTGAGGGACTGCTATTCCTCATCTGTATGTAAAGCCTACTTACCCAGAGTAAAGGAGACCACCACTGATTTGCTAATATTTAGATCCTTCAAAGGCATGGACTTTGTGAAAAGTGACACAGCTGACCAGAGGATTGACCATTACATAACTTTTAAAAAAGGTAGGAAGTGGAGACTGAGCTGAGGGTTCCATACACTCGAGTTCTGTGCAGAATCCCAGCTGATCACAACATACAGGGTTTCTCTGTCAGCTGATAGCATTTGTCTTAAGGGCAGACAAAGCTTTTGTGTCAGCGAATGTGAGAAACTACAGGAGACGTAAAATAAGCAAATAAAAAATAAATGCATACATCCTTTAAAAGAGAAACAGTTTATCCCCACATATTTTTTCCTGATTACTGCTCTGTAGTGCTTCTGTTCTCCAAAACACACTGCACAAGTACACAACTAGCAGTCTTAGTCACAGTCTGGTTTGAAGTCTTCTCAACAGAGAAGCAAGAAGTGAACTGCCAAGGTCAACACTTTCTTCTCAAACTTGAGGGGGGTCTTTCCAGTTAAGATTTGTATGCACCAAACAGTGACTTGCACTAAAAAGCCTGTCAAAGATAATAAATCAAAAGGAGCAGAGTATGGCCAAAAAAAAGTTAAAATCGTACTGCCCATTAAAAAGAAATAATTTCAAAGCCCCACTGACAATGCCTGGCACAGCACAAAGCCTCTTCTCTGTTGCAGCTTAGCCTACTGATCTGACAGTTGAACATGCAGAAACAGCTATTTATTAAAAAAAAAGGTTAAAAAAAGTTGTGGATTTAAAAAATAAGAAATGAACAAAAAACCCCAAGCAATGACAGCAGCCAAGTTGAACTGGGTATTATCAGAGAAACTCAAAAATGAGCCAGAAAGGGCAAAGTAAAACTATTTCTGTAACCAATTCTTTTATTTCGTGTGCTGGTGTCCCAGTGATGTTCTCAGGACATAGGAAAGGCTTATCATAATACCAAATTTTGTGCAGGTATTTTGGTAGACATTGCCAGCAACAAGATAAAAGAGGTCTTTATGTGTTCTTTTTCAAAATGCTATCAAGAATTCAGAAAAGAATGTTAAAAAATTCCTTGACTTTTTTTACAAATGTTGATCTAAAAATAACAACAACAACAAGAAGAATTTTACAAAATATATAGATGATTTGGGGGTTAGAGATGCAAGAGGCCAACTGTCCCTTTTCATTAAGGTAAACATATACAGATATACCACAAGATCAAGATGAGTCTGCATTTTAGATTTCTTCCTGACAATAGTCATTAACAAGCCGTAAGGAAATACCTCATTAAGCAAATAACATATAAATTATAGGGTAATTTAAAAATACTTCCAACTCATTACAATAAGCTGATTACAAAGCAGATTTACTTCACAATATCCTCTATTTATCCACAATGACAATGAACTTGATTTTTGTTCTGTTCCCCTGAAGTCCGAAAAGTGGGAATTTTGCACAGTGTTTTCTCCTTCTTACATACCAGACCCTGGATTGAGAGATGCTTCTTCCCTCTTTAGATGCCACTGAGATGGGCTGTTAAAGAAAGCAAATCCTTGCAGAGGCAGAAACAATGGTCTGGAAGTGGACATGTGATCTGTATTAATGGGCTTCAGCACCTGTGTGAAGCTACAGGAAAGTTTCTGGGGCTTGGTATAAGTTCTCTTGTAGAAAAGTCCAGCCAAGGGACTGCCCCCTGTCATGCTACTGAGAATCTGCAATGTTTATTTTCCTTTCCATTTGGACTCAGAGCTTTATCATTGCAGGGTGGCCTCCCAGTTGTGTTCTCTGAGTAACAAAGAGCTGCCAGACTGAGACAATAGCTCTCTTAAGAGAGGGCTCAACAGCAATCAGATAGCAACAGTTCCCAGATACAGACTTTGGAACTGGTAAGAAAAAGTAGCTCTGAGCTTGTTCTCCGGTCTTCATGGAATCTACCTGCATGAAATGCATGGCTGGAGTGTGACCCTCATCATCCACTTTGGACACCTCTTAGGAGGGCACAAGGAGCCCATACCTGAATATCACTTGCAAAGAGACTGGAATACAATTGTATGTTATTTCTGCCTGAGTCTTATCTGATGGGAAGTCAGGATACAGAAGGACCCTCATCCACCCTGAGCTAGGATTTTCTTAGCATTCTTGGGGCCAAAGTTATATGCACAAACACATATATACACACAAACCTTTCTGGATTCACCGGGACTGAGATTTTTGTTAGCTTTAGCAAAGAAACCTAGAAATAATGTTGAACTGGGTTTATGTGGCAAGGTTTTGGCAATTGAGGGCTGCAGGGGTGGCCTTTGTGGGAAGAGGACAGGGGCTGCCATATGCCGAACATAGCCATTTCCAGGTGGCTCTGAAGTGGACTCACTGTGCAACACAGCTGAGCCCATCAGCAAAGCTGGTGGCCCCTCTGTGAAAACATACGTACAGAAGAGCAGAAAGCACCACACAGACAAAGGCAGAAGGGGAAAAAAAATGTGAGAAACAGCAAGAGGAAATCGAAGTTGAGGAGGAGGATAAGCTCTATGGCAGAACAAACGCTGGTCCTCAAAGAGAGCCATAGAAGAGCCCATGCTGGAGCAGATACTCCCCTAAAGGACTACAGCCCATAGAGGACACATGTAGGTGCATGGAAACTGAGTGAGAAGAAAGGAGCAGCAGAGAGAAACTGCTGTGTCTTGACCCTGACCCCCTGCATCACTGATTGCCTCACTAAAGGTGCCGAGTATAACCTGCAGCAGAAGAAAACTGGGTGGAAAGGAGTCTGGAGTAAAGCTGAGCCTGGGAAAGGAGGAGGAAAGGTGTTTTTTCTAAGTGTCCAAAACCTTCTTTTTTATTGTTGTCTTTTAACAATACTCAAGTCATTACCAAATATTTATATCAATAGTCAATAAATTAAGTTAAATTCCCCAAAGCAGAGTCTGTTTTGGCTGCAACAGCAACTGTTATGTTATCTTACCATCCTTACCTCAACCCACAAATCTTCTTGCTCCTTTTCTTTCTATTTCTCCCCTCATCCCACTGGGTTGCAGTGGGGTGGGGAGAGTGTGAGTGTCTGTGTGGGTTCTTGGCTGTGAGCCGAGGCCAGCCCACCACAGATATGTATCTTTATTTATCTATTCCCGAAGTTTACGCAACTTTCCATTTGAGAATAAAAGATTACAGTGATAAGAAAATGTTCCACAACATCTCTAATTAGAGTTCTCTCGTTATTCCAGAAGCAGCAAATTCACAACTTTTCAGTGGGCACCTCTTGATAGCATGGCACGCTGCCTTCAATGAATAGATGAAGTAATTTGTCATTTATATTCTCAAATAATATTGTCTTCAAATTATGCATAATGACCATGCAGAAAGATACAATCTATCATTCTCCTGCCCAAATCTACTGATATGAATGCCACACAGAAATAAAAGTTGTGGGCCAGCAGATTGGAGCCATATGTCCATTCAGATGTCTATTCAAACTCTGCTTTGCAAGGAAAACTAGGAATACTTTGCAAGATTTAATTGCAGAGCCATTGAGACCACGGTTTGTCATGTTGACTAATATTTTCTTATTTTTCTGTCCTCAGCCACCTGATTGTTTCATCGACTGACTTTTCTCTGATACTCAGACTAGAAACTCATTGCACAGAGACTGTGGATTTCATTCTGCATTAATGCTATCCCTGGCACAAAGAAACTCCTGTTAGACAACTAGTTTTAATGAGTACTGTGCTAGTACTGACAATAAGATCAATTTTGTATGACTGATTTTTTCCTAATTTGATTATGCTAAATTTTATATTATTTTATAATGTTAAAAATTTTACTGATACAATATTAATATATCTTTCTCTGTAACTTTGCAAGGTAGTGAACTTCAGATAATAAAAATGAAAGGCTGCTGATGGAGTCTGAAGGTACACACTTGATTAAAGAAAAAATATTTCCTATATTAGAATCCAAGCACAAAATAGAAGGGAAAAATGACTTCAGCAGAGTCATAAAACACTTTGCCAACATTCTTCTAAGCATCTAGGCCTCCATCCAGCAAAACTCATAACCATCTGCTCGGCTTCAGTGAATAGTTCTACCACTGAACGCTGTTTATAAGTCAGCCAATGAAGTTAAGCATGTGCTCAAGTGGTTTGCTTGAAAGGTTATAAGGTCTTATTCAAACAAGGAATGAAATAATATCACCATCATTACGTTCCTTCAGAATGTAAGCCCAAGACATTGCCTTCTACTGGGTTGGAAGCTGCGTTTATTCCTGTGGTTGTAATGGTATTGCCTTGCTAATATTCAGCAATGCATCTGATGTAAACCTTGGCGTAGAAGCAACTAGTTAGCTGAAGACAGGTGCCTGTCACTTTCAGAGCTCAGTTCTTCAGCTTTTTCTCCATGGATGACCATGAAGTACATTTAGTCATGTAACCATTCCAAGTAGCTTTTGAACTACTGATCTTTGCAAGTCACATTATACCTGACTTGAAAAAGTAAAAAGCCATCGTTTTGCCTCAAGTCATTAGTGCTCTAATTGGCCATTACCGAACCAGGAACATATATCCATTATTGCTGTTATAAATGTATCTTTTTTTTTTTTTTTTTTTTTTTTTTACTTTTTTTT
>Ga0065711_1035056_pt1 | contig 22873 bp, 9 predicted proteins | sample Hoacrofraction12_FD_59098 | JGI IMG/M metagenome (GOLD analysis project Ga0065711, IMG submission 59098) | Hoatzin crop microbial communities from Cojedes, Venezuela - Epithelial fraction 12 v2 (version 2) | ecosystem: Host-associated > Birds > Digestive system > Esophagus > Crop | place... | reverse complement strand
CCCCTCTACACTGCCCTAGTGAGGCCCCATCTGGAGTACTGTGTCCAGTTCTGGGCTCCCCAGTTCAAGAAAGATGAGGAGCTCCTGGAGAGAGTCCAGCGGAGGGCTACAAGGATGGTGAGGGGACTGGAGCATCTGTCCTATGAGGAAAGGCTGAGGGAGCTGGGCTTGTTCAGCCTAAAGAAGAGAAGGCTGAGAGGGGACCTCATAAATGCTTATAAATATCTGAAGGGTGGGTGTCAGGAGGATGGGGCCAAACTCTCTTCAGTGGTGCCCAGCGACAGGACAAGGGGCAACGGGCACAAACTGAAGCACAGGAAGTTCCGTCTGAACATGAGGAAGAACTTCTTCTCTCTGAGAGTGACGGAGCACTGGAACAGGCTGCCCAGGGAAGTTGTGGAGTCTCCTTCTCTGGAGATATTCGAGACCCGCCTGGACATGTTCCTGTGCAGCCTACTGTAGGTGACCCTGCTTCAGCAGGGGGTTTGGACTAGATGACCCACAGAGGTCCCTTCCAACCCCTACCATTCTGTGATTCTGTGATTCCGTGATTCTGTGAAAAGCCATACAGAAGTCTAAGTAGTTCACCTCTATTACTTTCTTCCATATTCACAAGGCCAGTTATCTTGCCAGAGAAGAAATTCACTTATAAAGGAAAAGAAGCACCAGTACCCGGTAAAATCTCTTATCATCATCTTTATAAATTTAGAATACATATACAGCTAGATAGATATGTATCCTACCCAGTAGACCCAGATCTCTAATGTTATTTAGAAAACATAAAGGAACAAGTGTTCTTGATAAAATATTAATTTCTCTCTCAAGTTTTGTTAGATATTTTTATTTCTAAAAGTATTTGTAGTTATTTCAGCAAGTCCAGTATGCCATTTGTTTTATGATTTCAGTTATTTATTCTGCTTACATGGTACTCATCAAATATTTTATATAGCAGCACAAAATATGTCTTACAAAATTGCATTCTCTTATCAAATGACAATAACTTACATTTGGAACTTACCCCAAGGTAAGGAATAAATTGAAACTAGCAGTGTTTGACATGGCACACAGTGCAAAACTCTGAACCAAATAAATACTAAATCCATCTATTTGGATGCTATTTGGAGCACTGAACAGATATGTTTGCTTTTAACTCAGAAACAGCCCCTGTAGTTCAATAGTTCATGTTACCGTGATTCTAGAAAGCACAAAAAGAATTATTTCTTTGTTCTTTAAGCATAAAAAATCTGGAAATCACATTGGGACACAAATGCTTAGCAACAAGGGGGCAAAAAATTATTTGTTGATTAGTGTAGCTCCTTAGTCTTTGTATTTTAGTATAGTAAAATAAGGTCAGGATTTGATCAATTCTTTAAGTGCTTTGAAGAACAGCTTACTGACCAAAGCAACTATTATATTTTATAGCTTCTTCCACTGGCAGCCAACTCGGGAGGAGGGGTGAAAAGTGACAGAACCGAGTTTACCAGCTCTGCGTAGGTCCTGGGGAGACAATGGAGATACAAACTTGGGGCAGTGCTGTTCACTATTAGGTGATTTTCCATTGTATGGAAAGTCCACCAAAGGAAGTGGAAAGAGCAGTCTTGCAGCTCTCTAAACTGTAGTATTGGTCTTCAAAGCAGTTCTGTCAAAGTCTCCTGTGCCAAACCCTCAAGCATGGGTGGAGGCTGAAGTTGAGCAAAATCGGAGTTTAGAGTCATAAAGACTTCCAGCAGGTGTTTAGACACCTCATTCCTCTTAAATGTGTCTTTGTGTCTAGATAACTCTTGACTCTTTGTGCAGCATGTACAGATCATGAAGACAGTGGGGAGAACACTGTAGCAAATGGAAAAAAAGAATCAATCGTTTCTTGTTAACTCAGCACTTTCTAGAAATCCAGAGAAAAGCCATTTTTGACATGGATTGTAACACCTTTATTATGTGGGATGAGGAAACAGATCGCTTTTCACTTGCAGATGAGGAAACCTACTCCCTAGGGCTGTGATACTACAAGTGGTGGAGACCCTGGAACTCATTAACGGCTGAAAGGACATAAAGTATTTGAAAGAACAGAGATGGTCACATCCTCCTTAGGCTTCACAGTATCTAGCTTACACACTGTGAGAAAAGGTAAGAAGGGACTCTATCTGTGTCAGTTAATCTTCAGTGCTATGGTATTAGGTTTCACCTAACACCTCTACATTCCTCTTCAAATGCATGTAACAGCAACAAGCAGGGGGTTGTATGAAGAATGCTAATAGTCTTGTTCAGTGAGTTTTGCTTAAAGTTATTCAAGACATTCCAAATACCATGTACAGTATCATCTTTATGTTACATATTGGCGGCTCTGTGGTGACTGGGCAAGAGTAATGCCTATTTATCAATATTTTACAGAGTTCTGAAAAACCAAATAGATCTGAAAACCCATATGCATTAGCAAAGAGTTATGCTAGGATGTGTGTAAAGAATAATACACATTAATAACATTATCTTAAGATTTTTTTGTGCTGCTGCACATCTAGGACAGTCATAAGATACCCTGTTTATGTATAGGATGAGGGTTAGCTGGGCTTGAAAATCTTGCGAGTTACTAGAATGATTACCTTGAAACATCCTACAAAATAGTTTTGACAGATGCAATCAACGTTCTTTAGCCTGTACACTGCCAACTTTGCCTCCCAGAAGTGGCAGATCATCCACTGCTTGCTCTGTTGTTGAGATGTTCACAAAGCTAAACTTTGAATGGTTGATTATACGTTATTCTAGTAATTTTGTTAGTAATAGAGAGCCACCAATGCTCTCCTATTTACATGGTGTCTGTATTTTCAGAAAGTTTGCAGTGGAAAATTAGCTACTCCCAGGCAGTTTTTCCTCTGCTGTGGAGATAGATAAAGTTGGCAGCATTGCTAAGCTACCCTAGGGAGCTCTGGGTTAAGATTTGGTACAGATTATATCTTCTCATAGTTGAGATCACATCATGGCTCATAGGGTTTATATATGCTATTAAACAGCCTGTGTTTCTGTCTGAGTTTGAATTCATTGACTGTGTTGTAAAACAACCCTTTCTAGTACTACAACTTCAACCTGACTCTGCTTGTAAGCACTTTGGAGCTGAAGCAGGGAGGGAATGTGTCCCCTACGAGAAAGACAGTTCCTGTCCATTATGCAGCTTAGAGGACAACACACCTGAACTGTCCATCTTAGGAGACAGTAAAGGACGGTTTTCAGCCATGAGTAACTCTGTGGTCGCTCAAAATACCTTTCTGTGCAAAATTGAACTGTTCTGGTAAATCCAGTGCCCAGGTTGTTTCTCTTGTTAATGGATCTTCTGTCTCTGCAAGGAATTACCTAGGGCCTTTGCTTAGGACAATGAAATCACCATTGTCTGTGTTTCTGGGCAGGATGTGGGGCAAACATGCAATGAAGAGAGAGTCCAAGGTGATTCTGTGCTGTGGTCCTAGAGTAACACACCTCTGCACTGCTACCTGCCCACCTCCCAGAGTGCCCACGTATCCCTAGGATGGTGAAGGAGACTAAATTGCCAACCTCTTGCTACTCATGTCGTACTTTTTTAAGAGTTAACCCTGGAATAAATGTTAAATAATGGAAACAGAAGAAGAAAAGGACTTTATCTAAGGCTTATATGGTTTGGTATTTTGTAGCTGAGAGAAGAAAAAAGAGAGAAAGCTGCAGTGGAAAACAACATTTGAGGTCTGATCTCCCACTTGTGAAATAGAAAGGAATGGATGAAATTATTAGGAGGCACAAAGTTCAATTTCATACCACCTAATCTTAATGTAGTGACAGCTACTTGTGTGAACTTCAGTCTTCTTTTCCCTTGCTTCTTTCATGCAAGACTGCAATTTCACGATGCAGCTCCTGCTCTAGGGCTCGCAGGGATTACTGGTAAAATATAACCTTTTCTAAAATATGGAACAGACTATGAAAAGCAACAAGAGAGACTAATCTCAAGCATCTATACTTGGGAGGTAAAAAATATTTCTGAGCAAGAAAGTGCTAGATATCTGTGGTAAGCACAGTCATTTGCGATCAATCCTACAGTAGCAGAGCACAAGATTTTGTACTTAATCTGCAGGTAGGAGGGGCTAGATCCAGACAGGTCAATGAATGCTGCAGCAGTGCATTGCAGTGGCTGCACTTTTTGCTGTCCAGCCCTAGTCCTGGATTTCCAAAGCCTGCACTTGGCTTGCTGTACTGACCAGTGCAGGTGAGGGTTTCAAAAAAATGCAGTCTGCCTGGTCTACCTGGCCAGGACATTCTGACAGGTAAGGATTAGAGCTAGAGGTGGCAGTCTGAGAGGTCTCTCACATTTGCACAGGAAGAGTTCAGTTTCCTCCCTTGCCTGAGGGATTTCAAACACAGATAGGCCATCACACTGGACAGCCATCAGGCTGGGTAGGAAGCAGTGTGGGCTGTCCAGGGAGCAGGGTTTAGCCTTTCCTGCTGTAGCTGTAGATCTTTGAGATTCACTCACCTACTGTGCATGTCTGAAAACAGAATCTGGTGACATGTGGGGTGGGAGACCCAGGCTTCAGTTTCCAGGATGATACATGCATTTCACGTTAGCTAGTCACTAGGAAACATTATCTATCCCCAATTTGAAAAAGCATTTGCTGTTTCTGCATTTGGAGGGCAACCTGATCTGGTACTGCATAGTAAGTTCTGTTAAAGAAAACAAGACAGTGTGTTGCCTGGGGTTGATCTGTAGACCTAGCAATGAACTAAGTTTTGAATACCAAGCTGGATGCATTCTGAGATACGTGGAAGCAGAAAATTTAGAAACTTGTGAGACATTGAGATGAAATATGAGGTACCTGCAGAGTCTGCACAACACCAAAGATGTTCAGGCCCATAACTTTAGAGTTAAGCACTTACTTGTTACACCATTATCACTGACCTGCTATGAAATTCAATAAATAAAAAAATCCATTCCTGCTTACGGTCAGTAGTGCAACTCAGCACCACTGTCCGTTGCAAAATGAGGACTGTTTTTCATTGGAAAATACTGATTGTCAGGAGTTGAAACCTCTCTCAGTAGTTTCATTAAAACCCACAAAAGGGAGGTTCCTTAGTCTGATATTTCTGTTCAAAACCATAAAAAAAAATTTGGCCAACAGACAACCAAATGGTCTATCTATTGGACCACTGGCTGTTTGGAGTTGGAGTTACTCTATGCTCAGAACATATCCAAAGGTTTTTGTGTTTTTAACCCGAATCACTTCCTAGAGCTTCTTTAGTACAGTCACACAAGCAGCCACACTGGCAGAGCTGACAGAGGTATGAACAGCAGCAGCAGGAGAGGGGCAGGCTGCTGATAGAGGAAGTGTCACCCCTTCTAGCTCACTTTGCCTTTGGATAAATCTCTCGATTTTGCCTCCTGAATGGGAAGTATTTCCTTAGCTGCAAGAAAAAAAGGGAGTGTAAATGTGAAAGCTCAGCATCCTCACACACTCCAGTTTGTCAATCAGCTATTGATATCCAGAGAAAAATGTTTCTCAGAGATGAATGGAAGCATTTAAATCCCAATATGACTATTATTATTTTAACCTGTATTTTATCTAAGTACAGGAGCTGAATCTTCTTTTTCAGAGGTCTACAAAGATGCAGAGAAATTAATAGCAGTTTTGTGTAAGAGAAATGCAGCAATGTGCTCCAAAGAAAAAATGTATTTTGTTTGGACTCTTACTTATAGGAATGGCAAAAGATAGTCTTTTTAAACGTGGTAAAACCTTTGCTTTCTTTCTCTGACTTTGATGCTAGATTGGAGCCTGCAGCAGATTTTTAAAGAGGCTTATAATGGAAATGGTGAGACATGCTTAACTGCAGCAGATCAAGTGATTGCCCTCACAATTCAGCCCAGCATGGGAAAGTAACAGCAGTTTAGGAAACTAAAGGAAAGTGTGAACTGTCCCCAGAAGCCATTACATTAGTGAAGTTTATCTCAGCCCGGTAATTCACATAAACCAGGAGCTGAATGAAATATGCTATTGAAGCAGCAACGGTATACACAGTACTATCTGTGTCCTTTGTATCTAAGGTGCTATATTGTGTTCAGAAACAAAAAATCATCTTTCTTTTCTGTAGGAACAATATTACATATTAACAATCAGAAGCAATTGTTTCCCACTACGTAGATAAATTCTTGTCTGCCTCTTGGCATTTACTTTCATGATCCTCAGCCTCCTATCTTCCTTGGAAAGGCTGCAAACAAGGGTTGGTTTCTCCAGCTTGGTAGGGCAGAAGTGCAGGGGCAATAGCCATGAAGACAGTCACTCATCAGGGATCATGGTCACCTTACTGGAAAGGAAAGTGCTAGCTGCAGAGGGGCAAGAGATGAAGGCTGAAGATTCCATTCTAGGCAGATGGGTTTTCAAAAATCTGTCCCTTTCAGGAAGACTCTAATTTCTGGAGCAATTGAGTATTTCTCTGCTGTGGACAGCAATGGCCCAGCTTTGTACTGTGCCAGGAATGACAAGCACTCCTTTAAGAGAAGCTAAATGACGAGACTTATAGTGCAGCAAGCGCTTCAATGGCCACTCTTTTTAACCATGGCAATTCGGCAGCATTCTTCTTCATGTCACCTCAGTGGTTTCAGTCCTCAAGCCAGATCAGGTTTATTGTGTTCCGGACACTACAGATTTTGGAGTTTACCAAAAGCACTGCAATAACAAGCAATCCATTTCAGCACAGAGGCATTATTGAGACAACAAACCCCACTCCCTGAGGTAGCTAGAGCCTATTGTTTTCTGGTTTTGGGCCACTTAAAGGCACAGGTTGTCTGTGAGATTACTGGTCCAAGGGCAAATTAAGTTGATGAAACATATGCTGCTGAGGTGGGAGCACTCATATCTTTTTCTCAGAGGGTTTTCAGATGTACCCAGAGCTACTGAAGTTCTCTGAGACACTTTTGAGAGGTAAGAAAGCACACAGGCATTTTAGGACAGATACTCACTTTAATTCTATGAACCAGCACTCTATCACATGTCCTTCAAAAACTGAGAGGAAAGAGAGGTACACTTATGATCTTCACTCAAAGTGAAGATACTGCCAGAGCAGCTCTTTGATGGAATCATTCAGAATAGCGCTGCCAGGAAGGCAGTGGATTTTACTTTAGCAATGTGACTGAGCTGGGCTAGACTCAATTCTGTTGTCCGCCACAAATTGGTATGATCATGATGAATCTATTGAAAGTACTACTTCTGTATTACATGCTGCAAAATGTGGCCCAGGAGATTTTCTTCTCCTTCTAGCCTATAAAAGTTCTAGTATTTCAGGGACAGACCTGCATCTTTCAGCAAGTGCCAGTCACCACACAGTTTCAGGTTCAACTGGAGGTGGCTGAAAGTCCTCATCTTGCTACTCATATGAGCCTCTAAATCTTTGTAAGGCTACTGTTTTGAATGGCTAATGGTGATCTGAGCTCCTTTAATCAGGATTTGTTTGGGTTTTATCCATGTATCCAAACAATTATCATTCACCTAAATGAATGAGGAAGAGAGTAAGAGAGGACGGATTTGCATCATTGATGAGAAGAATGAATTCCTTCTAGCCACCCAGCAGTACAGTAATTAGTATCTGGGACACAGCTGCAAGTACCACATAATAGCTGTCAGTGTCATGTGTAGGCAGATGGTCTCAGCATTTTGGAGTGGAGATAACACTGTGACAAAAAGGTTGGCATGGATGAACAGAACACCACAATTTTTGGCTGGCAACCAGAGCAGCACTGTTGTGCTGTCCTACCTATAAGATGTCAGTGACATCTGGAAAATGCCAATGCCTCTAGAAAAGAACACTGAGGCATGAAAGCAGCAGCAGAGACATCTATGAAATAGATGTGCCTTTTCCCCGTAGCCTTTCAGCTGCCTAGAGGTTTTTGTGCTTTCTAGGGTTCTCTCAAGCTAATGAAATTAAAAAATACCTCTTGTGAGTTCGTTCATTTTTTCCTATGATGTCCTCAGAAAGTGGTTTCATCTAGAAAAGCAGTTAGGCCAACAGTATGACTGGGATTGCTGCATCCACACTGTTTAGATTCTGCACTCTTCTACCATTCTGCCTCCAGAACAAGCTATGTAATGGGAACTGTAGATTTCCCCTGTTCCTTATCTGGGTTACAAAGAAAAATGCTGAAGGTACGGTGGCACTAGTCATGCTACTATAGACCTGCATAAGACCTTGGGCTTGCATAGTGTGATTCCTCGACTTTGTGTCATTCATCCTAGCTCATTCCTGCAGACATGAATATCTGCTGAGCAGGCAGCAGGCTGCAGTCACTGGTTTGGGGAGGAGTGGGAGAGAATGGCTGTTCTTTGGTACTTAGTGTGAAAGCAAGTTAGCTATCAAGACCTTCCTGGCTACCCAGAACTGGATGGGTACATTTCAGGGGTCTGAAACATGATGTCAAATGTGATGGGTATTCTTTAGTTTCCTCATACTGCTGAGTCCCCATATACTGCTGTTTTGTTAGTGTCGTGTTGCACTGTAACACCTATTACATCACAGTGGCTGCATACCACACACGCTGCAATCCCATTTTTATTTGGGTGAAGAAGTTAAAGGGCTTCAAGCCTTCAAGTTCTTGTGGCTTCAGGGCTGGGTTGGTTCCCATTGGATTCTGTGTAGTATAGTCATTGAACAGACCTGTTTGTCTTCAAGTCCATGTGTGGTATGGAGAGGAGTCCTCATCTCCAACAACTGAGAAGCTCAGTGTGCAGGAAACAAGCTTCCATACATAGGCAGGTTTTCCTACAGAGGCAGACAGCAATGGGAAGTGTGTGAATCACTTATGCTGCATGGGATGCTTTACCCTCTGCTTCAAAGCCCACTTACGTCAGCAGTGAAGCTCAGTCTCTCATAGAGCTTAAAGATTTTCCAGTCAAGACTTTCCTTTTGGCGAGGGAGAACAGCTTTGCTCTCTCCCACATGTACATCCCACAGTGCTGAAGCTGAAAAAAGGAAGGGAAGGCAAGGCAAGGCAAGGCAAGGCAAGGCAAGGCAAGGCAAGGCAAGGCAAGACAAGGGAAATTGTGAAATTGTTGTTGTCATTGAAATCAAGAGTAAAACTTCTTAATGCCAATGTAGCATTAAAAAGCAGGCATTCTTTATTACAGCGCCAGATGCACGGGGGATCGCTCCTCCTAACGTGCATGCCGTATGTCACCTCACCCCAAGCTTGTATAACCCTGTTACATGCATGTGTATTAAGTTTCCCAGAATGTTCATACATATTTATTCTATTTCCTGGAACTAATTATCATATTTGCATAGTCATTACTCATGCGGCCTGGATCTCTGTGGGGCTTCCATAGGGTCCTCGATGGTCTCTGGTGGTCACTAGTGGCAGTAGAAGTGGTACTTCTTAGTGTCCTTTCCATGAATTCTGAGTCTTTCCTCCTGTATATTGTCATGATTTGACTCACTGAGAAGTTTGTGGATTCCTCCGGATCTTGGTGTCTGCTGGTTTATCTGCACTTTAGGATGTGCTTGTTACATTCTTGTCTGAGGCCTCTGATAGTCAGTCCTTTGTTTTCTGCTTATTCTTTGTGGAATTCCCTAGCATTCTTATGCATCACGTACCCCTCCTGTACATCACCTACCCCTCCTGCACATCTCGTACCCACCCTGTATATCACATCATGCACCCAGTCTGACAACATTGTGAGCAGACAGGATTTCTGTGCAGTCACATGGAGCCAGTTTCAAAGCATGCACATGGGGCGAGCTACCTATGTTATCTGGGAATACACATGGTCAGAATCAGCCAGCTGCTGAATCCACCAGTGTAGGTGTCTGCAAAGAGACCCCAGTCAGGCAACTGGTGGAGTAGGGGGGGGGGGAACACCCTCACACCTTCACCCGAGCAAGTTATTCAGAGAAAACTTCAGACATATTTGAGGGAAAGTAAGGATAAAATTGGAGCAAAGTACCTTTTTTTATTACTTTTACACTTGGGTAGACTGAAGATTTGGGATCAGAATGTCCAGATCTGGACCTGAGTATATTAATGGTCCTGCTTTTCCATGGGGAAATCAAAGTTCTGACTGTGTCCTTAAGTAACTGATTCAGGAAAGCAGTCTGATTCAGACTACCAGTAATAAGGTTGTTTGTTTAGATATGCCTCTCATTCACAAATGATCATTCCTTATGCCCCTCCTGCCTTGTTTATTTATATATTTATCTTTTTATCTGCTGTTTATCTTGTCCTGACTCCAGGTTGTGACCTCTTCAGGTGGAACCATCTGTCCTTGTTTTTCACACTTAAGGATGTATATCTTAAATGCTTAGATCCTGGTTTTCCTTTGCTGAGGCCATGAAACCTGACTTGCATTCCTGCATATTTGAGAGATGTATTTTGTTGTAGTTTTTGACAGCATACAAAACAGCTTGGTTATTCTTCATTTGGGATGCCATTTGTTGAGTGGAGGTTGGATTAAAACTGAACTTCATGCTAATTCTGGCTTAATTCCTTCCTGATCTCTAGTTTAAACATTGAGGGGTCACCTTAGTTTGATAAGATCCAGCAAAACATCATTTACAAAACAAAATAGCATGTCTGGATGCCTTTATCTTTGGGTGAAGTTAGTTTACTCATAAGACCAAATCATTATTTAACACTTAATTAAGGTTAATGAAAAATATTTTTAGAGATAATAATTTACAACATAAACCAAAGACAAGCAGATGCCTTAAATGATTAAGTAGCATTGTGAAACTGATCTGTTAACACTCCTGCAACACGAATAAACAAAACTAGTGTTAACAATTTGGAGTCAGAGTGGGTCAGCACTCTTAGAATCCTGAGGAGACTGACGACATGGACTCCGATATCCAAATCAAAGACCCTTTATTTATCAGAAAGCTGCTGCATTTTATACCCTTACAAATCTGTCCACACACTCCAGCCCAAATCCTTATTCGTTAATATACATGGTTCACGCGCCTATTCTACACATTCAATTCGCTAGCCTAGCCGTGCCTGATTTCTCCTTCGTTAGCTCCAGGCGTTCTGCCAAAGTCCACAGAATCCTAATTACGAGACTAACAACAAGATAAATACTCCCTTCCTCCTTTTAAATATATAACTCTTTTAGAAAACAAATCGCTGAAGATGCTTATATATGTTAGTTGCCAAAACAATTTCAAAAAAACATATTCTGATTACCACCTATTTTGTCAGGCCTGTAGTAGGCAGTAATGAAGTAAAAGCCATAGCTTGTCCTCAGTCACACTGTACTTCCGTATGAGCTATGCACATGTTTGGATCAACTTACCTAGCAGAGCTAGACTTTCTGTTGTGCATCCTCCAGCACATAATTCAAAGATGCAAAAAGTCTCACTTCAGTTCTGGGCTAAAATGAAGAATGTGGTGCACAAGTTTCTATCTGCTTTTCTTCACAGAGCTGTAGCTCAGTTTTTGTGACTCATTCAGAACTAGCTGTATTTCTAGTGCTTGCTCATGACGTTAAATATTAAGATAACTACGGCGTGGCAAAAAAGCTCTGGACAGTTAGTGAGGTGGTGTTATTGTGACTATGAAGATCTAAGAATGTAAGCAAGACAAGGTTTGACAGAAAGGCAGCATTCTTCACAGCGCTTATTAACATAGTTGGAAAAAGCAAACAAGATGATTGTTTTTCAAGAGAAACAAATAGAAGCATCAAACTTGTAAAATAAAAGTGGAGAATTTTGACACTCATGTTACTATCTGAGAGAAAAAGAGTGGATAACTGAAGAACAAATGAATTGTGGGGATGATACCATAAATAATCAACTTTCTCCATCATATCCCTTAGACTTTATCAAAGCGTTCACCCAACCTGGATGCACCTCATTAAGGAACTGATTTGGCTACTGACTCCACTCTGTGGGCATTGCTAGGTCCTGCCTTTCCAGAATATATTACTCCATCCACAGATGACAGGTTCCCCAGTGTAAAAAAGTTATCTTGGACTGGAGAAGCGGATTCAGTACAGCCAATAGTAGAAATGCCCACCATGATGTTGAAAATCACAGGATTAGGATGTTTTACACAAACTGAAAACTTGGCCGTGAGGTCTGTCTGAGAAGAAATGGAAGAGTAGCCTACCGCTGAACATTACCAAAAAAGTTATCCTTCCGAAGTCTTGGTTAGCTGTCTAATCTGAAGCAAATTTTGTTGAGAGAAAAAAGCCTAGTAAAATACATTTCAGTAGACAATCTAGCATCTCATTCACACATTTTTCATATCTCACTCATTAAGGTGGTAGAGACTTGGCACATCTGTGATCTCACATTTCAAAATATAGAAACTATTAAATGGTTTGATTAGTAGGTGATATTAGAGGAACATTGTAAAACACATTAATTAAACTAAATTACAATTCACAAAATCTGTTTCAGTACCTTCACTTTGAGTCTGAGTTTAAAAAAGAGCTATTCCTTCATTAGAAACAGACAAAAAAAATTGGCACATAGATTACTCACAAAGTACATTTGGAAGAAAATTTAATTAAACATGACAACAACCAAATAATATTCATGATGCAGCATATAAATGAACAAGATAAAGCAGTCTGTGTTCTACTTTCATTATGTTTGTCTTCCAGAACAAAGCTGCTCTCCTCCTCCTCCATGTAAGAATGCTGTGGCTGTGAACTGACAAACCATGCTCTCCTACCTACTTTTGAAAAAGACAGGAGGAGCTCACAGCAGGTCAAGGGAGGCCAATGGTTCTGAAACTTGTTCTCTTCTCTGAGAATAGAATTGGATGTCAAAATCCAACTCCTGGCATATGAAGTTTGAAGGAAAGAATGAGAGTGACTACTGTGTCAGAGCAAACACCCTTCTAGCTCAATATCTGTCCTCTGCCAGTAGCCCAGGGAGTAATTTTTTACCCCTGCCTTTCTCCAAGGGGACATACAGGCACTACCAGGCTCAACAGATGTTTGCAGAAAAGTGTATGGAAAGGTATACCAGAAATATAATCAAAAAATGTCTGTAAAAACACTGGCTAATGTTGCTGTCTTGCATGGAGCAGATATTGTGTATTTTTCATTCTAGACCAGCTGATACAAATGGAGGTGAACAAGTTTTAAGATTCTGAATTCCTTCATCAGGGTGTGACAAGAAGGAGTGTAAGCCAGGCTAAAAAGCAGGTCAGATCTTGGTATTATGTAACTATATGAATATATTAGACTGCTGGAGAAATCAGGATAGTTCTGCCTGCTGAGCTGGAAAAAACTCTTAAAAGGCAAGAGGAGGTAGGCATCATGTATATGACAGAGTAGCAGGAAAAACATAATGAGGCACAAAATCCATGCCTTTGTTCACTGTTTGATTTTTAGCATTAAGTAGTTACGGATTTTAGTTTCCAGCTGAAAAATCTAATAATTTTGTATGTCTTCCCTGAGGATGAGCAATGGGAGGTTAGAGACAAAGTTTATTTACAGAGCATTTGGGGGAAATCTTTGCTAGGTAGTGGTTGGCTAGCTTTGCTCACATAATTTCCAGAAGGGCATTTAGTCACTGAAAGAATGCTTTAGGATAAGCATGTCTGATTCCAGGGATTCTGATGGCTCCACTGGGTTAGTGTACTGATTTTAGTGGTGGTGGAGCTGCTCTGCCATTGTTTGCTTTTGTTGCTTTGACATGTTCTGTTTTAGCCATTCTTATTCTGTGAGAATATTGCCTCTGGTAATGAATTTGGTGACCCTAGGGATATTTGAAAGTCAGCAGGAATAGTTCTGAAGGCATTTCTTTAAAGTTATTATCTTTTAAAACATGTTATCCAGACTTCTGTAAGGCCTTTGCCAAACTCCCCCATAACACCCTTATGTCAAAAGCAGAGAGATATGGATTTGATGGGTGGACTGTTCAGTGGGATGGTCACATCCAGAGGGTAGTGGTCAATGGCTCAATGTCCGGATGGAGATCAGTGACAAGTGGTGTCCCTCAGGGGTCAATATTGGGACCAGTACAGTTTAATATCTTCATCAACAACATTGTGGGATTGAGTGCACCCTCAGCAAGTTTACAGATGACACCAAGATGAGAGGTGCAGTTGATACGAATGAGGGACAAGATTCCATTCAGAGGGACGTGGACAAGCTCTAGAAGAAGGCCCCTGTGAACCTTATGAGGTTCAACAAGGCCAAGTGCAAGATTCTGCACCTGGGTGAGGGCAACCCCTGATATCAATACAGGCTGGAGGATGAAGGAATTGAGCGCAGCCCTGCTGAGAAGGACTTGGGGATACTGGTGGATGAAAAGCTGGATAATGTGAGCTTGCAGCCCAGAAAGCGAACCACATCCCAGACTGCATCAAAAGAAGTGTGACTGACAGGTCAAGGGAGGTGATTCTGCCCCTCCACTCTCATGAGACCCCTCCTGGAGTACTGCATCCAGCTCTGGAGCCACTCAGGTAAGACATGGACCTGTTGGAGTGGGTCCAGAGGAGGGCCACAAAAATGATCAGAGGGATGGAACACCTCTCCTATGAAGAAAGGCCGAGAGAACTGGGGTTGTTCAGCCTGCAGAAGACAAGGCTCCAGGGGGACCTTGTTGTGGCCTTTTAGTACTGAAAGGGGGCTTATAAGAAAGATGGGGACAAACTTTTTAGCACGGCTTGTTGCAACAGGACAAGGGGTAATGGTTTTAAACTAAAAGAGAGTAGATTTAGACTAGATATAAGGAATAAATCTTTTACAATGAGAGTGGTGAAACACTGGAACAGATTGCCCAGAGAGGTGGTAGATGCCCCATTGCTGGAAGCATTCAAGATCAGGTTGGAAGCGACTCGGAGCAACTTGATCTAGTTGAAGATGTCCCTGCTTATTGCAGGGGGGTTGGACTAGATAACCTTTAAAGGTCCTTTCCAACCCAAACAATTCTATGATTCTATGTTGTGATTGTTCAGTGACTTTGAAGATTCCGATATAGTCAAGTTAAGGCCTGTGCCTTGCAATGTTAGTCAATTTCTTTTTGCCTTGTAATACCTGGTATTCATGGTAATGCTTCAAGGATTGTCTGTTTCTCTGGATCAGTATTCTTTACGGGTTTGTGGTCAACTTTATCTTCGTGAAATGGATGTCATGATGGATTTCCTCAGTGCAGTTACAACAATATTGAAGGGTTTGGCTACACATTACAGCTTTTGAGGATGCAGAATTGTTTGATGGTGTTGTAGAAACAATTATGTTGGTTTGCAGGTTTTCTATGTTCAATTATACATATATTGAAATTGGTGAAGTAGAATCGTGTTCCTGCTTATTTGCTGGTGGTACACACTGGTGATAATGCCTCCTGACTTTCTCTGTAGCAATTCTCATCATGCTGTGTTAAGGCTTTGAGCCCTTTAAATGTGTCTCCTTGGTGTTTTGGCAGTTACCACAGATAAGAAGAAAAATAGAAATGCCTTCATCTTGCTGAAATTATTTAAGGCACTCAATGAAATTCTACAGTCTTAAGTTGTTGTAAAGTTTTTTCTGAGAACAAAATTCAGGATTTTGGAAAGGACAGACTAGTGCCCAACCAGAGCTCTAGCTATTTATATAGACTGAAGTATTGACTTGTTGAGGGGTATCCTTGTTGAGAGCACTAGTATGAAGGCTGTTAATGAGTTCAGTATTTTCATGTTTGAGGAGATATTATCTCTATATTAGTGTATTCCTCTTCTTCTTGAGTGTCTCATATTTGGTTTTAGTAGGATTTATTGTACAGTGCTTAAATGTATTCCCCTATTAGTTCTCTGTAGTTGTTGGAATATGAGAACAATTCTGTGCTGAATTGGTCTCTTCTGCAGTAAAGTGAACTAAATAAATCCACAGGTTTTCTGACATCCTCCTGCATTTCATGGTCAAATGTATATGATGGCCATAGAACAAGGTGAAAGACTACTGGTGTTTTTAATGCAGAAGCGTAGAACAGAGATGCCTTGTGCCTCTTGCCCTGATTTTACCTACTGTAAGTCCATGTGTGAATTCCTGAAAGGAGATTAAAGAACATCATTTTGGAATTCCACTTAAGTCCCCTCAAAAGGCAGTGTGTGAAGGCAGAAACCACCTCTGCAGAAGCGAGGATATTGCCAGTGCCCTGGAGCATAGTACTGCAGAGACTTCACTCACGCATGAGAGTGTGCCCTCCTTCCCCTTACCCAAGAGAATGTGATCGTGCTTGCCCCCTTTTTGCCATAAAATTCTCCAAAAGCAGACAGATCTCTCTCTGTGTCTCCTCTTCTCACTCCTTCTTCTACCCAGGCCAGTCCTCACAGACCTTGAGTTAGATATGCCCTAATTTTGCATAGCTCTAGTTTAACTTTTCTGCATGAAATGACTGACTGCTGAATATTGCATCACAGCCCTGCTGACTGCCCAAGGAGGACGCAGCATGCTGACATAGGCAGGCATCCAGATGTTAGGCAGGACTGACCTTCTTGTTCCTACCTGTCTGGTTTCATGCTGGCTACTTGACCCTCAGTTTGCTGGATGATGGTGTGGAGTTTCTTGAGAGAGATTTTTCTGAGAAAATCAACATCAGTGAGAGTCTACTTTGTACAAATGGGAGTGATGCCATTTGTTTGTTATTTATCTGGATTGCCATGTTGGTCTTAAATAGAAAGGGACTATCTAAAATCAGTAGTCTAGCTCAAATGTGCTATGACTACAACCTGTCCTCCAGGTTTGTTTATTCTAATCAACATGAGCAGTAACCCTCTCTTGCTGTCTGCTTAGAAAAGCGTTTTGCAGTTACTACTTTCACCTCAGAGACCTGACCCTGTGGATTGCCTAAACAGGACAGATGGAGCTTGTCTAAGGCTATGTTTCATCAGCCCTGTGCTTGGCAGGCCTCCCATAGACATCAGAGCAGAAAGTCTGATGCTCTCTGTTTTTGTAAAAAAGGAAGGAATATTGAATTTCATGAAAAAGGTATTTGCATGTTTACGCATGGAAAATAGACTGCCAGATGTAGTAATAAGGAGGTTGCTCTGACTTCATAAACCTTTTGCCTGCCAGACTGTGAGAGATACCAGCAGCTTACACCATGGAAATACAACTTAAAGTGACAAGGTTTGCATAGAAAGTAGGGAACGTGAAATAATCATTAGCCCTGACTGAAAGTCAGTCGTAGGTCTTCATTTTTAGACTACTTACCTGTGTGATGCAAAGCTGTAATCTCCAACACAAGTATTAACATGGAGGTCTAGAACTGCATGGTAGCTCCCCGTTTGTGACTGACCTCTGCTTTCCAGGTGCAAGTAGTTTCCACAACTGTAAAGCTGCTAGATAGACACGTAGTGAGACAAGAATGCAAGAAACCTGTAAAGGCACAAACAGCAGTGAAAAGAACTTGCTTAATCACTTTAAGTTGATCAGATGGGCAATACTGTTCTCTTATAGCCACATTGCCTTTCTGTCTCAACTCAAAGCCCACTGATGCCAACAGAAAACTTCCCACTGGTTTCAGAGCTCCAGACTGGGGCCATAAAGACAGCTTCTCAAAGCAAGAAGTCAGCTTGTCCTCCTTTCTGCTGTCAAGTATTTATGTTCAAAGAGTAAAAACTGTCCTAGTGTTCTGGGCCAGGTGCTCAGCCAGGCTGATGTAGTGCGTCTTGTTTGGCATGTATACAAACATTTGTTGTAGTTTAAGCTAGCAGCTGGCAACTAGGCACTAAACAGCCACTTGCTCACCCTTCCCCAGTTGGATGGGGAGAAGAAATGGAAGAAAGAAGAAACTTGTGAGTTGAGATTAAGACAATTTAATAAGGAACAAAGGAAATGCTAATACTAGGAGTAATAATAGTAATTTTAATAACAATGACAATAATGAATATCCAAAACAAACTACATAGAATACAATTTTTCTTACTGCCAGATGACCAGTTCTCAGCCCCAAGAAAAGATTTGAACTCCTGGCCAAGAGACCATTCAAACATCCTGGAAACTGAGAAGAGCTGATAGCTTTCTACCCCCAGCTAACCCCCGCTCATAAACTAAGTACGACGTCCATGTTACGGAATATTTCAATGGCCAGCTTGACTATCCTTCCAGCTATGCTATTCTCCCTCCCATCTCCTGCACACCTGCTCATTAGTTGAATATGAGAAATTGGAAAAATGTCATTGATTCGTAGTAACAACTAAAAGCATCAGTGTTATAAACACTCTTCTTGTACTAAATCTAAAACACGACAGCTACTGAGAGGAAAATTAACTCTATATCTCAGCCAAAACCAGGACAAGGTTATAAGTTAAGCACCTAACTCTCAATATTTTTATCTAGATTATGTCATCTATTGCAGAAAATAACAAGAAAAGCATTTTTTTTCCTTTACTATGGTTTTTAAAATCAGACAGAAATTTGAAATGTGTGAAATCTCATATTATACTAGATCCATGTTTCTAAAACTGTTAAGATCTTATTCACCTTTTTACAAGGACAATCTGTCCATCTTGAGTCTGATTCTTATTTATAATAAAGTTTCATAGAATCATAGAATGGTAAGGGTTGGAATGGTTCTTAAAGATCATCTGGTTCCAACCCCCCTGCCATGAGCAGGGACATCTTCCACTAGACCAGATTGCTCAGAGCTCCATCCAACCTGGCCTTGAGCACTTCCAGGGAGGGGGCAGCCACAGCTTCTCTGGGCAACCTGTTCCAGTGTTTCACCACCCTCATGGTGAAGAATATCTTCTGAATATCTAAGCTAAATTTGCCCTCTTTTAGTTTAGAGCCGTTCCCCCTTGTCCTGTCACTACACACTGTTGTGAAAAGTCCCTCTCCATCCTTCCTGTAGGCCCACTTCAGCTACTGGAAGGCTGCTATAGGGTCACCCCGGAACCTTCTCTTCTCCAGGCTGAACAGCCCCAACTTTCTTAGCCTGTCCTCGTAGGAGAGGTACTCCAGCCCTCTGATTATCTTCGTGGCCCTCCTCTGAACCCGCTCCAACAAATCCATGTCCTTCTTATGTTGGGGGCCCCAGTGCTGGACGCAGTACTCCAGGTGGGGTCTCACGAGAGCGGCGTAGAGGGGCAGAATCACCTCCCTCGACCTGCTGGCCACGCTTCTCTTGATGCAGCCCAGGATACGGTTGGCCTTCTGGGCTGCAAGCGCACATTGCAGGCTCATGTTGAGCTTCTTATCCACCACTACTCCCAAGTCCTTCTCCTCTGAACTGCTCTCGAGCCACTCTCTGCCCAGCCTGTACTTGTGTTTTGGATTGCCCCGACCCATGTGCTGGACCTTGCACTTGACCTGGTTGAACTTCATGCGGTTCACGCAGGCCCACCTGTCCAGCCTGTCCAGGTTGCTCTGAATGGCATCCCTTCCCTCCAGTGTGTCCACCACACCACACAGTTTGGTGTCATCGGCAAACTTGCTGAGGGTGCCCTCAGTCCCGTTGTCTATGTCGCCATCAAAAATATTAAACAGCACAGTGCTGACCCCTGAGGGACACCACTTGTCATTGGTCTCCACCTGGATATCGAGCCATTGACTGTAACCCTTTGAGTGCGTCCATTGAGCCAGTTCCGTATCCAATGAGTGGTCCATCTGTCAAATCCATGTCCTTCCAATTTAGAGACAAGGACATCATGCGAAACAGTGTCAAATGCCTTGCACAAGTCCAGGTAGAAGATGTCAGTTGCCCGCCCTTTCTTCACCAATGCTGTAACCCCGTCATAGAAGGACACCAAGTTGGTCAGGCACGATTTTCCCTTGGTGAAGCCATGTTGGCTGTCCCCAGTCACCTCCTTGTTATCCATGTGCCTTCGCATGGTTTCGAGGAGGATCTGCTCCATCACCTTACCAGGCACAGAGGTGAGATTGATTGGCCTGTAGTTCCCCGGGTCTTCCTTTTTTGCCTTTTTAAAAATAGGGGTGATGTTGTCACTTCTCCAGTCGGTGGAGACGTCCCCAGACCACCACGACCTCTCAAATATGATGGAGAGTGGTCTGGCAACTTCGTCCACCAGTTCCCTCAGGACCCGCGGATGCATCTCATCAGGCCCCATGGACTTGTGCACCTTCAGGTTCCACAGGCAGTCTTGAACTTGGTCTTCTCCTACAGTGGGCAATTCTTCATTCTCCCAGTCCCTGCCTTTGCCTTCTGCAACTTGGGCAGTGTGGCTAGAGCACTTGGTGTTGAAGACTGAGGCAAAAATTCGTTAAGCACCTCAGCTTTCTCCACATGCTGGGTAACCAAGTCTCCAGCTTCCTTCCGGAGAGGGCCCACATTTTCCCTAGTCTGCCTTCTATCACTGACATATCTATAGAAGGCTTTCTTGTTCCCTTTGACATCCCTGGACAGATTTAATTCTGTCAGGGCTTTAGCTTTCCTAACTTGCTCCCTGGCTACTCAGACGATTTTTCTGTATTCCTCCCAAGTTATCTGTCCTTGTTTCCATCCTATATAGGCCTCCTTTTTCTGCTTCAGTTTGGCCAGGAGCTCCTTGTTCATCCATTTAAACCTCCTGGCGTTTCTGCCTGACTTCCTCTTGGTTGAGATGCATTGCTCCTGAGCTTGGAGGAGGAGATCCTTGAACACTGACGAGCTTTCCTGGGCCCTTCTTCCCTCTAGGGCTTTATCCCACGGTATTCTACCAAGCAGATCCCTGAGGAGGCCAAAGTCTGCTCTCCTGAAGTCCCGGGTAGTGAGCTTGCTGCGCACCCGCCTCACTGCCCTAAGGATCTTAAACTCCACCATTCCATGGTCACTGCAGCCAAGGCTGCCCTTGACTTTCACATTCCCCACCAGCCCCTCCTTGTTGGTGAGAACAAGGTCCAGCATTGCACCTCTCCTCGTGGGCTTCTCTATCACTTGAGGAGGAAGTTGTCCTGAATGCATTCCAGGAACCTCCTGGATTGTCTGTGCCCTGCTGTTTCTTTCTACTCTGGTGTCTAGTTACAGGCTGCACTTAGAAAAGGGCCTTCAATGTTTCCAAAATTGTCTGAAAAGTTGTAAGCAAAAATGAGAATAGGTTATTTCTGTTCATCCTTGAGCAAATTGTTATAAACCTGGGAAATGTAGGGCCTTCGTGAGAAGTGATGGAAAAGAATTATGGACTTTTACAAAAGTATATTTCTGCTTCCTGTTATCTTTAGAGGTCATCTCACTGATTTCAGAGATTAAACATGAATGAATGAAGCAGAATCTTGTGTGAAGACTTGTTGGTTTTTCAAAATCACAATCATATTCAAAAGTTGTAAATTACTTCTGTATTATACTTTTCTGAGACCAGAGGCACAGCAGAGGAGCATGGTTTAAGTCAGGAGGTGGTACTGGAATGCCACTCAGGTCCCCCTCCCTTCCTGTCTTCCAGCAGAGATGTATTACAAAACCCACAGATTCCTCTGTTATCCAGTCTATCCATTTGGTCTCATTCTTCAGAAGAAATGAGATCTTTGTATTAAGAGTGGAAATAGCAAGAGCAGATGTTGGGGAAGCTGCATAGTTGTGTATAGCGAAACAGTGAGAATGGTGCAGTAACCCCTCTGCAAGAAGATGACCCTGTTGTGGTGAGTTTGTACCAGCATCTGGTAACCTGTATGTTCTCTGCATTCAGCTTATGCCTGTTCATAGTAAGAACAAGAAGGCTGGGAAGAGAAAAGGAAAATTAAAGGACACAAAATATCTTGCCTCGTGCCCAAGATTATATACAGATCAGTGCTAGAACTAGGTTTCAAAGAAAAGCCTCACAGAAAATGAGGTAAAAAGAAACGGTGGGGACAGTTTCAGTATATAGAACTGGTGCAAGTGAAGAAAACAGTGACAGCAGGTGAGGTTAACTTTCTTGAAACAGTTATTTAACTTCTGTGTAGGCAGATTTTGCAAGACACCTATGTAAATCTTTTGATCCTAAAAGTCTTTAAAAACCTGATGGCAGGTGCCTATGCTCATTTGAAAAATGGCGCTACATCCTTAACCTCTTTTTTCTTTATTCTTATTAATTTGAAAAGAAAGTGGGTTTTAAAGCAAGAGATCAAGATCTGCTATGCTTAGATGTGCAAGGCAGGAATTTGACCAGAAATGGAAACTAGTGCAGTAGCTAATGAAAGGAGATCAGTTCCTTTCCTCCACAAAATGGAATGTACAAATTTGAGAATCTCACTGCATTTGTAGTAAGGCGTGTGATGTTGATACTGTGAGGGTAATGACAAAGGGCAGACTTAAGGTATAAAGTGCCATGATATGCCACATAATCAGGATGTCTGAAACTATACCAGTGTTACTAACCATGGGGACAGTTTTGTAAGGATTGTGGCAAGTCAAGACAATCAGGTGATCACGCCAAGTCAGCATGAGTTTATGAAAGGCAAGTCCTGCTTGACTAACCTGATCTCCTTCTAAGACAAAGTGAACCACTTAGTGGATGAGAGAAAAGCTGTGGATGTTGTTTACCTGGACTTAAGTAAAGCCTTTGACACCATTTTGCACAGCATTCTCCTGGAGAATCCAGCTGCTCATGGCCTGGACGGGCGTACTGTTCTCTGGATAAAAAACTGTTTTGATGGCCAGGCCTAAAGAGTTGTGGTGAATGGAGTTAAATCCAATTGGCAGCCAGCCACAAGAGGTGTTCCCCAGGACTCAGTATTGGGGTCAGTTCTGTTTGATACCTTTATCAATGATCTGTACGAGGGGATTGAGTGCTCCCTCAGTACTTTTGCAGATGACACCAAATTGGGTGGGAGGGTCTATCTGCTTGATGGTAGAAAAGCACTGCAGAGAGATCTGGACAGGCTGGATCGATGGGCTGACGTGAACTGTATGAGATTTAACAAGGCTGAGTGCTGGGTCCTGCACTTGGGTCACAACAACCCCATGCAACACTACAAGCTTGGGGAAGAGTGGCTGGAAAGCTGCCCAGCAGAAAAGGGCCTTGGGGTGC
>Ga0065711_1005931_pt1 | contig 22873 bp, 10 predicted proteins | sample Hoacrofraction12_FD_59098 | JGI IMG/M metagenome (GOLD analysis project Ga0065711, IMG submission 59098) | Hoatzin crop microbial communities from Cojedes, Venezuela - Epithelial fraction 12 v2 (version 2) | ecosystem: Host-associated > Birds > Digestive system > Esophagus > Crop | place... | reverse complement strand
CTCCGCTGGACTCTCTCCAGTAGCTCTTCATCTTTCTTGAACTGGGGAGCCCAGAACTGGACAGAGTACTCCAGATGAGGCCTCACCAGGGCAGTGTAGAGGGGAAGGAGAACCTCCCTTGTCCTGCTGGACGTATATATACGTATATATTAAACTGTATATACGTTTATATTAAACTGTATATATTATTTTATAGGACTGCAGGATTTCCTAAATCCCAATTCATCAGCACAGGGATGACTAAAGATCTCAGACACTAACTGACGTAAAAACCACCGCAGCATAAGTGGGATAAATCCATCCCACCCATATAAACCTGGATGTCTTTGAGGTCTATGGAAACAGATGCCTCTATCCTGCCCAACTACCAGCCAGCATGAATGATTGCTGCTCACCTACAGTTCCTGTCCAAACACAAGCAAAGCAGTTATTCCCTAGTTGCTGCTTAAAACAGCAAGTCCAAAAGAACTACGTGAGGGTGGGTGCATGGCCTGTCCTTCTCTTCCTCTACACCTTTCCCACACGGATCTTGGGCTGGTTCTGCCAATTGTCTAGCTTGCTATATTTGGTCCTGAGGTTTCCGATACAAAGTGACCAGAAATGAAAGAACTGGAATTTCAGACTTTTGAAACTACCAACATCAAACTGGAATTGGTCTGGGAAAAGAAGGTATGAGGGCAATCAGACTACAATGTTACTATTCCATCTTACAGCCAAAAGTAGTTAAGACAGAAAAATATAATATCTTTAAGGGCCAGTAAACTTTTGCAACTAGTGATCTTATTCCAGCTATTCAGAAGGGGATATAAATCCTGATTCTTGTCCAAAGCCTGATTAATAAGAACCAGCTGAATCCTAACAGCAATCCTAGCATTTAATTTTTATTCAAGCTCGTAATTTTCATTGTTGTTATCCTTTTTCACTTTTCTACCACTGTACGAAGAAATTTGAAACAAATGAGATTTTTAGTGATTGGATAGGTGATGTAGTATAATGCTTAAAATGTGGTGACTTCAAAAATGAGGTAGAAATTAAAAATGAGCTGATATGTCACGATTAGATTCCCAAAGATAGACTCCATCATCTATAATGTTTCTCTAGGTCTTGAATTTGGTAAAGAACATTATATAATTGCAAAGACCATCCAGAAATTATGGCAAAGATACTCATGACTTCTAATACTTGATGCCTGTGTGTTTCAGGCTTTCCTGTTCTATTCATTCTTTACATCAAAAAGGAATTTTGTCTTCTACAAATCTTCCATTGCTTTTATAACTATTTTAAAAGCATCAATGATCTTTTAATGGGGCAGGAACTCTGAAAATACAAAAGGGAAGTTGAAGTGTGTCTGTTCTTGGTAAGTCAAAATACAGGAAGGATGCAGCAAAGAAGGCTAGAGTTGAGAGAACTTTAAAAGCTATGTTCTACTGAAGCTGAAGATCTGGCTGCACTTGATAAAAAATATTGTAGCTGGAGCAGTTCAAAATGACATGTATTTTTTTCCATTAAAAAAACCTTAAGGATATAAACAAAGGATTGCAAAATAAAACTCCCAGCTTACGAAACAGAGATGCTCTTGTGTTCATGCCGAGATTTCTGAGGTAGTGAAGAAATAGTCAATACTGAAACAGAATACTACTTTGCATATGTAGGATTTTCCACCCAAAAATGTCAAGTCATTTACAAGCACTTAATCAAATGGGCCTTACCACTAGCTTATGGTCTGTCAGTAGAAGTTACCTCTGCAGCAAGTGAAGAACCTGAAGAACAACGTAGGATTCTTGCTAAGTAGTAGCTACGTTTCTTTTCTCCCTTGCCCTCTTTTGCCCTCTTTTTTTTTTAAAAAAAAAAACTTCTAGGATATTCTGCTCTATTTCTAAATCTGTTTTACCTTCATGATACCTACGGAATTCAGTTACCTTCTTAGTGATTGAATTCCCTCTCTAATGATTTACTTTACATGACAGTACAGAAATTGTGACAAGAAGACTCAAATCAGAGCCTTAGAATTGTCTTCCTTATTTTTATTGCAGTTGAAAATGGACCTTGACCCCACAGCAGTCACATTCGTTCTGTGCCTACCTTAATGCAACTACATTTAACTCATTTTATTAAAAGTCCACAGAAGGTATGGGAATAATACTTCTAATTAACTTAAAACGTTAATAGTTTTTAAATCAACATGCCTGAAGTTGAACTGAATGTATAAAAAACTAAGTAACTAGGCTGTTGCTCATTAGTGGTCTGACTTATGTATTCTTTGACATATCCTGTAAATTTGAGAAGTATATAATTTCTAGGTGACTACTGGACATAAGCAATGGGGAGCAGTGAGCTGCGTCCTGCTACACGTGAGATGACATGCCAAGATTTGGGCAGATATTTGTATATCTTCTTATTGCAAGGCCTGAGCTTGTTCTGAAGACTGTAAAGATGTAGTGATGCTCAAACTCTTGTACTCCACCTGCCTTTCCCATTTAATTTGTGTTCAGAATAAATTCCTTAGAATTCCTAAATACTCCACTACAGAGATGTGAAATATGGTGGGTTTTGCCACCTAGGCTAAGCAAATAGTTTAGTTGGGTGCAAGAAAACCTTTCAACTTTGGAGACTTTTTTGGTAGTTTCTGGTGACTTAAAAACTGAAAGTGACTAAAGAGGTGGAAAAATGGTTTTCTTTCTCTGTACAGCAAGACCCTTTTAAATCTGGTGCAATTTTGAAATGAGAGGGTAAAATCTCCTAAGAACACGGTTTTGTGGTAGAGCTGTCCACAAAAAAATCTGGAAACACCACCAATTAAAACAAAGTAAACCACAGAAACACTGAAAGAGTTATCAGATTGCAGTATCATCTGTGTAACTGTTGTAATGTTCTCTGGAAGCACAAGTAGTTCTTACAGCAGAAATAAGTCTCCTGACATCTAGGGTAGTTTACCAAGAAAACCACGATGTTCTTACTGTTGCTTAGACGTTTAAGCCATTTGTTTTAATAGTTTGTCTCATCTGGACACGATCAGAAAAAGGAAGCAAGCAAATAGGATTTCATCTTTGAGTTCTAGCACTTCAGAAGCAATGATGCTGCATAATTTTCTATAAAGAGACAGCTGTTTTGTAAACTGTGGTGCTGCTGGAGTTTTCACCCATGTGCTTCCATACTTCATATGTTTTTACTTGCTGCTTACTTAGGATTAAAGTATGGTTTCTGTATAAATATGCTGACATTATGCAAAATGCTGCATACCTCCATTTTTTTTTCCCGTATGTTTTGTGTTCTGGACTGTTTTCAGCCTAGAAGATCATCTTGTTTATCTGGCAGCAGAGTAAATTATTGCAAAGCTGATCTGCATAAGTGTTCGGGATGTTTGGGAAACAGATCCTATTTCTTTGCACTCTTTAATTTGTCTCACTGTCCTTATTTGTTCATTGTATTTTTGTATGTGTGTGTTTGTGTGCCTCAAGTGGTAGAAAAAAAAGTGTGTTTTTGTCAGTGTTTGTAATCCATATGAGTACCAGTTCCTCTTTAATTTACCGTAATCCTTTTTTGCACCTTTCTTTATGGAGTGAATGGATTAAAAAGCAGTAGAAGAATGGGTTTACCATCCAAAGTCCAGCCTGTGACTGCTACCATGACTAAGTGGTACAGCAGCAAACACATGATATGCGCTTGCACTAAATCATTCCATCAGGGCCAGACAGACCTGTGCATTCCCTATCTAAACAGAACAGCTGTTCTGTGCAACAGTTGTGCTGACTGAGTAATGATTGGCTGGGCAGCACACTCAAGGACCAGGCAATACATTCCTGCTGGTAAAATCTCATATTCTGTAGAACTCAGTCCTACCCCTGGTCATGCCCATGTCTTGATATACTCTTTATTCTTTCCTCTCCACCTCCAAGTGCTGTCTGGTCCACATGCTTTCTGACTGTGTCCTCTCCTTTACTTGCAAGTTTCCGTGCCTGCTCCTTCCATACGCTGAGACCAGCTGCCTCAGAGTTGCTGCTCTACCCAATCTTCGCTGCAGTACACATTATCTCTCTTGTCCTCTTCAGCGTCTTGGCTTTCATCTTCTGTGGAAGGTATTTACTCATTACTGCATTAACCCATTGCACAGTGACTCACACGGTTGCAATGCTGGATGACTGCTGGCAACCACAAAGAGAGGTAACTAACAAAATGTAGTAGATTCTGTACATTAGCAACAAAATACATATTCAGAAAAACTAATTCAAACTGCATTTCCTTGTACTACGTAAGTAAGTACAGTGACTTGTTTTAGGAGGTTACTTCATTCTGATACTTTGAGAACCTCAGCTCTGCTTTAGGTGAAACCCTGACACTAAACCTGTGAGGCCAGAAAAATACAGTCCAAACTTCTGCACTGTGCAAAGCTCCCAGCATCTTGAGTGTGTCAGGCAGCTGCTGCACAAAAAATCTGACTAATGTTCCCAGAGAGCAAAGATAGTTTGAACTGGCTCCATATTTTTGCTCTATGGTGTGGGCTTCTGGGCGCAGTCCCAGTGAGCAGTGGGGGAGTAGGAGTTTTCTGTCTTTGTATTGAATTTGAGAGGAGGCAGCCGCTGTGAATGTTTTAAGATTGGAGGTTTTTCTTCCCCACCCAGACATTTAAGGTGAAATGACATTTAAGATGAAATTTAAATGTGGCAAAGAGTTTGTCTGGATCTTGAACCGGTGGCCTCTGGAGCCTGACCACTGTGCAACATCCTTACGGCACACAAAGCTTGAATGACGATCAGTGTAATATGCAGAGAAGACAAGGATACAGAGTGCAAGATGTCCTCCCTTGCTGGGAGTCTGCAGCTGTCTCTGAAATAAATGCCTATGTCTTTGAATAGTTCTCCTGGTCATATGGTTATTCTGTGCAAGAGGACAGTTAAACAGAAAAGTGTTTGTAAAGAAAAGATCTGATCCTTCCTTGTACTGTTACGGGGCGCCCTTACGCATGGGAATGCTTTAAGCAAAGAACAAAGTGCAAAGAAGTTCAAATGAAGATCAGGCTTCAGCAATCTCTCCTTAAGAACAGGAAACAGGGAGTTGGACTAACCTGTCAGCCTCAGCAATTCTTATAAATCTGCATTTGGCAACACACTTGCATTAGGAACATTTGTAGTGTTCTTACATGTTCATTTTCTGTTTTGTGGCATCATCTGTTTGCTGAATGCATTTTTTTGCTACAGTCGAAAAGTATAGTGGGGAAGATGCACCTCTTTTAATTGTGCACTTGCACGTTTCTACGACTTTTTCTAGAACTGTCTTTGGCCTGAATAAATGCGAATGCTTAAATTGCAAAGTGATGCTAGTCGCTGATGTCGTTGCATGATTTTACACTGTTCACACTTCAGCTTTCTGTGGGGTTCACTGACTTGCCTGGTATGCAGAGTTTGAAATGTGGGAATTCTAATAAAAGTAGGACAGGATTAGAAGGTTGCTGTTACTGTGTTTACCAGCGTATGGTTTTCCTTGCTGTCTTGTGTTCTATTAAGTATGAATGTTTTTTCCTTTTCCATAGTGAGAAGAATCAATAGATTGAATGGGTGAACTGGTGGAACAGGGATGACTAACTGCTGTAATAAGTTTTCTCACCCTACATTCATCGAAACAATCTTGCAGAAGCTGATTAAACAAAAACTTCTTTTAGTACTGTCACATACATTGTAGAAGGTACAGGGGAAGGAGTCAGAGTGGGAGAAGATACTTCTCAAAGTTATGGAATGGTAACTTGCTATAGGAATGAGAAGCTACAGAAATAATAACTTGTAAATAGTATTTGAAGGCTACAGCTGGTAAGTGCAATACAGCTTGAAGTTCAGATCATGCTTCTTCCAGTTTAATAAGGAATAGAATGTTGCAGACAAATGCACATGTGTTCCTAGCATGACAAGATGTGAAGAGCCTTTGGTTGCTTAAACTACTGAGACGGATGGCAATTCCAAAACCTGTACACTCATCAGCTTGAGGCATGTCTGCAGCTAGCTATGGTATACAAATACTGTTGATACCACTGTTATAAAATGCAGCATGTTATTCGAACCAGTGTGGATAAAGAGTCATGGCTTGCATGGAAGAGTGCTGCCTTTGTGCAGACTTTGATGTTAAAAAAAGGTAACTTGAACTAGCAGATATACTGATTACCCTGCTAAAAGAAGACTTGGAATCTCTTCCCAGAATTACAGCATTTTAATTGGAAGAACGTGAACAAAGTCTTAATCTTGTTAATGGGGATAGACACGGATAAGGCAGAAACAAAATCCACAGCAACGTAGCCTGAGCATGAAAATCAATAGCTTGGAGGCTAGTAACAGCAGTGCTAAATACAGCAACAAAACTGCTCCCTGTCCCTACTTTTCATACAAGACTAAGCTTGGCAGTGAGTAAGTTGGAAGATATACCTCGTCTGCCTGGTAATACTGAGCTACATCACACACAGCTGTTTGAAAATACATAGCTGAAATGTAGGGAAAGGTATTTTAAATTTACAAACCAGATCCACAGATACATGATTATTTTCTTCAAATTTCCTTTTAGCCCTTCTGAATTCTTGTGGCATTCAGGGATCACTAAGAATCTAATCTGTGGCTGATTCTGACAGATGTTAATCTTTGCCTTGGCTTTGCAGTCTGCTTGAAATAGTACTTGTTTCTTCATGTCACGCCTTTGGCAGTGCTTACTGGAGTTAGGATTACCATCTCCAGTGAAACCCACTTTTACTGTCATTAACTTTCTAAACTGTTCCCCGCAGCTGGCAACCTTTCCATGCTTGGAGACCTGCTTATTGGGAAACTGGGAGAGCGATGGTTCTTTGTCTATCTAAAATCATTGTGCCTTGAACTGAGATTTGTTTAACTGTGTCATGAAGTCCACTTATGTTGTAGGCATTTAATGACAATGATCACATACTTTGCCTGTATGTTGGCTGCATTTCTGTTGTGATTTACCTATTAAAGAACAAAAAAGCTTCAGGTTTACTTAATTTTTTTACAAGAAGCTTTTTTTTTCTTCCGTTAACTTGGTTAATACATTCAATAAATTTTTGGATTGAAAATTAGACACATGGTTCATCTGCAGATTCTGTGTTATGTTCTAGCTAAGGAAGCAGCTAAATTTATTTAGCAAAACACGGGTGATCTAGTTTCAGTAGCTACTTGTCTAGATAGCATTTGATACCACTGTCAGAACCCATAAACCCTGAGTTTATGGTTGATTCCAAATTAGGGACAAATCGTGATCAGAAAGCAACAGGAATGGAAACATTTCTCCCCCATATGTCAAGGATTTTATGGTGAATAGAAAACACTGGGTGCAGTATCGCTATTTGTGTTCATCAGTCATATAGCTGTGTAATGGATCGTAGGTTACATGTTCCTTCCCTTCTCTTAGAAAGTGAGGCAGGGGTGACCAGAACTATGTGAGTTATAACATGAGCTAGACAGTGATCACTTCAGTAGTTGGGGAAGCCAAATACTTGCTTCTTAATAAGAAAAAAAGAAAGCTGATGAATCAGCTGACTCATCCTGCTGTACTTCAGTGTTGGTATGAATGGCATTCCCTATGGATTGGCCTACACAGAGAGAAATGCCAAACCATGATCAAGACTGAGTGACTGAGTTCAGTCAGATGTTTCAAAATACCACCCAAGAGGTTTAGATAGAATAAAAAGTAGGGATATTCTCAGTCAAGCAGTTGATTGCTTCCTGAAAACTTGCATCGTTCTTTGCAATAATTTGGAGTTTTCACTAGGGCTCTCTCCAAGTAGAAGAACTTTATTTCCATTTTATAGGTTTACATTAGGTGGCACTGTAATGTACAGATTAACAGATTGGAACATGGCACCTGCCTTCTTTCACATTTTTCTTTCTGAATGATGCTGCAATGCTGCCTTGTTTCTAGGACAGATAATTTGCAGAGCCTCTAGGAATTAGAACAAGTTTTTAGAAACTTTTAGGAGGATAAATAATGCCAAGCTATCTAATCTCTTGCAAATATTACTACTAGCAGCAAAAATCACACCTGGAAGGGAAATGAAGTATTTCAGAGATAAGTCAGTATGTTTTTCAGCTATTATTTTTAGAGAATTAATCCCAAAAGGATATTTCTGTGAGTTTTGTTTCTTTCATCAAGCAAAGATTGTTTCAAATAGGAGCTGAAGACAGGTTATGCCAAATTTTTTGCAAGAGTTTGTCCAGTTGAAAATAACGGTGGTAGTTTAAATACTTGTTTGGTTCCTGATATGCCCCATGTTGTGTGCAATAATGAAAAATTTATCATCAGCACATCTGTAAATGAATCATCTTTTTTCCTGCACCAACATGCTTGCACAATTTTACTGACTGCTTGCTGTGATGAATATTTGATATTTGTCATGTGAAGCTATTCCATCACATTTGTAATATGGGAAATTCCGAGCACACTTAATGCCTTAATACGATGTCACAGTTAATATATTCAATAATAATTTTGTGACCCAATACAATATGACACAGTAGTCTTCTTTAATTACCAATCATATAAAGATGAAAGTTAGAACACAGACATCTGGCTGCAAATCATGCACCTGGAGTAAACATTTTCTCATCTGGTTGTATTATACTATGTAGCACAGACTACAAAGCAGGTAGTAGAATCTTGGGTAAGCAATTACTTTTCTTTCTCTTTTTTTTTTCAGTGGATCAAGGTGATAAATTTGTCTTATGCTGATAAGGCTTCACTCAACACAAATGCTGGAAATGGAAGATTCTTCCTTTTCCTTTTTTTTTTATGATTTGTTGAATGATGGCATTGCTGGGAGAAAAGTGAAATAAAGCTGAAGGAAATAGGAGAAAGAGGTTAAAGGGTTTTGTCAGAGCTCTTCTTCAGACTTCAGTTCTGTTTCCTCTGCTTTGTGCCTTACCACGAATCCATGTTGCATTGTTTCTAGAACAGGTAATTTAGAGCTCCCCCATGTAAGTGTGGAAGGTGGAAAGGGATATAAATTCTCATTCCAAATTCACACTGGACATTTTATGAACGAGTAAAACTTGTTACTGACTCACTCAGAGTTTATAATACTACTTTTAAATTCTGGTTTTCTGTGCTGGGTAACATAAACCAAAAATTGCTTCTTTTTCTGCCTTTACGTTCAGCCCTGTGAAGAACAGTATTTGGATTTCGTAAAGAATTGGCACATTTACTCCAAAGCTTAATTACTGCACCTACAACTTGTGGTCAGCTAGGAACCTCCTAGGGATACACATGAGCTATCTGATACAGTTTTGGCCTTTGTTGTCTAGTCATTAGTCACAATAGAGGAAGCATAATAAAATGCATAATTCTTTGCCCACCTAATTATGACTCTAGTTTGTGTTTCAGTTTAGTACAATCACTCAGCAGTGTGCAGGACAGAATGAGAACAGCTGCCTGAACAGAATAGCTAAAAATATTTTCCCATAGTGAAAAACAGAAATTGCATCTTTTAGGAAATGTAAAAATTTGCACAGTAGGTAAAGTACCAAGTGAATACATTCACAAAGTCTTTGGCACTCTTCTGCAGGCAGCACAACATACTGTGTCTGGACTTTACACATTCTCTAGCTCCACAAAAAGCATTAAGAAAAGTCTGATTTCACATCTGTATTTCCATGCTTTGTGTGCTGATATCAATTAGTTCAAATAACCTGACATATTTGAAATTCCTGTCATTATATGACTTAACACTGTATGTAACCACATATTTCCTTTGTCTGGATATTTGATTTGCACTTCATCATATTTATTACAGTATTATTTGTTAATGCTTTTGTCTGTTGAATCAATCGTCAGGAACAATCATAACAGTTACAGGAAAGCAATTTTATTCTGAATTGTACGAAAGGTAGTATGCGTGAGCACATAGTGGAAAGAGAGAAAACATGACATTTGTAGCCAGATGTGATCTATGGTATGAAAATCCTAAATGCTGTTGAAGAGTGGAACTCTACAGATTGCTGTCATAATCATGGTGTTAGGTATAGATTTTTATTTGGTCTTTGCCTATTTTTGCTACAATTTTCATCAGATGATGAATACACGACAATTTTAGATTGTCTAACACAAGAAAAATAAGATTTTTTTAAAAAAATATGTCTAGCAGGTTTCTGACTTTAAAATCTTTTTGAAGAGGTGTATTATGTTTGCATTTAGCATATTTCCACTCTTCTGTGGGGTGTTTTTTGGATTAATATTAGGTTCAAAGCAGATTATCAAGGTGTACACCTTACAAGATCATTTTCTGCCTGCTTAAAATCAAAACCAGAGGGAAGTTTTGATGATTAGGTGTGTACCTAGTTTCTGTGCACAGTGTCAGAGTTTAAATATATGTCACTTGGAAACAAGCTTTTGTAAATTTGTTTTATTTCAAAGGTAGAGGGGTGAACTTTAAATCTGGCCAACAATATTACATCTGTTTTTCTGTGGCATTGGAAATGTGTTATTTTCTTAGAAAGTATTTCCTTTCAGTTTCAAGTGATGGCATAATCATGGGTCAAGTGCTGAAGACTGAATTAAAATTACTTGAATTCTTTTAAAAAATGGAAATATTGAACAAAGGTAAGAAACTCCACAGTTCATTAAATAGTTTTCTAATTTCTTTGCTTTCAGATAGAAAAGGAGTGGGAGAAGTGCGAAGTAAAGGGCCACATGCTTTTCTCCCTCAAACACACAGAGAAAAAAAGTGGTCTTTAGCACAGTCCTTCACAGGGCTTCACAAAGGCAATTTACGGTGCAGGAATGTGCATCTAGGGAGAGCTCATGGATCAAAGTCCCTCTAATTATCATGTGATTCTGCATGCCTTTGGCAAAGCCAGAAACTCACACTTTTGGCATATATAAAGTGACCTGGAATGTGAGCCTGAGCAGTGAACCTTTACACTCTTCTGTTTACAGCCTGTGCCTGAGAAAATTATGAGGGGACAGTTTAGCACAATGACTGGGGCAAGGAGGATTTGGATCTAGGCAGAACAAAACCACAGATGTTGAATATTTATGGCATTGATAAGAAACACCAATAACAAGGAGAGGAATGGAAAGGATTCTTGACATGGAAAATAAAAGCATGCCTAGTTTCTGTGGCTTGACATTTCTGTAAATAAAACGAGCTACTACACAAGTGCAATACATAACTGAGTATACAGTTCTTTGTTGCTGTGTAGACTTAAAACTGGATTCAACAAAGAGCATCACCTAGTTTTAGTTGTTTTAATACAGAAAAGGCACTTGTGAAATGACACTGTCTTGTGAACCGTTGACCCACTGACCTTTGAAATTGTTGAGTGTCGATCATATCTGACATAAGGTTAGAATTTTAAAGCTAATAGGTTTCTACATAAAGATAATATATTAAAGATAATATGTTTCTGCACGTTTGATGAAAATGCGGGATAGTAGAGCTCCTGACCAAAATAAAAGCTACGGTGTTAGAGGTCCATTTGATTAGAGAATTTGTGTTAGGGCAAACCTGTACCTGTATGTTCCATAATAGTTTATCAGTACTATCAATCCATAAGAATGGCTGTGCTGGACTAGATGAGAGGTTCATATTGTCAGTCCTGTCTCTGACAGAGGCAAGCAGAAGATCCTTAAGGAAGTGTCTAAGAGCAAGATAAGCATATAGTGGTACTTGCCCAGCCACTCTCCTATCCTTCTGCAGTGTTTGGATGATCAGCTTTCTGTGCCAGAGCGGTTTTCTGTGTGTTTAAAATCTCCAGTATATTTCCCTTCCACGTACCTGTCTAGTTATTCCGTGAATCCATTTACATTTTTAGCAGCAAAATATCTTGAGACTAGGAGTTCTGCAGCTTAACTACATGGTGTGCGAACAACTGCTTTCTGTTGTTTTTGAACCTGTCATCAGGTGTTTCCCTTTGATGCACTTAGTTTTTGTGGTGGAAGAGGCACCAGGCATCTGAGCCTTCTGAATCTGCCCATGATTTTAAGCTCCTTTGGACTTTTGCTGTTTTGCTTAAGTCCAAAAATATGGTAGTGGGGAGAGCTGAAGCGTTGGGCATAATCCCCAATACAGCAGCCAAATAGTGAGGAAAGAATCTAGCCTGTGAAAGGTATCTTTTGTATAGGTGGTGGAAGCATTTAACCCGAACTTTTGGTCAAAGGCAGCATGATAAAAAGAGACAATACCAAAGCTGATGACTGTGAACTGCAGCCAGCTGGAAAGGAAAAGCAAAGAAGAAACCCCTAAAACAACCCCCCAAACTGACTAATGAAAGAATGGGTGGCTTCTCATATGAAAAATCTTGTAGGTGTCAAAACAGTAATAAATACAGGCCGTTACCATCACGTGGACATCATTCTTTGTCAGTGGAGCTCCAGTCTTACCTAGGAGACTGAATGTCACCCATAATGCTGTTCCTTGGTTCTGAGTTCCTTAAAGAGCTGCTGTATGGCTGTGCTCTGCTCATCCCCAGAATTCTGCATTGATCACATCTATCCAAGAAAATAATATTGCAGAAAGTTGGCTGCTTGTTATTGACTACCCAATCATATTCTTCTAGTAAACGGTACCTAGATCCTTCATTGAGCGGGAGGCTGGACGGATGATGTGCTGAGGTCACTTCCAATTTGATTTATTCTTTGATTCTACACTTCTCAATATTTGAAGGCCATCTTCCTCTCAGGGAACCGTGTATAACTGGCTTTCTTAATTAGTTCTGTATACTGGGTTTTTTTAACAAAAATTTGTTTATGTTTGTCATTTTGAAGTGTTTTCTATGTTGAAGGTCCAACACAAAACTTAGTCCTCTTCTAGATGTGTGAAGATGGTAGCAATAATGGCGAAAAAAAAAAGTATGCACTTTTTCATGTAACTATGCATTTATTTTTCCTGCTAATTAAGAATTCTTAGGAGATCAGAAGCAAAAAGGAAAGTGTACAAATGTGACATTTTCTGGTGATCAGCAATCTGAACAAACTTGTAAAACATGATGTTGTAGGTGGTGTCGATAATTCTACTTGTGTTCATAAAGTGCTATCACACAAAAAAAAGACAGGAAGCCATGGAAAATTTAAGATACCCTCTATGTTATTAATTTTGGATGTGGAATTTCCTTACCAGTACATAAGGAACATATATCTGTTGACCACAAAAGGCTCTTAAGAGTTTTTCTTAATTCAGGCAGAAAGGTTGAACTTTTGGAGAGCAAAGCATTACCACTGTCAGTGGGCAGGGTAGACAGTAAGGAGTACTCCCTTTATCCATGTGGGGCATGCGTGCAACATTGTTGTCCAGCAAGGTGTCTGGTAGAAAATGGAAGCGAAATAAGCCTGTACGTGGGTTACTGAAATTAAGACCAAGCAAACCTATGGAAGCTTGATATATTAGTATAAAACAGAATAAAGTCAATGGTTACTTGCGAATACATTGCCTTTCTAGAGAATCTGAAAATCAGCTGAATTTAACGAAATGTAGCTATACAATGTAAAAGCAACAATCTGTACCCAACTGCATATTTAGTTCAAAAGAATTAATGTGTTAATGTAATTCAGAATATTTAAATACCCTTAAGATAAGATGCGTATTTATTTGTCTCATAGGCTTTGAGCACTGCACACTCATAGTGTACTTGATTCCTTGAAATCTGTAGAGATAAACAGCAGTAAAATTTGAATGGAGTATGAAACTCTGCTAAATGTGAATTACTAGAAAGCATTTTTTTGTTTGTTTGTTTCTAACTTACTAAAACCTTAGGAACAAGTGGACTAAACACAAAAGCAGCATGTACAGTTTGTTTCCTAGGGACTTGCAGAAATGCAAACAGAAGCTGATACAGAATGTAATGTAAGTTAGCATAGTTCTCTTAGCAAATGCTGCATAGAACACATTATTTGTGGATCTTGGGTTTTAAATGCCCAATGTTCAGCTCCTGGGATTGAATTTCCAAAGCTGTTGCGCTCCCAAACTCCATATTAATTTTCAGATGTGTCGGAACCTGCTCAGTGTGCACTAAATATGACACACAAATATAGTGCAACTGGAAATTAGTAGCTGCTTTTGAAAAAAAATTGCCCTTTCTTTTGTAGATCATCCTGCCCTGAAGCAAATTGTCCTATGAAGTCACAGAACTCTCAACAGCAGCTGCCTGCACACTCTGCAGTGTAGCAGACCATCAATTGCAGTTAGAAAGTTTGCTTCATACATCTAAATAAGATGAAAAATGTGTACATTTTCAGAGATGACTATTCTGTGACCCCTTGCCCATTATTAATGGGGGAAAATGCCATTGTTGAAAGGCTGCTGTGTAGAAATGTTAATTTTGTGTCTGAAATATGAAAGCACCAGAAAATTGAGGATATAGACAGCTGCAGTGACAAAAGACATCCATGCTTGCACAGCTTTAATTCTTGGCTGCTGACCCACTACAGCTGACATGCCCTGCTGAGCCTCCCTAAAGGCCGCAGTGTAATCATGTTCATGATTAGTGGACGTACAGTTCCTAAGTAGGGCTGAATTTATAGTTACCTTCATCAGAATTGTCAGTTGTTCTTGAAACGTGTTAAGCAATGAATAGTTCAAATGAGCAATTTGCATGGCTGTGGTAATGCATGCACCTTGAACACCTTGCTGGTCTGGGGCTGGTACACAGAGCGGCTTGAAAGGATCATAAAATAATGGGCAGGAAATGATGCATTTTGGAAAATGCAGGCTGTGTCATTCACCACAGGGCAAATCTCTTTGTGAACAAGCACAGGTCTTTTTTCATACCTGAGTCATCCAGCACATAAAGGCTTCAAAAAAATAAAAGATATGTTTCAAAATAAAACCCCGCATATTCTGTGAACCAGAGCTGTTAAATATGTCATAATCAAAGTAATATATAGCAATGAGGTGCTTGGCATATTTCCATCACAAAAATTTCTGAAGAAATCTTCCTTTTTTTTTTTTTTTTTTAAGGAGCCTGGATCGCATATGGTTGTGTAAAAAAGGAAAATAAAGACAATCAAAGTAAGTCAGTGAACCAGACCACAAAAAAATCTGTGTCACCTTTATACCTATACAATAGACAGGAAAAAATATGAAACTATTAAGAATAGGACAAAATCAAAATTATAATTTTTAGACTAGCAAAGCCATACTTAGCAAGTAGAAAATTGTCGAAGAAATAATCTGCTTCCCAGCAGTATTTATGCTAGGCTAATTTACTCAGTGTAGGTCAGAACTGTCAGAAACAGTCTAACCTTATATTAATTTTCTGAGCAGTTAACAACTAACTGAGCGGAAACAATTTTTGTTGGATACTCTTTAACACAACAACATTTCTGGCAAACATGGCAGTTCAAAATAAATGACCAACTTGGAGTGTAAGAAGCAGATTCCTTTTATCGATTATTCATTCATTTCATACATTTTATTCCTGGAATGAACTTCGTATTTGCATGACATAAACGGTCATTGTGATTTTCTCAATGATATGTATCCCAAGGCCCAAAATGAAGTCAAAGAAATTGTCTTACCTTCTGTTTGATTTTTTTCTGTTTTTGTGCTTGAATCTTTTCCCACTGAAGTCAGTGGGAGTTTTGATACATAACAAGTCAATGGGAGCAGAATCTGACCTTTTATTAGCACATTGTTATGGACCCTATGGAAACAGGAAATTTGATTCTGGAGCCAGGAACATAAATTAGGGAAAGACTTTTTGGAATCGGTTTAATGGTCTGTGTTCGATGTTCAGTTTTGGAAAATCCCTGAACAAAAGAAACCTTGAACTACATCAAGTGTTCCAGTTACTGCAGGTATGATTTCTGACAGTGATCAGAGTTGTGTTCAGAAAATATTTGTAGGGACTGTCAGACTGAGAGGAGACTCTGTTAGGGTTTGTGTTGTAAAGTCCAGGCCAGGCAATTCCTCAGGATTTTTGCTATGTGTTATCACTATCTCACAGTTTCTGCTGGGGAGTACCACTATGAAATGTGGAAGCTATGTTCATGTGATAAAACTGATCCCAGCAACAGAGAATGTGAGCCTGATAGATCTTGATTTGGGAGGTCTGATAGTGTCAACTTCTATGCCATAAAATCTCAAAGCATTGTTGTAAAGGCAGGAGCCTAGGAATCAGGGCCTGATTTCTACATGCATACGGCAATTTTCATCTTAATAGCTGTATGGAGGCTCAAAATATTGAGCAGCACTTTGCATATTTTCTCCTGCTGTACAGTAATGATGTAATCTAAATGTCTTTCACATGAATGTAATCACACAGGCGTTTTGCCTGAAGGTAGTCAAATACTGTATCTTTCTGCCTCTCATTCTTCTAAACACATGAAAGCAACTGTGCAGTGTGCTTCATTTGGAGCTAATGCATTCAGAGGTGTGCCAACTAGTGAATTGCTGTAGCCAGCTCAGTATGTCCTTGGTGACATCCCAACTCTCTGGCCATGCAGTCAGCGTCTTATGTCTTCATTTGTGTATCCATTAAATTGGATTTCATCCCTTCTCCTGTGTCCCCGTAATTGTTTATAAGTGTCAGGTGTTAGTGTTCCAGTACATAGTAACTCATTTGCAAGTACTTAATAATCTCAGAGAAGCAAAATCTGTGGGCCCAAAATCCCACGCTCATGCACAGGAAGTTCTGAATAATTGTAGTGTTTCTTTATGCATGCTACAGGGTGAAAAACACATGTAATGCGTCAATAGCAAGTCAGATACATTTGGGGCTAGGTTAGCAAAGTCAGGTTGACTTCTCATGTCTCTGCCTTTCTACCTTGGAATATGCCAACGGTTTTTAGTGTTCAGGTTTCACTATTTGCATTGCCATTCTCTGGACTGTTGCATTTTGCAGGGTGGTGCAGTTCTCAAAGTGCAAGGCATATTGTCAGTGTTATTAATGATGTAATATTTCCCATGCTACTTTTTACTTCGATGCATGTATAATATTTTTAGTGAAAGTAGTTAGAAAAGATTTGAGTTCAATAATGACTTTCAAATAAGGTCCACAAATAAACAGGCCACAAAGGTACGAGATAAAATGGTGTTTTCCCATTTGCAGTATATTTCAGTGAATTTCACAAGATCAACCACTTGTGTACTTACGTAGGCCTTTCCTCCAGTATCTCAGTCATAATCTATTTAGACATTGATTTGCCTGAAGAGCTGTAAATCTCAGTGTTAATCTCTTTCTGCAGTGGTAACTTAGATGACCACATGCCTACACCTGACTCTTAAATAAAAATACAAATAAAAGTAAAAGTAAAAATAAAAGTAAAAATAAAAATAAAAATAAAAATAAAAAAGAATGCATTCTTTACCTTTTCGTTTTGCCAGAATCACCATTCTTTCATCAGCAAACTAGCAATCCATGGTAAATATTACATAGTCACCTTTCTTCTTGCTAGGGTAGGTCAAGTGTTTGACAGGCTGAAACACTGAGGAGAATGTTGGGCTGTCTGTACTAGAACAGAAGTTCATCCAGGTCAGTATTCTGCCTCCTGCAGTAGCTGATGATGTTTAGGGAGTGGTGTACGAATAGGGCAACCACATTGTGATTGTCTTCTTGGTGTCCTCTCCCACTCAGCAGTTATTTTTGAATCATAAGACATCCTGAACCACAGGTAGTGTCTTTGCTTTTAGTATGTCTGATTACTTTCTTAACTCATGCAAACTACAATATCCTGTGGAAAGGAGTTCCATAGCTCAATTATGCATGGAGAGAGGAACTGCTTTCTTTCGATTGCCCTGAACTTGCCACCTGCTAGTTTTATTTCCTGCTCCTGGATTTTTGAACTGGGAGACAAGACAACAGTGATTTCCATTAAACATCTTAAGGACAGTCATCTCTTTTCCAGACTTAGAAATCATAATTTAATCATATTTAGTTTCTCTAAATACGGAAAATGTTCCAGGCCTGTCATCATCCTGCACCTTTTCTTGTTTTACTTTATTCTTTTTCTGAGATGTAAATGATGACCAGAACTACAAGCAGTATTCAGGATGTGAGGACAGTATAGGTTTATATCGAGGGTCTGAGATTTTCTTTCCACGAAGTTACTAAGTTACATAACTTTAGTATTAGAGGAACCAGGCAGATGAGAGTGCACATAACTCACATTAATAGGTACTACGATCTCTTGGCAACAGCAAAAAGGATCTTGCTTTGTTTGGCCACATAATTTTTGGTATAAATACACACACGCGCAAATATTTAATGAGTTTGATGACACGTTAACCGTGAGCCAGCAGTGCGCTCTGGTTGCCAAGAAGGCCAATCCTGGGGTGCATTAAGAAGAATGTGACCAGCAGATTGAGGGAGGTTCTCCTCCCTCTCTGCTCTGCCCTATTGAGGCCCCATCTGGACTACTGTGTCCAGTTCTGGGCGCCCCAGTTCAAGAAAGTTGAGGAACTACTGGCGAGAGTTCTGTGGAGGGCTATGAAGATGATGAGGGGGCTGGAGCACCTCCCCTGTGAGGAAAGGCTGAGGGAGCTGGTCTTGTTTAGCCTGAAGAAGAGTAGGCTGAGAGGGGATCTTCAAGAGGCTTACAAATATCTTAAGGGTGGGTGTCAAGAGGATGGGGCCAGACTGTTTTCAGTAGTTCCCAGTGAGAGGACAAGGGGCAGTGGACACAAACTGAAGCATAGGAAGTTCCATCTGAACACGAGGAAGAACTTCTTTACTCCGAGGTTGACAGAGCTCTGGAACAGGCTGCCCAGAGGTGCTGTGGAGTCTCCTTCTCTGGAGGTATTGAGAAGCCGCCTGGATGCGGTCCTGTGCAGCCTGCTCTAGGTGAGCCTGCTTTGGCAGGGGGGTTGGACCAGATGATCCACAGAGGTCCCTTCCAACCCCTGCCATTCTGTGATTCTGATTCTAATTCAGCAGAGCTACACAAAGGGCATTGTTTCAGGAGAAAAAGCAACATGCCTTCCATAGGACATCTGTCCCATAGTGGGAGATGCTTCTGTCATAGAAATGCTGTTAAATACATTGGCCTCTGTGACCGGGCTCAAGTCAAAATCGGCATCGGGACAATTTCCTTCTTACCGTGCAAGAAATGCAGTTGTAGTAGCACTGTTATGTGTACCTTTCACTTTCTTTAATATGAGGCAAGTTTCGTAGGAAGAGGTGTTACATTACATTTCTCTAAGTGTATTATCTGATCTAATAAATGTTTTAGTTCATGATCACTTTCTCAATAAGCCTTTAAAACTTCTTTTCATGAGAGGGCAGTTGCCAGCAGAGGTCACCGTTGCTGTAGCGGGTTTGAAAGGAGTTGCGTTTCACTAGATTTTATTGGACTGAATTTGGTATGAGAATATTGAATCTTTTGGAACGAAGGCATTAATTTTATTAAGCCTTTATTTTTTTATCAGCAGAGTTTGTTCTTAAAATACAGGCTAAAAAAAGGCAGAATTACATTAACTTCCTAAAACTACCAGTGTTTTTTCCATATGCCTTTAATTCACTTAATGCTAATTAATATGTATTCAATATTCTGTTAGTCCTAAAAGCATTATGTAAAGAAACAGAAAACCAATTAATAGAATGTGCATTTAAAGGAACATTTTTTTATAGCCAAAGCCATGGAGCAGTAGGGGAATTTGTGGGATTTATTCTATAGATTGAAATGATCTAGTTTTTAAATGTATTCTATCTGACCTTTGTTTTGGGATGCTGTTAAAGAAAGACATTTTAACACTTGAAAATGCTAGTCTGAACACATATTTTAGGTATTTTTCTAACCAGATTTTAAAAATTAACATCTTATGGTGATTACATAGACTGCCTAGTTATTCCATGTAGCAATTGTTTACTTAGCATGTGGGACAGAATGATCTTTTGTGCTTGTAATTCTCCACTGAACTTAAATGAAGACATCTGCAAAAATAATTTAAGCTTTTGATTGAGAAAATGGACACTGTTCAGCTAAGAGGATGAGAAAAAGAAAGCCACAGTTACTTCCTTTACTACCTTATTGTGAGACTGACAGATCCCTTTAGGGTGAGTGGCTGGGATTCACTGAGATGTGAAATCACTATTACTCTGCTGCACAGATTCATCAGGAGGGCTCTTTTCCAGACCTGGTTGAGATGTCTTAGAAAATGATTCATAATTACTAATATATTTAAATGACAAATCTTTCTTATCATACTTATGTGAACACTCCAGTTTATTTGGTTCTTTATTCTGTCATTGTAACCTCTCTGTGAAATTGCAGAAAATACTGTAACCTTCTGAGTTTAAAACAAATGTCTGACATGGTAGTTGTCAGGGTTATTTTAAAAAGCCTATTTTCCATAATGTCTGAAACAGCTCAGAAGCACAAAGGGTATGAACATACAGGCAAGTTAGCTTCCTCTCTATCTTTTTGCAGTTAATTGTCAGATTTTATTTTGGCTTGGCAAAAAAGTGCCCAAAAGACTTTATTGTGATACTCTAATGCGTGAAAACATCCATAAATTATCTGTCTAAGAGTTACAATGCAACCTGGAAGTTGTGACAACTTGGAAAAACCAGCCTGACAAGCACGCTCACTTTCGCTGTTTTTCTAAAACTTCTTGAGCATATAAGGAGAATTTAAAGTGAAGAAAGCAACTGAAGCACAAACATTTTTTGTTTTCAGCATACAAGTTCCTTCTGTCTCCCTGACTGGGATCCCCATTTTTGTCTCTGACTCACGTATCAGATAAAACAGTGTTATCACCCAGTATAAATCAATAAACGTTGTCAGTTCCATCGTGTGACTAACAGGCAGGCAGCAGGGAGTTTGTAAGCTTTTCCAAGTCGACGTCCTAGAGGATACACAGTCTCTAATAAACTACTGCTCTGCCTGTAGCTAAAAGGTTTCTGCCTTGGGCCAGTCATGCTTTGGTTTACCGGAATTCGTATTTATTTCTATTACTGAAGAAAGAAAGAAAGGAGTTCTTATCACAGAATTATCATAGGGGGAAAAAAAAGGAAAGTGTTAAGTAAGCCTTAATATTCAGAACAAAGAGTAAAGAATTTTCATATAGGTGTAACTGCTGTGCGATGCAAATAAAACTAAGTTCTCATATACCTGGATAAAAAGAATGCGAAGAATACTTATGTTTCTCTAAGATTAAGCTGTTGTTAATAAAGATGATTTTCAAGCTTTAAGTATAAACACGAATGCTTTGTGAACACCTTCCAGATGTGCATGCAGTTTAACCTGCGTTAGTAGATGCAATTTTCAGTTTCACTAGACCACGCTTTTCTTGCAAATGCTGTTTTTAAGCAGCGAGCACTCTGTATTTCAGACATCTGATCTGTTCCTCCTCAAGAGAGCAAAAATCACTGTACAGCAAAACCACAGTGGCTAATTTTGAAGATACCAAACTTCCACAACTGCTGCAACAGGCACATTACTTGCTTTGTGAAAACTGACTGTTATGGGGTCACTCACCTCAGAGCAGTATCACTGGACGCTGGGCGTACAGGGAATCCGAAGTGTTGTCCAAGCTGTTTTGTAGTCTGTAGCACCCAAGTCCGCAGACACTTTCCCAAGCTAGAAAAGCCATTCACATTCCCTCTGCCTTTCCAGCCTCATTCACTGCTCTCAGGGCTCAGCTAGCTGCACTGACTCACAGAAATTAAGCTCCCTCTGGGTCCTAGTGCTGTAAACGTGTGGGAGCTGCACAGACTCGTAGGAATTCAGCCCTTGGCTTGGTGCCTAGTCCATGCAGTGCTGCACAGATGTGCAGTGAAAGTTTCAAAGCGTGCACTGGTTGTATGACTACGCATGCATAATACTGAGAAAAACCTCCAACTTCCTGGTTCCACTGTCAAGAACTGAAACCCGTTTTAAGGGACGTTTTGTCTTCAGCCTTTCTACTTTGCATCTTAATCCCTGCACTCAATTTAAAGATGAAAGCTCACAGAAGGAAACTCTGAGCTTGCTCATGAATGTGTCCTTTTGAAAATCATCCGTAGAGCCCTTTGCTCATGTCATGAGTCTGTAAACAAAACTATGGGAGCACTAATAGTTAACTGGTGAAGCAGTGGACTGGGTTCCTTGCGAAAATTGTGCGGTCCCCATTATCAGCTGTCTTTATCAGGGGTCAGCCAAACACTCATCTAGAACACCAAAGAAATATTTGACCCTGACTTGGGATAGAGGAAAAGATACAGGAGCCCTTACGGCCGTCATATTCTGTGTTTAACAAGCTTACCTTAAGCAGCAAAGAGATATGGAAATGTGTTCCATTATGTTTGTGGAGGAGGATTAAGTACTTTACAAGGAAACAACAGCGTGTTTTAAGCACTGATAAATATAGGAAAGAAACACAAAAGTGAAAAATTTCATAAGATACTAACAAAAAGCAAGTTGGCTAACTATGTAGAGAATTATGAAGCAGCCCCTTAAAATGTCATAGTTCTCATTCTGTCATAGTGTAACCTTTGTGGTTACACAGACACAAGGAAAAAATTTACATTGTCCTCTACTGAAAAGCAGACCACTGCATTTTATCTATGTGGAAATAATCAAAGATTTTTTGTTTCCATCCAGAAGAGGGCAGCCATCTGGAGAGACTTGTCCTTAGAATCTTTTGGGGAAGGGAAAGATGTTTGGAAGGTTCTACACAGAGGCGTAGAGCCAGAAGGCAAAGTAGCTTTGAGATAATAATGTTTCTTATTTGCCACATGGACAGGCTGCTTTCTGAACCTGAAGCAAGCATACCTTCATATTTTATTAAAACTAGTAGACAAACCTTAAATTTCTTTCCCACAGCGCCCAAGAGAACAGTGGCTTCAGTGCTAGAATGTTTCTTGGAGGTGGTGTTGATGCCGTGAAAAGCCGGAATTGAAGACTCAATAGTCGGCAGACTATTAAGCAGGTATTCTTTATTGCGGCGCCGGGCACACGGGGGATCTCTCCTCCAAACGTG
>Ga0065711_1035055_pt1 | contig 22874 bp, 19 predicted proteins | sample Hoacrofraction12_FD_59098 | JGI IMG/M metagenome (GOLD analysis project Ga0065711, IMG submission 59098) | Hoatzin crop microbial communities from Cojedes, Venezuela - Epithelial fraction 12 v2 (version 2) | ecosystem: Host-associated > Birds > Digestive system > Esophagus > Crop | place... | reverse complement strand
GAATGAAGAAGTTCTTCCTCATGTTCAGGTGGAACTTCCTCTGCTTCAGTTTGTGCCCATTGCCCCTTGTCCTGTCGCTGAGCACCACTGAAAAGAGCTTGGCCCCATCCTCCTGACACCCACCCTTAAGATATTTGTAGGCATTTCTAAGGTCCCCTCTCAGCCTTCTCTTCTTCAGGCTAAACGAGCCCAGCTCCCTCAGCTTTTCCTTGTAAGAGAGAGGCTCCGGTTCCCTCATCATCTTTGTAGCCCTCCGCTGGACTCTGTCCAGTAGTTCCTCATCTTTCTTGAACTGGGGAGCCCAGAACTGGACACAGTACTCCAGATGGGGCGTCCCTAAGGCAGAGCAGAAGGAGAGGAGAACCTCCCTTGACCTGCTGGCCACAGTCTTCTTAATGCAACCCAGGATCCCACTGGCCTTCTTGGCAACCAGGGCACACAGCTGGCGCACGGTCAACTTATGGCCCAGCGCTCCTAGGTCCCTCTTCACAGAGCCGCTCTCCAGCAGGTCAGCTCTGAGCCTGTACTGGTGCGTGGGGTTATTCCTTCCCAGGTGAAGGACCCTACACTTGCTCTTGTTGAACTTCATCAAGTTCCTCTGCGCCCTCCTCTCCAGCCTGTCCAGGTCTCGCTGAATGGCAGCACAGCCTGCTAGTGTATCCACCTCCCAGTTTAGTGTCCTCAGCAAACTTGCTGAGGGTACACTCTAACTCTTCATCCAGGTCATTGATGAAGAAGTTGAACAAGACTGGGCCCAGTACTGACCCCTGGGGGACATCACTAGTTACAGGCTTCCAACTAGACTCAGCACCCCTGATGACAACCCTCTGAGTTCTGCCATTCAGCCAGTTCTCAATCCGTCCCACCATCCACTCGTCTACCCACACTTCCTGAGGTCCCTATGAGGATGTTATGGGAGACAGTGTTAAAAGCCTTGCTTAAGCCAAGGCAGACAACATCCACTGCTCTCCCTCCATCTACCCAGCCAGTCATGCCATCATAGAAAGCTATCAGACTGATCAAGCATGATTTCCCCATCGTGAATCCATGCTGACTACTCCTGATAACCTTCTTTTCCTCCACTTGTTAGAGATGACATCCAAAATGAGCTGTTCTGTCACCTGCCCAGTAATGGAGACAAGGCTGACTGGCCTATAGTTTCCTGGGTCCTCGTTCTTGCCCTTCATGTAGTAGAAGTATGAGTAGGAAACTTCTCAAAAACATTTCCCAAGCATGTAAAGAGCTTTTGCTTCCAGGTGTCTTACAGTCTCTATAGATTTACAGCGAGAGACCACAGAGAGCAGTGAAACACCCACCAGTGGGGTTGCAGGATTTTTAATATAAAACTTGTGCAGAAACACTTTACATGGCTCCTTCTTTCCAAGAAAAGCATTCTAACTTATTCTGGGTTTACCTGCTCATACACAAATAAATGTACAACAGAAGAAAGACTGGGGGTGGATTTGAATGACTAATGCATCGGAAAGTGTGAACACTGCTCTGTTTCTCACAGACATTAGAAAGCTGGCACCCTGTAGTCCTCCTAACATGACTCAGAGCGGTGTGTGAAAAGCAAGGTGTTGTACAAGTTCACCTGTTAGAATCAAGGACTTCAAGCAGTGAATTGGCTGCCATACCCACCAGTTCCTGCTTGAACAAAGCAGACATAGGTTAGCTGGTAGCTGGCATCCCTTTTCTAGCAGTTACCCTGACACGTTCTTCTAGTAGCTACTGAATGGCCGAAGGAAAATGCCTGCTCTCAGAGGAGACAGAGGCAAACCTCACACTGGGAGCAGTCCTATCCCTCTTGAAATACGTGAGAATAAAAAGATGCCAGCAAAGTTACAGAGGGTGAAACTACTGTCAGCTCAGGACAGTATCAAAAAGGCATTTGGTTCTTTTGAGTGTGTTCAAAATTTTGTCAAGGCTAACAGAAAAGTTCTCTTGTTTCCACGCTCATTCTAGCATTTACTTTGCCAATCAATAGTTCAAGGCATGAACCTTTCACAGACAATGTCTGTGGTCAGTAGTTAATAATCCCCTGCAGCTGCTGGCTGAGGTGAGCATCGAGTTCATGCAGCTACAAATCCCCAAGGTGGGCAGTGAAATAGCATTAACTGCTGCAAAGGCAGGTTATTGGTAAGGTGAAGTAGCATAAACACTGGATTGTGAGTTAACCTTGAAAGAACACAGGCATGAGCAGGAAATCTGCAGTTTTTAAGGAAATGGGCTAGACCCACCATGTATCAGTACATAGGGATTTGTCAATAAACTCATTACAGACAAACCTTTTGTAATGGAGTCTTTTGACTATAGTGTATAAATCTGGAGCTGAAAGAAGAAAATAGTTTGCTAGGTCCACTAGAAATCTCTCTCAGAGCTGAGCTATTTATCTATCACGTTGGCTGTTTTGGTGTAACTTAGGAAGGCTGAGCTTTCTTGTGTCCGTTCAGTCCCTGACTGGCACTCTCCTGTTGACACATCCTCAGACCACTCACACCAGCCTCATGCTCTGCAGAAGATGGCAGCAGTAGCTATTTATGTGATAATCCCTACTGTGAACCAAATGGATGAGGAAGCACTGATAAACAAGATTACCTCTACCGTACGGCAAAAAATACATTACTCCTCAAAATTGAACCAATGTGCTGACTGTGAGACTCCTAAGGTCACAACTCCATCTCTGGCATGCTCCTGTGTTTGTGGACAGCTCAGCACTATGGACCTGGTTGAGTTGGCTGACTCCATAATCTTCTCTATGCTGTCACTGCAGACTGTTCTTGCAAGAGCTTTCAGATATCTGTCTCCAGCCTAAGAGTTTTATTGGCAAGAAGGATGTACAGGAAAATTGAATAATTCATAAGAAGATCTTCCAAAAATATGCTGGTTGGATATCAGAAACCAGTCTACCCCCAAAAATCAAATTACTTCTTTAAAGTGCAAAAATAAAATGTTTTCTTGGAAATATTTCTGCAGTGCCTTATGGGAGGTGACTCACTGATTCTTCGCAGTCCATTTCTCCTCTGCAGACAATCTCTTTAGAGCAAAGTCTGACTCCCATGAGGCATCATAAACCTGTTCTCTTGGGGATTGTGCATTATGGGAGCTGACAGTCGGCAATGAAATCAGTTGGAAGAAGACAAGACCTAGGGAAGAAAAGTACACTGCACTCAGGTACCATCAACCATAACTGCCATAAAGTATTTTCACATTGAAAATATTTTGGTTTGACAGGTAGCTTGTTTTGGAGGCAATATCAAAATTACCCATCTAAACCAGAAATATTTTGTAAAGTGCTTCTGTTAAAAAGTCAGTTTTCCAAGGAAAAACAGTTTTGCTGGAGACTTTCTGGCCAGAAAGACAATGTATCAACACCAAAGATTGTCTTTGGCTGTCCGGGTGTTTAACATAAAAAAAATTATCACCTGCTCAAAATAACTTTTAAAACACAATATGTAAGAACAGCTTAATTTTACCAAAAGACAGGTGGTTTAAGGATAGATTTCATAAGTATTTGATGAAAACTGTTCCTTAGAGAGGTAAGAGACTCAAAGTAGTTCCACCACCATCACAAAAGGCACCTGAATTTCAGCTTCTCACCCACTGTGAGAGAGGGAAATCATGCCCACTGAGCACAGGACCCACCCCTATATACAAGCATTCACAATTTTGAAAAGCTAGTGCAAGGCATCGTATTTATCCAGAAAACCTGCAGAGGAATCAGGAAGGAGCTAGAAGCCCTGTGCGCTGCATGGGGGAGTGTTAAGGGCACAGATGATACAAAGAAAATCAGCCTTCCTGTTCCCTGCTGTTACCAGGGTGGACCATCCTTCCTCCATCAGGTTTGCAGTTGGTAGCTCAGTGTCCTGGGTATTCTGCATGCTGGAATGAAGGATTCATAACCATGAAACACTTTTCAATACTGCTGTTAATATGAGCAGTAGGGTAACGCCATTTTTATACCAAAGGCATTAGACATATTGCAGAGCAGAAAAAGGAATAAATTAAAACTTTACTGAAGTTTCTGAGATGCAAAGTCATGTGTTACGAATTCTTCATAGAGACGTCACTGCTAGCCATCTTCTGTTTTATTTCTAGATGCAACGCTTAGTTTCTGTGAGAAATGAATGAATATATTAGCCAAGAATTTCCAAAGCAATGAGTCAGTTAAGACTGGCAAAGGAGAGAGGATGGGGAGCAATAGATGCTTTCCCATTAATATCATCTGGCTCAGAGTGCCTACTCCAAGCTACGTGATTGGGTAGAAATGCCAGCACACCCATTGCTCTCCATCTCCTTTTCCTCTCTATCTACAGTCGAGATACATCCATCCGACAGGTTTCCACCTTTAAGTTCCCTAGTCAATTAATTGGCACATTACTTTAGACCTCTCAGCTCTGGTGTGCAAAGATGCCAGATATTTTTAGAAATATGAACTATTTCTTTTCATGAGTAGAAAACTCATATTCTAAGAAAAGCTGTCACAGTACTTTTGTCTTCAAGAAAATGCATCATCAGAAGCTAAAGGCTGTGTTTTTGCAGCTTTGTGTTTCCATTGTTGCGTGGGTCAACTACTGAGTGGCCGAAGGCTCTGACATTTGATACGATATTGGTAGGCACATTCAAAACAAGACAAGAAAGCAAGACATTTCCATCCACCTGGCGGAGAAGCCTTTCCTGGAGATACGTTCAGAATGATCAGGCATGTCGCTGTGTTTCTTTGTCTCCTTTCTTTCTGACTTTGAGTTTCATCTCAGGGAAAATAATTAACAGACTCTGACTGTGCATGAAAAGAAGTATTCATTCTCCAGGAATGTCAGTCTGGCACTTTTCACCAGTGCTACATTCACAGAGAAAGGAAACATGGAATTACAATTCTAATCCAACAAGACGCATAATGCAAAATGCCCTCTCTTTCTCAGCATATGGACTTCTTAAGCATTTCCCCTGTTTTCATTCCTAGCTTAATGAGTGGAGGAAAGACAGCAGAAGAGGCTTTAGAAAGCTGTAAAAAGGAGTGAACTGTGTGGGTCACTTCTTACTTCTCTGAGTTAATATCTGACTATAACTCCAGTGGAGAGGAAACTGAACGCCTAATAGTCCCATCCCAAACAGAGCTGAACAAGAATAAAAATGGATGCAGTCTGGTCTCTACAACTTCCTGCTGTATTTTCAACTCTGCTTCCAAATTGGATGGTAAATACATCCCTGAAGGAAGCCTACAGATACTTCTAAAATTATAACATAGATATATGGGACCTGGTGGTTCCTTTCCCTGCTGGTTCTACTGGGAATCATTTACGCAAGGCAACATTTCTTCTAAATACATTTAAATTATGCTTCATTTGAGTTAGTTCTGCAACATCAACAGAGCCAAGTAGGACAAAGATGGAGTATATGGCTCTCATTCTAACAGCATAGCAAGGGCTAAAAAGTGCTTCAAATAACACCTAGTCTTGTTGAAACTTCCCTGCTGATGGAGCGAGGTATTGCAGGGGAGGTCTGGTCCAGACTGAGAGCATCTGACCTGGAAATCAACAGGCAGCTACAAAACATGGAATCTGCATGGATATTTTTACATAAATTTTCCTTTAGGCAAGAGAATACAATTTTAGAAGCACCCAAGACTGTACCTGAATGACATAAAGCAGTGCAGTGTGAAGATACCTGAGCAAGTGGTGAACAAATATGCTTTATTGTGGAGCTCCACTGTGACTAATTAACACAGCTAGAAGTAGCTATATTAGTCCGGGCAAACTGCCATGCAAACCTACTATACTGTTTTCTGCACCTAAGCAAATTACTTTGGAGCTACCTAAGGCAGCTGTAATGCAACACACTTCAAGGGATGGAGGAGCATCAGTCCCGCAAACTATTAGAGATGCAAGGCTCCCAAAAGCCTAAGTCACCCCTGAATTCTATTTTAAAGTAGGAATGAGCTTAAGGGAACACGCCACTTCAGGAAATTGGCCTCTGCACAATCTTTATTTAGTAAGTTCTCACTGTATTATCGACCAAAATTCTTCAATCACTTTGTATGATGTAGATAAACTTTGCCTGTGCTTAAGGAGTACGAAAATAAATAACCCCTAAGAACCCCGGGAAAAGCAGATTCCTTCATTTTAAAGGTTATTGGTATGATTAGCATCTGCTTAATTTTTTTCATCAAATATAGATTTAGCTCAAACTTCTCCCTTCCAAGAATAAACTCATGATTTTTGCCATACTCCTGAGCCAAGGTCCTAATATACTACCCTATTTTCTTGTCATCTTTTTAAGGGCAATTTTATTCCTCCTAAATTTTATCTTTGCAAGTAGCAAAGAAACTACCTCTTGTAATGGGCTGAAGAAGGTGACATTTATTATCTTTGAAACATTAGCGATTGTAGGTTTCATGAGCGCTCCTGAAGAAATGTTTATCCTCAAAAGTAGCTGAGACAATGCAAGTTGTTGAATGGATCCTTCTGTGGGAGTATGCTAAGAAGAATTGTGCATTGAAGCTTACAAATATGATGAGCTGTTTTAATAAACCAGCAGATGTAAGAACTATTGAGGGAGGAGAAGAGATCTGCCTGTCTTCTCTCTGCCAAGATACTGTCAACCAACATTAAGAATTCCTATTTAAAATCACAATATTGCAGTGCAAGGACTAATCACTACCTTTCATGGCTGTGTGAGACTGTCTTAAGCTACAGGACTGCTGACACCTTGGAAGCAATTCCTCCCAGTCATTCAGGCCATGAGAACTTTGCTGGAATGACAAGCAAAGGTGCTGCAGATAACCAGTTACGGTTTCTGAGAAATGAAGCCATAGCTGCTGGGAGCTGATCCAAAACCCACATGTAATTTGATAAAAGCTTTCCAGGGTTATTGCTATCACTTACAGTTTCTGTTACTGTAATGCATAGCAGTTGTATTCAAAACACTAATATGAGTGCCTGACTTAAACTTTCCAATACGTTTTAGAGAAGAGTGATGGATGTATTTATTCATTTATTTATTTATTTATGCTTGTTTTCTGGAGCTGACAGATCTGGCTTTTCATATAATAAATGATGACAAGACACAGCAGATAACAAAGGCATCTAGGATAGCTAGCACACATGTCTAATTTTAAACATCGAGATAATTCTCATATTCTGAAGAGAAAAAAAAAAAAATCACATTTTGAGAGTGGTTATTCTTTCCTGCTATAAGTCTCTCTCTTAGAACTAGGTGAATCCTATCCCCAGAATAAACAACCTGCCTGACTTGGGTAGCATGACTACTTCTCTGCTTCAGGGTTTCCATCACAGTAACTCATGAAACCGCCACAGTAGCTTTGATATCAAATGCTACGTCTATTTCTTAAATTTTTGAGATAGGAAACATAGTCATGGACCACCATCTCAGCATGGTAAGTGGAATAAAGACACTTACAAGCACATAATATAAAATGTAAGGCATGAATCAGTAGACGGACAGGAAAACAAAGAGTAGCAAGAGATCCTGTTGATTAATATGATGCGATGTTTTCACAGCACGTAAAGAGCGTAACTACAATCAAACTTTGTGCGCATCATGACGGAAGCCAGTTTTAAGCAGGATTATTAAATGGCTTTGTAGATATTCAAGGTGCCAGAATACCCAGAGCATCTGGGAATGGAAGGCGAGCTTGCTATGGCCACTCATTTGAGTGCATACACAAGCAAGATAAGAAACAATTCTCAAAAGATCCAAGGATGTTTTGCTTGCCCTGAGCATTTGTGTGTCTTCCAAAGCAATATATGTAATAGTAACATCACATCAATTTGGAAAAATACAGACAAGCTTCACAAGGTTTCTGTGCCCCAAAGCAGACATAATTTTTCAATGATATCCATTTAATAAAAACCCTATAAACACTGTTTTGTCTATATCCGTAGTGTAGAATAGTTACACCACCACTACCACTGGCACTAACATTAGATATTATCAAACTGCTGTTCAGAAAAGATGTTTATGAACCCTGAAAAAAATAATCTGAGTGTTTTTAAGGAAATATTTTATTTTTCTATTTATACCAAAGCCATCATCAGGGAACAAAATGGCAGATTGCTACATAATTTGGAAAGGTTGAACTACATGACTTCACTGCTGATAAATAAAGTGTAATTTGCTCTCTAAATTACAGCATTTGTCATTAAATATTGGTATTTTCCAAACATTTTGCTTTATGGCTCATTCAAGCACTAAAAGAAGCACCGGTGCATGCTTCTTTCCTAAATTTGTTTGACTTAAAGACTAGTGAGGGACCTGTAATATTTTCAGGATCTAACATTTTCACTGGTACTATTTGTAACCATTTCTAATTAAATTCTCCTGAGGTTCCCAATTTGGGAGAGTTGTGGGGGTTGTTTTGGTTTTGTTTTTTTTTAAGAAACTTGTTTGCAAGCTATATTTTTTCTGACTATGAACTGCAGTTGTAAATGAATCTCAAAGATTACACCAATCTTGTTATTCTTAGGTAAAAAGAAACATTAAGATGATGCCTAGCAGCAGCAGGACATAGTCGAAGTAGAGTATCATGATAAATTCTTAGTTGCTAGCTGAGTAACAGCGAGTATAGTGTTGTGTTTGCTCTTGACAAGCGATTTAGAGAAACTGATGTCTATTCTAAAATATGGTGGTCCAAGATTTCATCTGGTGTAAAACAGCATTTTCAAAAAGATCAGTGGAGTGGTTAAGACCATTCAAGAAGCTGGCATTTTACCACAGAACATTTTTTTCTATTCCTCAGTTTCGTGTCCTAAGTGTTCATTTCCTGGTAATACCTCAGTAAATGTCATACTCCTTAGTACTTCTTTGACATATGCCTACACAGCAGTGCCTGTTTCTGGGGCGCAGACTCAGGTGTGTAACAAACAGGATGCCCTATAACAGAACACAGGAGCAGGGAAAATAGCCCTTACCTGCAGCCCGATGAATCAACACGGCACTTTTCCTTCTGCCTGTGTCGAGTAGGAGTTCCCTGGTTGGACATCGTAATCAAGATTTAAGTGTTTGTGAGTAACATCATTCCATTTATACCAAAAGGCAAAGAGAGTGTAGAAGGAAAGCAGGCTCTTTTCTCTGTTATCCACAGTGTCAGGAACATATAATAAGCTTTAATGCTTAAAACAACAGTTTTCCTGCTCCATTGTAATTGGAAAAATACAGGTAATTTCTGTGAATAAGAGCTCTGCTTGTAAAAGTCTTTTCTATTAACCACCCTATATCACCACAACATGTCTGACTTTCCATAGCTAGTGATTTGTGTTTTCATGCCATACACAAAACTGTAGGTGCAACTTCTATGGCTCAACGAGAAATTACAGCCATTTTGAATGTGTTTTGGCATTTTTCACCAATATATATTATCCTCAATAATTGTTAGGTCAGTGTGAAGGTTGCTAATGCTGAAAAACATAAAGCAACACCAATTTTCTTCTAGTGGGACTGCTCTGACTTCTGCTACAAAAGAACTCCCCAAAGTGTCACACTGTTGATAATAGGAGAAAATAAATTGTTTCTGAACGAAAGATGCATTCAGCAATCATTGGATTACGCACTAGTTGAAGTGCTAGTAGACAATAAAACATGACTGTAAACAATTGCTTCAGCCTTATCTTTCAAAAAATCATAAAAGCAAAATGCTGTTTCTTCAAAACAAATAAAGAATGCATTTAAAGCAAAACACACTCTCTAGTGAATAAGACATACAGTCAGCCATAACCCCATGTGCCAGACTCCATTCACTTTTTCAAGGAAATCTGTGGGTTGCTTATAAACACACTGAACCAAAATATTGAGGTTATCAGTTGAAAGGATCCCTCTGCTGAGATTAATCAAGACAAGTTAAAAGCCTAGAGGTTGTTCTGCAAATATGTGTATATGAGTCTATAAATATTCCAGCATTTCCTGTAATTAGTGTTGCTCAATACTCCCTGTTTTAGGATCTTTTAGTTGCTCATAAATTTCCTAATAATTCTGATTAAGAATTTTTCCATGCTGGTGTTATCCAGGCAGACTCAGAACTAGTTTGTTTGAATGAAAACAGCTGAGGCTTTCCTGAGAATACTGTTGTTCAATATTAGAAAAAAATATGGGAAATATTTCTTCTTAGAAAGATTAGATAGCTCTAGGATGCTTTGTGGAGCAATTTGAAATTTGGGCCATTCTACTCAGTGTGTACAAGAAAATCTGTAAAGAGATGAGCAAATTACAAGCCTTAGGAAAAAAAAGTCTCAGTTCATGCATGCTTAAAAGAGATAATTCTGAGCCTAGCAAATGAAATAATTAGCAATAGTACTCTCTCTCCCCTGAGCATGCTTCAGTTCCAGGGAGGCCCATCAGTGCTTAGGTGTCCCACCTATCATTTCACAAGCGGCAAGCTAGTATGCCCCAGACAGTTCCCATCTCTTTGGCCAGACAGTTTCTTCTTCTCTTTTCTTGGACATTTTCCTCTTTTTTTAACTCCTCACATCTGTGAGCCCCAACTCAAGCCTGTACTCAGACTGCAGACATGTCCAGTAATAACTTACTCTTGCACTTCTTTCGCCTTCCTGGTCTCTTGGACCAGCCTTTTCTCCTGGACAACTGCCATCATTCCCCCTTCTTCTAAGTGTCCTAAGGTCCTTCTTATTCGTACTCTGTTGCTAACTCTCATTCACTTTGATGTGTAGTCCTTAGGCATGCTGCCCAACTATGTTCCATACTCCAGATTCTCATGCTACCCCCACGTTGTGCATCAACAAATGGGCTTACAATTTCAAAAACAGCTCACATCCCAAACCTCCATCGCTTCATGGCTCTTTGTCCATTTTACACTCTCTGTCAACCACTTACAGTCAATCAGTTCCCGTCTTTTCTCCACATGCCCAGTTGCACCAGATCTTTTGACCTAAGGTGCGCATCTGAATTTTGCTTTTTTTTTTTTCTATTTTTTCTCCTTTATTCTGCCTGAGTTGCAAAAAAGGGGTTTTGATAGTATGGAAGACTTTGGCTTTCTGACTAGCATTTAACAAGCATGTAAGAAACTGCTTTTGTTAGCAGAGATGATGAATAAGTTTAAGTGTACCTAGGTGGACCTGCTTTACGGGGGGAGTTGGACTAGATGATGTTCAGAGGTCTTTTCCAATTCCTATCATTCTGTGATTCTGTAATACCAGAAGGTGTTACCAGGCCCACCACATACTAGCAGAGTTGTGCATGTGTACGTGTGAACACGCATGCATGCACACATACAAACAAATACACTACTGTATACAAGCAAATGTTTTCTTCAAACTACTTTCAGTAGAAGAAGCCTTATCTGTCTAGAAACATGCAACTGCCACTTGCCCTGGATTTGTTGATACACCAGAGCTCTTTGGCATTGCTCAACTGATGCAGAGCATCACAAATGCTGCTTATACCAGTTTATAACTGCTTTCCATCATCTGAGATGCACCACAGAGAAAGCTCGTACCAGCAGATCCGGTGTTAACTTTATTTTCAGACAATTACAACCCTGATCACTCTGTCCTTTCCCCAATTATCCTTATGTAAATGGTCTTTAGAATTCAGATGATCAAACAGAATTGCACTGTGATTTTTCACTCTAGAAAGTGAAATTTGTCCAAGAACAAGTTTCCTTGGAACACTCCCAGATGAAATTGTCCTACCCCACAAAATATTACAAAGCACTATCAGACCAGTATTTTCATAATAAGAAAAGGCTTTTTCTTCTGGTAACTTGTATGATGCATTAACAGGAAACTCAGAAAAGCTGAGTATGAAAATCATGGGGAAGTACAGTGTTAACTAGGTTTGCAGACTGAATGATGGCCCTCAGTCAGATAAGTTTGCACCTACATCGTGAAGACTGTGGGATGTATAATGGATATCTAAATGGAGTCTGTGTAGATATTCACTTCAAATACTACTGAGAGTTTCATTTATTAGCACTCTGAGAGCATATTTGGTAGAGAAAATGTTGCCCAAGTATTACAGCATGCAGCCTTAATGTCACCAGCCTATGCTAATATCCGATCTTTTCCAACAGCTGAATGAAACTCTGCTTTTGTACAAACCAATTAAGGAATTACCAGAGTTTCAAAACAGGGAAATGCTAGATAATAGAAGATAATCACCTGACGTCCTTTATGATATTAAACTATTTTGAACTTGAATTTCTGAGAACAGCTACTTGATTTAAGAGTCTCTAGTTTATGAAGTTTGAAGTAACATTCTGTTTAAAGATGAAAATTATGAATGAAATTAATAAATTGAAATGAAAATTAACATTTTCTGCTGTTATATTTCTCCTTGAAGTTGAATGAATTCTCTTCTTTTTTGGATCAGTGTAAGTCAATGCTGACTCTGCAGACATTGTTCCAGTGTATGATGAGACTATGAGATCAGAATCCAGTCAAGGTAAGTTAAGCCAACTGAGTTATTGGACTATGAAGGATCCCGTTTCCTTTGTAGTATCATGTTCTCAATAAAATCCACTTCACTGATGGTAAAAACACTATTTGTTTTGTTATTCTGAAGCTTCACAGAATAGTCATCAGTCAGTTCAATTGATGTAGATAATTGTAGTTCTGTGATCACAGAGTCACAGAATGACTAAGGTCAGAAGGAACCTTGGGAGCTCATCTTGTCCACCCCTCTGATCAAGCAGGGACATCCAGAGTTGCCCAGGACTGTGTCAGACAGTTTTTGAATATCTCCAAAGATGGAGACTCCACAACCACTCTGAGCTACCTACTCCAGGCTCAGCGACCCTCACGGTAAAAAAGCATTACCTGATGTTCAGAAGGAACCTCCTGTGTTTCAGCTTGTGCCCGTTGCCTGGCATTGGGTTGACCTTGACTGCTTGCCAGGTGCCTATTAAGCCACTCTATCAATCCCCCTCCATCAATGAGACAAGGAGAGAAAATACAACAAAAAACTCATGGGCTGAAGTAAGGACAGAGAGATAACTTACCAATTACTGTCATAAGCAAAACAGGTTCGTCTTGGGGAAATCAATTTAAATTATTGCCAATTAATCAGAGTGGGATAGTGAGAAATAAATAAAAAACTCAAACCACCTTCCCCCAACCCCTCCCTTCTTCCTAGGCTCAACTTCACTCCTGACTTTTCTACCTCCTCCCACCTTGAGCAGCACAGAACGATGGGAAATGGGGGTTGTGGTCAGTTTAAAATGCTTCATCTCTCCTACTCCTTCCTCCTCATGGCCTTTCCCTGCTCCAGCTTGGGGTCCCACCAACAGGGTACAGTCCTTCCCGAACTTCTCAGATGTGGGTCCTTCCCATGTGCTGTAGTTCCTCAAGAACTGCTCCAGCATGGGTCCTATTCATGGGTTGCAGTCCTTCAGGAACAGACTGCTCCAGCGTGGATCCCCTGTGGGGTCACAGGTCCTGCCAGCAAACCTACTCCAATGTGGGCTCCTCTCCATGAGCTGCAGCTTCCCGCAGGGGACTTCCACCTGCTCCGTCGTGGGGTCCTCCCCAGGCTGCAGGTGGAGGTCTGCTCCACCGTGGACCTCCATGGGCTGCAGGGTCACAGCCTGCCTCACCATGGGCTGCTCCACGGGCTGCAGGGGAATCTCTGCTCCCGCACCTGGAGCACCTCCTCCCCCTCCTTCTGCACTGACCTTGGTGTCTGCAGAGTTGTTTCTCTTACAGTAGTCTCACTCCTCTCTCCCAGCTGCTGTTGCCCAGATTTTTTTCCTTTCTTAAATATGTTATCACAGACCTGTTACCAATGTCATTTGTTGGCTCAGCTTTGGCCCACAGTGGGTCCATTGTGGAGCCATCTGGCATTGGCTCTGTCCGGCATGGAGGCAGCCTCTGGCATCTTCTCACAGAAGCCGTCCCTGCAGTCTCTCCCTCACCACTACCAAAACCTTGCCATCTAAACTGAATACATACTGGGCACTACCAAAAAGAGCATGGCTCTGTCCTCTTTGCACCCTCCCTTCAGGTATTTATATTCATGGATGAGTTCCCTGAGCCTTCTCTTCTCCAGGCTCAACAGTCCCAGCTCTCTCAGCCTTTCCTCACAGGAAACATGCTTCAGTCTCTTAATCATCCTTGTGGTCCTTTATTGGACACACTCCAGTATGTTCATGTCTTTCTTGTACTGGGGAGCCCAGAACTGGGCACAGTGGCCCAGGTATGGGCCTCATCAGTGCTGAGCAGAGGGGAAGGATCACCTCCCTCAGCCCACTGACAGTGTTTTGTATAATTCAGTCCAGCATCCCTTTTGCCCTCTTTTCTGCAAGTACTGTGTCAACATATTGAAAGACACCAGGTAACATTTCTAAATATGACTGTAACTTAATAACCTGCAGTCCAGTTTTACCATGAAATTTCGGGCCTGGCATTTGAATAGGTTTTCAGTATTCATTGAGATGCAGAAGTTTTGCCCAAAACATCCTGTTGTAAGGATGAAACCTATAGGGCTGAATATGCCAGCCTTCCTAGGGTTTGTGACTTCTAAGCAGCCAGCTTTGTTAAAACATCCAGGTGGACTGTATTGCAGAGTTACGGCCAGAAGCCATGAGACAGGCTGCCAGGATCCCAGAGTCTGGAGTAGTCAGCAAAAAAGGCACTACAGGTTTCAGGTTTGCGGCAACTGAGCCTTTCTGCAGTTCAGTCTAAAAACCTAGCTTCATTCAAGTATTCTCAGGGTTTCCAGGGTCCACACCCCAGGTCCTCGAAAGCCTCCTCCAGAGTTGTAAGCCTCGGTAGCCTTTGCTGAGACTACGTGAAATTTTATGTTCTTGATCATTTTGAGCTCTTACTACAGCTGTGGAACTGACAACAACATCAGGCAGATACCTTGTAGGCTTACTTCCACTCTGCATCAGACTAAGTCCTAAATAAGAACAAACAAAAAAAAAAGTGAAAGAAGGAAACAAAGTTACTTCTTCTGAAGCAGGATTTCACTGGCTCAAGCACTCCCTAGTGAGACTGAGGGTCTGAATCAAATCCCTATGGATCTGGTCTTTTACCCAGTAGTCTAGAAAGTGTATGGAGACATGAGAGGCACCTCAACAAAAAGTCTAGTTCTTTGTGAATACATAAATCCCCAAATTAAGCTTTAAGCATCACTTCTGAGGCAAGTAGAGAGAGCACTTCAGTCAAGAACTGCTTTACCTGTCTGGGTCAAAGACTCCTCCCAACTTCGTCTTTCCATCTCAGTCATCCCTTAAAAGTCCCATGTGCAGTGAGAAACCTTCAGAAAGAGCAGTTCAGAGATCCCTTTACTGATACTTCTCTCTCCTCTACCTCCAAAAGCAGAAGCCTCATGGTTGTATATATTCCTCATACATAGAATCATAGAATCATGGAATGATTTGGATTGGAAGGGACCTTTAAGAGTCATCTAGCCCAACCTCTGTGCAATGAGCAGGAGCATCTACCATTGGATCAGGTTGCTCAGAGCTCCATACAGCCTGACCTTGAATGTTCCAGGGAGGGGGCATCTACCACCTCTCTGGCCAATCTGTTCCAGCACCTCACCACTCTCATTGTAAACTGCAAGTACATGACAGCTGCAAGTTTTTTTCTCTCGGGAACTGGATGCATCTGAGCCTAAGCATCTGAATACACTCAAGTTATTGGGAAACTTCAAATGCTCTTTTCTTGCTGCTTATCAATATATTTGGAGCGTGGGAGGACTGCTGCCACAATGGACTAGGTTATAGGTAGGTGCTTTGCTTATTACTCCAGGTGGTGCTTAGCTGTGAGATTCAGTGGTCTTCCCAGCACTGTCAGTGTCTCAATGGTTTTTCATATGTTGAGCACCACAAATATAAGGGCTTGACAGACTCCTGCAGTAGGAAGTTGAGTTATCAATGACTTCAATCATTAAGACTGAAAATCCTGTTTAAGAACACGGGATCTTAAGGTTAATATCTTGGTCATAGGTATCAGAGTTTCTGATAGTTTTACATCTAGGCAAATGTGCCATTTTGGAAATTAACTTCTGGATGGTCTAAACCTTAGTGAAAGTCACTTGGGTTTGTTTCCCTAAATGGTCCAGTCACATTTAAATACACTCTAGACTTCAAAATCCTGTTGGCATGTCTAAAAATTTTGCTGAGGAGCTCTGTGAAATATATGCTGTGTATTTAAAAAAGGCAGTGAGAAAGAGTTTGCTGAAGCTACAAATCTGTCCAAGTTTCAGAAGCTAAGAACATTGTTATTGACTAGCTAGGCAGAATAAAATCTAAATGCCAACTTTCCTTCACAAAAATCAAGACACCTTCAAATCCAGCTATTTATAATTCCAGATGTGTTCTGTTAAGAATTAAGTTAGAAAGAAGACAAATTCCATATATAGCTCACTATATGCTTGCAGCTGTTTGTCAAAACGGGAATGCTGATTTTCCACATGTAGCATTAAATTTGAACAAATATATTGATCACAGGACTGCAGTATAACCAGAAGAATATGCTGATTTCCCCTGTGGAGAGGAGTTAGCTAGTACTGTAGAATTTCTCCTCTTAGTGTAAAGATATGACAAATCTCTTCTTGGCAGTAATACTGCAAGCCATCAAGTGAATCCATTGCTCAAGGAGATTACTTGGATCAGAGCTGTCCCAGAAGGAGCCAGGCAACTTCAAGGCATACACTTGCGGCTTCACAGCTCTAAGAGAAAAGCTGATGCTGGTCAGTCCTTACAGACAGCACTTACAGTATTTATTTATTGAACAGCTAGATATTTCCGTATCCCCACTCTTACAACTAGTATCAGATTCAATCAGTACAAGCACAAACGGCCTAATAAAACACTTCATGGCACATGGAGAAATGAGCATGATTATTTTGAGATGTCAAAAGGTCATAAATACAAAAGAGAGTTCATAAAATAGAACCAAAATCCCACAAGTATTAATATGTTTTTTTCACTATCATAATGATCATTTCTTTGGCTGAGCATTTTACTTCTCTTTGTTTTGTACTCTGGGTTTTTCATTTTCTAACCCCACCCTCCGTATTCAGCTCCCCTGGTGTGTAATGCTCTAAATCCAATCTGTTTTCATTCATTTTAACTACATGGGAAGTCTGTAGAATTCCTTAATTTAATTGCTTTGCTGATGCTGCAGCCCTGGAATAATGGACCTTTACTCACTTGGGCTGAGAGGAACAGCCTGGTTCCATCAGACACGCCAGCTCCCATTCGCCTCTTGCTTGCACCATGCACTTATCAGCATAATCCCATTGGTCTGACTTTTTTCTGGTTTACACAGATGCAATTTAGTATTACCCAGAGAAAAAAAAAAATAAAAAAAAAAGGAAGAAAACAAAAAGACAACCCTAGCAAATCATTTATTTGTCCTACACAAAAGAGGTTTTCAGGGATCCAAATCATCACTTTTACTAAACTGATGTCTGGAAAGAAAAAGCCCACTTCAGAAGATCATAATATTTTGTTTTGACATTTCTGTGATAGCACATTATTATCTGGGAGACAACATTTAGAATAACAGGTACTAATGACAAAACTAGAGCACGTTTTCCCAACTTTTGCATACACCTCAGATACTGGAATATCCTGCAGTATGTGGAAAACCCACATCCAAACTGATTTTTACCTGACTTGAAGTATGGACAGGACCTCTCTGGATCTCAGTGTACACCACTCAAGCCTCTCACAAGAAATTTGAGTCTTTACTTCTTAGATAAACTTGTTCTCTATTTTAAGCCAGGAGAAAACCCCTTTGTGACAATAAATGGCATCTAAGTTCCGTTATTCAAGCTAAGATTTTTCTTTCTATTTTATTTTAAGTTTTTTATCTTATTTTTTTAGGCAATGACCTACACTGCCAACTATTTGCAAAATTCTAGTTAGGACTAACTACAAGGAAGCCAGAGGGCAGAAAGAAGTATGTTAAGTAAATTCAGTGAAGTTACTCCTGATTAACACTCACATAAGTGAGAAGACAATCGGGCAAATCGCTTTTAACACTTCTGTCATTAACATTCACATATTAAAAAAATTCAAGTACCATTACCCAAATCCCCTGTTTCTGTAACTCAGCAAATCTCCACTGAGCTTTGCAAATTTGCACCATCTTTGGTTCTGGCCCAACTATTTAAGCCAGTTAGCATCATGCTGTGTGGTCTTGTTTTTCCATGGTCTTCACTTTTGTTTGATTCTAGGAAGTGAGGTGCCACACACCTGCCTTCAGAACATCCTCTGGCAATGGCACTGCCTGTGTCTCAACCACCAGTATGTTTCACCTGACCCTTCCATTCATCTTTAAGCAAGTATTATACCCTGATGTGTTTGAATCCCTGGATAAAATTTCTAGTGTGACAGTGTTTGCTTGATCTTATATATTCAGTGACTGTTCTAAGAAGCCATGATATTATTTTGTTCTCTAACAAGGTTTCAGTTCTTTTCAACAAAATCATTAGGCATCAGGGTATAAAATATGCACATAGAGCTTTCTTAAATGAAACTTCTGCTTCAGCTGTTTCTTTAAGTAACCCATCGTGTACATAGATGATTTACTGGACATCCATGGCTTTTTAAAGATTTATATGTGAACTGTCCTCTTAAAAATTATACAGCACAGAAAGGCTTATAATTCAACTTCTCAAATAAAAGCAGTCAGTCTTTGGTAATTCACTTCTACTGCCCTGGTTGGATACCCAGAAGACAGATTCTTTTCTGTATCCAGTATCTGCTCAGCGCAGCAAAGGGGAAAAGCCACCACGGGGTAGTCATAGACCTCTGCCTGAACAGATGGTCTCAGGCAGCACGAATTAAGAAACACCAACAGACTCTTAAACTGGCCAAAAGTACGGTGAAGGCCTGCATTATGCCCATTTCTTGCCTCCACCCCTCCCATCAAATGGTGAGGGCAGGAAGCAGCTCACAGGAACAGCTGTGTTTGGCACTTTAGGCCAGCTGAAAGGTAGCCATAATGTGAGAATCCCTTGTACGTCAGCAAGAATCAGAATCCAGATCTGTTCCTGCATTTGACCAAGGAAATGTCTGACAAACATTATGAACCAGTAGGTTCATTTCAGAACTTGTGTTTGTCCTAACCTCTCCCCTCCGGGCAACTCCCTGATCCACAGGGGATTTCAGTCCATTTAAAACAAAGGCAGCAGGATCAAGCCTCAGCTGAGGATAGGTCAGACTCTGGGTCTTATGTGGATATACAGTGCTATGTTCTTTATGTAGGAGCGTGGGAAAATTGCAGTCCCCAAGTTCAGGCGGATTTATGAACCTTTCCATCCTTTGCCCAGGAAGCCAAAATGAAAAAGTGGGGAAGGACCAGCTATCAGTCTAAACCAACATGAACTACTCCTAGGCAGGGAGTCTGAAAGAAACAAGTACCAGACTAGACATGAAAGATTTGAAGAGTCAATATTGAGGAGAGGAGAACACTCCCTTTTTACTACCCCTCCTCAGCAAATGTCACATCTTAGGTCCTATGAAATATTTGTTTTCCTTAATGATACAGATATCTCCCCAGATCTCATTCCACCATTTCAAATGGGGTTAATCCCAACTCAAAAAAGGTGTGCATAAGGTCAGAATAAGGCCAGGTTTATTACACTTACATGTCTGGAGTTCAGTAGGGATAAGCGCATAGGCTTTTGCTGCCTCTAAACTTCTATTTCCGCTTCAAGTAATTTCCTTGCACACTCCTTTCTGTCCAAGTTAGCAAGCTTTGGTGAGAGTAACAATAATTAGTAGGAGTAAAAAGAAAATCAGGCATAGTTCATCTGTAGTTCAAAAATATAACTGATAGGTAACTAAATACTAGTCTAAATGATGCAGACAGGTAAAGGCACTGTATCCAGACACAGCACCAGGACATGAATACACATCATCTCTCCCAGGAACCATGCTGATGTGCACATCATCCAAATGTCTGTTGCAGAGGTAGCACAGTCAGATTTCAGAAAGAAAGAGGACAAAGCTACATTTATTTTGTTCTTATCTCTATCATGCTTTGTTCTGCATCAACAATAAACCCCTATTGCTTCTCCATTCCAGATGCAATGAACTGTTTTTACGAGAGATTAGTACCTCAACTTTGCTTCTGCATTTGATCAGCCAGAGCAGCTGTTCATTATTTTGTGTATTTCAAGGCAGCAGAGATTATCATTTAAATAGACATTAAAACTTGTGGTGGGGCGAGTAATCACTTCAGCTGTTGGAAAACAGATTTGTTTGCTCTCTTAAAATGTTGTAAAATGTTCAAATGTTTCTTTGACAAATGTGCTGTTTTGACAGCACACTCTCGCTTCACTTTACTGTACAGGCAGTAGTTGCTACCCTGCTGCTGGTCTGGTAGGTGTCAGAGGCTTGCAGGAAAACCCAGATGTTGGTTTTAATAGAAGTCAAGACACCTGCCATAGAGAACACTGTACTAAGACACTAAATTTCAGATTTTATTGCTGACTCTTTGTGTTACTTCACATGAATCAAAGAGGTCTATGTATTCTAACACACTGAGCAATTAAAGGAATTTTGGACAATCTAAAATTTAGTCTCACTGTGTCCTGTATCCCTCCAAAATACGATAACAGTTTCCTTTAAGAGTTATCTGTAAACTTTGAACTTGAAAATCAGCATTTTTTACTGGTTGAAATACCATAAACTCTGTTACACAGGAAATCAAATTAGATGATCTTGAGAAAACTTCTGGGTTAGGTATCTGTTCATCTAACTCGTGGTGAAGTCTTTAGATACTGAGACAGTTATTTGTCTTCTTGGCCATAATTTTAAACAATATAAATTGATAAAAATGCAAGTTTGTCATCAGATGTGGCCAGAGAGTCAAAACAAAGCCCTACTCCATAAATGTTTTCTGAAGTTAAGGGCTTGGTGTGTTCTTGTTCCAGTATTCACCAAGGTCACAGGTCTCCAAATGACAGGGTTCTGTTAATTTCCAATTCATGAAGGCTGAAATCGCAGCTGAAAACACTTGTTTATAAATTGTGCTGATTGGAGACAATCTTCTTGCTCCCAAATCTTATGGTCATCCAATTAAGCGCAGAAACACTGTTCACTGTTATTACAGAAGCCCTGTTGTCTGCTCATGCTGTGCTGTCTGCATATGTATACAAAAAGAGAAAGATAGTTTCTACCCTCTTAATTTTCTAAAGACTAATATCAGCTGAAGACAGCTGTTGTGCTGAGAAATTAAGGGCAAAGCAGGCTGAAAAAGATAGGCACCTTGTGGGATTTTCAGTGGTGCATATACATATAGGCACCTGAAGTACATAAGCCTAAATGAAACCACAGAAGTAAAAGTACTTTAAGCTAGTAGATTTGAAAATTTTGCTGGAACATACAGTTACCTTTAGAGGGCTGAACACCTCTGAAGATCTGGTCCAAGAGTAGGTTTACAACAGAACAAGGACTATTTGTCTCCATACCAAGCATCTTACCCATAGGACTATCAAGAAATGACTACAAGGCACAATAATTTGTTAAGTGAGGTTGTGGAAGTGTCATGGCGAAAAGGGGAAAAAATAAGGTTTTTTTACAATGGAAATCCTCAATGATCACTTTCCTGGGTCAGAGAGTCTAAAAGAAGTTACTCAGAAAATTTGGCAACATCCAGATGAGCCTTCCTAGCTCTCAGCAGCTGGGGATCAGAAATACTCTGTTTGGTAGGTTTCCCTCTAACACCTTCCTTGTCCCTGTTCATAACCTGCCAGGTGAGGGGCAGGGATAACACATCCAAACCCTGACCCTTTCTGTCAGCACGGTGTGATGAGGTGAAACGGATTTAGTTTAACACACATCTCTGTATTTTTCTTGTCCTGTTTATACAGTGATGCAGCTGAGTTTTCAGATGTCCCCCTTTGCATGCATATGGCTGGAAGATCAGCAGAAAGTCCCTACTGGACTTTCATTCTGCCCTAACTGACCTTCAGCGTCATAGAGAATCTCATCGTATGGAACATTACAAGTCAAATTGGGGAATGTATCACCTGGGCAAAATAGCCTTGGGGGCCACCCATCTTTCTGTCTCTTCCTTCTCTGAGATCATATATGAAATGCAGACTTCTACTCCTGTCTCTGAGTAATATGTTAGGACCTGTTTGAAAACATATTGAGCATTTGTATTCATGAGGGAATTGAAATTTGGTCAAAGTAAATTATATAATCTCCAAGAATGTTATTTCCTCTCTTAACTCATTGGTATATCTCCAAGCACATTTCATGGTGCAGTTCCTTTCAGAACTCTTGAATTTATATTCCATGAGCAGAATGCATCCTTCCATTCAGTGCATAATCTAGGTTCAATGTACCTTGAAAAGTCCAAGTCCATCCCAACATACAATTCACTTCCCAGCACAGTAAGGTATTTCTTTATTTAAGTGCAATATAACTTTCTGTATCGTTCTGTAGTTACCAGGTTAGATTTATCTGAAGAAATTGTGATCTTGCAATGAAGCATTAGTAGCTATGCTATAGTTACTACTGTTTTGTCAACACAGGATTTGTAAGGAATGATGTTCCTCAAATGTCACTCTTCTTTCCTCTTCCTTGTTTTTAAACAAAAATCATTAATTCAAAACCTCATATCTAAATAATCCCTGGTGCATAGGATGCTATTTTGAAAATACTGCAAATTAAAATTTTTTGCCTGTGTATTTGTTGGATGGTTACATGAACAAGAAAACTGAGAAATTTCATTACTTTTATGAAAATGAAAGGGAACGATTATTATTTTGCTAAAGCACTAAGGGAAGTGCTATTTTAAACTGAACTAAAGCCTTTGACACGGTCCCCCACAACATCCTTCTCTCTAAATTGGAGAGCCATGGATTTGATGGGTGGACAGTTCAGTGGATAAGGAATTGGTTGGATGGTCGCAGCCAAAGGGTAGTGGTCA
>Ga0065711_1035054_pt1 | contig 22875 bp, 9 predicted proteins | sample Hoacrofraction12_FD_59098 | JGI IMG/M metagenome (GOLD analysis project Ga0065711, IMG submission 59098) | Hoatzin crop microbial communities from Cojedes, Venezuela - Epithelial fraction 12 v2 (version 2) | ecosystem: Host-associated > Birds > Digestive system > Esophagus > Crop | place... | reverse complement strand
ATAATGAGGAGACTGGAGCATCTCTCCTACAATGAAAGGCTGAGGGAGCTGGGCTTGTTCAGCCTGAAGAAGAGAAGGCTGAGAGGGGACGTCATAAATGCTTATAAATATCTGAAGGGTGGGTGTCAAGAGAATGGGGCAAGACTCTTTTTTCAGTGGTGCCCAGCGACAGGACAAGGGGCAACAGGCACAAACTGAGGCACAGGAAGTTCCGTCTGAACATGAGGAAGAACTTCTTCACTCTGAGGGTGATGGAGCACTGGAACAGGCTGCCCAAAGAGGTTGTGGAGACTCCTTCTCTGGAGATATTTAAGACTCACCTGGACAAGGTCCTGTGCAGCCTGCTCCAGGTGATCCTACTTCAGCAGTGGGGTTGGAGTAGATGACCCACAGAGGTCCCTTCCAACCCCGAACATTCTGTGATTCTGTGACCAAATGGCATCAGCCTCAAAGACCCTCCAGAGTCAGAGGAGTCCCTGAGACTCATGCTGGTCACCCCATCTTACTTCATGGTAAGTTATTTACAGCTCAGGATGCCTCAGCATTGTCTTGGTGTTTGGGGGGAAGATGTGAGAGGAGGAAGAAAGGAATGTCTCTCTCACTTTGTGTAGCCATACACCTGAATTCTAATGTGTTCAAGGGCTGAAAGTCTTACTTCATTTTCAAGCCACAAAAAAATGCAAAGAACTATCAGTAAGTATCACAGCGAGAAAAAAATCATTCATTCCACAAAACTGTTCTGAAAGAAATTAGTGTGAATTATTTTATCCTTAAAACTGAGAAAACATTGTGGTATTAAATACTCAATATTATCAGCCAAGCAAATTGGCCCAGGTCAAATGAGCAAACCTAAAAAATGAGATCACTAAATTTTCTCAGCTTGATAGCTTAGTAATAAATAATGTGCTTCTATTCAATCTGTACATTAAGTCTTTTATGTGGCCTTAAGGCACTGTCTTATGGCTGTGCCCATTACAGGGTAGCCATAGAAACTGACACATTTATTTCTTGGATTAGTGTGCCATTGAAAATATTAATATAATGCAGTAAATGGGGATTTAATCTAATCTACTGATGGTAGGATGAAGTGACTAAAAGGTTGTATGCTCTTCCAGTGGAAGAAAGATTATCTCTGTGGAGTACACCTCCAGTAAAGCTGGAGTACAGCTGATGTTTTGGTTACAAACATTTAAACAACCTATCACTTTTCACATACCCCGCTGATTTTAACATGTTATATGAAACATATAGGTATGTCCACCAAGCAAGTACCCGTTTCATATCCTAAGTCTTTTTCCCAAAGCTAAAATGTCAAAACTGAAAGCCATAAAAGAAGAGAAAATGGAGATGCTCTGCATATTGTGTAAGCAGTGCAAGTGAAGTAGCATCTCACCCTGCAAATATGCAGTGCTGTACTTCACGGACATTTCATTAGCAGCAAAGTCTCTACCTTCATTACAACCAACATTTTAGTGGCATTCAGTTCATAATTTCACATACAAAAAAAAGAGAAAAAAAACATATAAGGAAAAGATTTTAAAAAATCTTAATTCTTGAGAAGCAAGATCTGTGGTTTTCTTAATTTGTAGGTCCCTACCAGGTGTCCATAAATATTAGGGCTCCCATTTCAGTAGATCATATTTGACTCAGGTTCCCTGTAATAATTCATAGTACTCAAGTTCTGACTACCCTTTACACTGCAGTATACTACATAAATTCAGAAGATATATTCTGACAGATGAAGCATTGTTGAGAAGCTAAGTACAGCACTTTGTCCTTGAAATGTTAACATGTAATGCCATAAAGTATTCAAATAATAATTTACTCAGTCTTTCAGGGTAATTAATTAAAACGGTCTAGGTGTTAGAGAAAATCACCTTGAGCTCAAAAAATTGGAATGCCTCCCCTTTTCTTCTCTGCATGCAAGTGCTCCAATGGACTTACCACATGCTTTCCCAGTTATGGTTTTTGATTTCAGCAGATAATAAATAGCCAGGATCTAATTTTGCCATGTCAAAACCGATTAAGTTTCACAAGAAAAGGTGGAGTGCTCACCTACCAGATGAAGGTGAAACATAAAACCACTTTTATTTATGTGATGTGTCCAAATTCAACTCAACCTGGCACTGGGTACTGGGAGTATGTAGACTTTAACTGTCATACGAATTTATGCATTCCTGGAATATGTCAAATATAAACATAAATTTAATCAAGGAATGGAAACCTTTATTATCAAAGAAATAAAGACAGTTTTTGACAACTAATGTAAATTATCTTAATGCATTTTTCACTTATTTTTCAGAAGGTCAAAGACAAGAAGAAAAAACACTGAACAGAGACATTGCTGACAAAATATTTCAGGCAAGACCTGGTCCAATTATTAATGCTGATGCTCCAAAAGGAATTTGTGCTCTTTAGCAACAGCACTGCATTCAGATGTGAGAGTTCCTTTTCCCGTTCATTACAATGGGATAAATCAGAAGGCTTAAAACAACAGATAAACAAGGACTCTGTATTATTCTGTAGTTTTCCTCAGTTGAGTAGTCTTTGGAAAGCCTTTTAATGGCTGAAAATAACCCTGCACATGATGAATAAGGATGCCATTCTCAATTAACATGGACAAAGGATCATAGCCATATTTGGCAAATGAGGTAGCTGTGGTGTAAGAAAAGCAGGAGTATTCACAGACATTGCCACATACATCACTGTCCGCAAATCAAAACAAGTTAATGACATTTTTGTACATCTGCCCAACTACATGACTACACATTAGTCTGGCAAGTATTTATTAGACCCAAATTAAATAGCACAATGATTATAGTTCATATTTACTAAATATAGAGTCATTAATTTATACAGCACTAAATACAGATGCTACCAGCATATAAATAAATGATAAGTACTGAACCAAAACAGCCCAAGTTACAAAAAATATTATCTTCATTAAATATATCTCAGTTCTACAAAGGCTACTGTCCATGGAGCTTCCATTAAAACATATACCATGGGGGAGGAAGCATCAAACTGTTACCCATTCTCCATAACAAGTGCACTGACAACACACCAGCCTCTCAATCCCAACAGCTCCCCTCCCTGTCAGCCTCCGCACTGTGCCCTGGTGCACATAATGTCACCAACACAGAAACATCAGCAGCAATTGCATCAGTGGGTCTCAGATAAATATATCCCAATTCTATAAACATCTCAGGTAAGACCAGCTACCACAAAAATTTTAAATAAACCCACACACACCACTAAAAATATGCTGGATATCTTATGTAGAAATTGATAAGATTTCCCACACCACCAAAGTTCGTCAGAAAGTCTGAAACTCATTAGTGAACAGTGGGGCAAAGAAACCACAGCTTAACTCACACCCAGTGAAGAATGGGATGGCTAGCACTTACAGGAGGAACCTCAGTTAAGAAAGACCAGTAGTGAGCACTAGTAATTCTTGCTGTTCAACATTAGAAAACTCTTTCCTACCTAGGGATGTCTTCTACACGCATTTTATGTACCAGCAATTATGCACCAGGTTAGCATACCATGTATAAGCTTCACCATCTTCTTAATAAGAAGTTACAATAATTTTAGAAGCTTGGGAATCACAAACTAAGGCACACTGGCAAGCCAGATGAACACAGAAACAGTTACTTTCAGGAATCATTTGTGTTACTTACCTCTACATCTAAACTGGCCATGCCAGTTTTACAGGGGATTCCTATCCCAAAGATTAACCTGTACTTAAGCTTTAGAAAGCAACCAGTATTACCTCTGTCACAATCACACCTAAGTTTCTAATTTAAGTAATGATTTTCTGAAGATGTTCTAAAACTGAGAAAATATCCCATTTCTTTAACCCACAGTTCCGGTTTATCCATAGTTAACAACCTGGATCCTGAGACAGATCACTGCTAAACTTGGATATTTCCTTCTGTCATATCATTAAGTATTTGTCCAGATTTGTGCAAAGTAGAATTTAGACACACTTTATTTCTGTTTCATAAAAGATTTGGCTTTCATCTGTTTTTGTTTTTTTTTTTAAGATCTCACTTTTCACTTCTGTGGGATCAGTTTTCCAACAATTGAGCTTATCAGCCACATCTACACTGCTAGTAATTCAAAACCATGGCATATTTATTGATTCCAAAAAGCTATTACATGATATCGCTTACGTCCCTGTATTTGATTAGACTGAGTTATTGGAGGAACTAACAAAAGATTACTCAGAACTCAGCAAAGAGCTGATATAGATGTCATCTTATCTGACATCTTGGCTATTTGCTCTTGCACCTTTCTTTATAAGTATTACACACACAGATCAAGTTTTGCACAAAACAAGCATCCAGTGTAGCTTTATCTCCATTTTGTTATTTCACTATTAAAAACAAAACCAACTATAAGAGATAGACTGCAGGTACAAAAACATTTATCCACTCCTTTAAGAGAATATTAATGAACAACTATGTAAAGCAGTATTGATGAGTAAGATGCATTATGACTGAACATCATCCAAGCTCAATTTAAACTTGAGCTATACACTACATCTGAATATAGTATATATTAGACATTTGAATATAAATTATGCACTTCTTTGGACAAAAAATGCCCATAAGTTTAAAACATGAATATGTTAATTAGATTTAAATTCATCCATTACAGAAAATATTTTGACAAGTATCCTAAGAACAGTGTTTTTAAAACAGTTCAATGCATCAAATACATGCAAATTTTGACAGCCAAAAGTGCATACTGCATAGCTGAGATACTATCATTCTTCTTCACAACCACTGCAGCCTCTAGCTAGATACAGATTTTTCATGACAGACAGAAACATTTCCTTCTGTGTATCTCATATTCTCAGATTTCTACTTCAAAATGATTCCTGAAACACTTTTAAAGACAGACTTGAAACTACTGCAAACTAGAACGGTTGTTACATACTTCAGTTAGCCAGGGCTGCCAACACGAAATCATATTCAATCTCTTTTTAAGTCGAACTGTTTGCCACTGGAATCACATCCACTGGTGAGTTTTAGGACATGTTTAATTCTTTAATTACCTGCACCAACAGTGCACCTATAGGCAGTTTCCCAAATATGCCTAAGGTAGATGTACACATGGAGTTTGCATACACTGACAGGTTAGTGTCTACATCAACTTGAAGTATATTCATTTTTTCACAAAAAAAACATGTAATTTTAGGGCACAGTTTCAGAACTAGCTAAGACCCATTTAGAATTTGTACCTAAAAGGTGAAGTCTGCCCCCTCATTGCTTGGTAGCCCTCCTACAGTCACATGGCAAACCAGCCCAGCTCACCTATCCAGATGAAAACTTACTCTGAAGGACTAGCAAGCAATAACATCCATCTGCTTTCAAAGCAGAGTATCTTCACACAAAGGCATCCTGTGTGGGCATGGAAGTGTCTGCATGGGATGCTGCTGTACAACAGCCAGTGTGCCATAATTCACATCACCCAGGCCCACAGCACTCAACCACACACATGGCCCGTTGTAGATCACAGAAACAAAACTGTAACATAGGAGTGGGTCAAGAAACAGCTCAAAGGCACAGCGGACAACCTCCCTCTATCAAGAGAATACACTGATTCTTTAGTTACATGTATCTACTTATGCAAGGATCTTTAATTTGAAACAGTGGTTTAAAGGAAACACGGCAATTTGTTTAAGTAGTAACAGTTGGCCCTCCAGGAACTATAGAGATGTCCCATGCACGCAGCAGCTTGAGTCACACCGTGAGAGCACTGCAGCTTCACGACTCACGTTTCTGAAAGCCCTGAGTGACAGCATATGGATGGAAAGCCATGCAATTGTTTTACAACAAAATCAAGTTTACTGGCATGTCAGTCTCCCTCAGCAACCGAAGTTCCCTTCCAACTACCAGTGCTATTTATCCTACTAAGTGGGAAAAAGACCTGCAGGGAATCTTGCAGGCAGTATTGCAGAGAGGCAGGGTATCAGTGGGTTTGTGCATTTCCCTGTTAACCCAGATTTGCAGATTGCACCTGCCTCTGCCTTGCTAATGAAATACCTTTTGGATTGATCTGCTACTCAGGAAAAAATAAAACTAGCTGATTATTTTTTGAGGAAAGCGCAGCTCAAATGAACCTCAGCCATAGTTTTGCAACTGCAGGAAGGACAGACAAAATGTAATGTTATAACTGCAATAGCTAATACTGGTTTAATACTGTAAAATCTTTGTGTGTGATGGACCTTGGAATGCACATGTACTTACAGGAAAAACAACACTCAATAGAAAATGAATGTAATGTTCTTGGGATGGTTTCTTTAGGGCCAGTATATATATAAAATGCAATAGTCCTGAAAATTAACCCCAGGTGTATCATTTTGTTAATACAACAAATGTGCAGGACATTTAGAATAATAAAGCTTATGTAAATTTTTACATAAGAAAAAGGGGTACCTAAGACAGGGTTATGTAGCTGACTTGAGGCCAAATCACAGTTCCTGAAGAAATGAAAACTCCTCTGGACATCAGTGGCATTTTTCCTTGGGTAAGAGCTGCAAGGCCAAGCCTGTGATTGAAACACTCTGGTTCCAATAGGCTCTAAAAGTCAAAGCAGTGATAAGAGCAGGAGAGCTGTTATTTCTGTACCATAAAAAGAAATATTCTAGAGATGCTATTACATTTAAATGTATTAGATATTGCATTCTGCTTTTCCATCTCAGCAGACACTGTTCCATCTGAACAAGACGGACATAACATAGAGCACAGTATTGTATATTAAATGTAGTTATAAGGGAAGAACAGCAACCTTGGAATGACTCGCTCGCAGGATCAATTCATAGGTTACACTGAGTATGAAAGGCAATTTCGGAGTAGTGGTATAAGAAAAGGAGTTTTATAACAGAGGTGATACAAACTAATTTGGAGACATAGATACATACAGAACAGAGTACGCAATGTACTGTACACAACTTTTTCAAGGGAGGAAATAATGGTTCCTTTTTCAAATACAGTGGTATCTGCAAAAAAATACAGTCCAATTCTGTTCAGTATTGTAACGAAATCATTACAAATCCTGAAACAGTAAAAATTCAACACTAAAAAGACAGCAGCTCTGTACTTGTGTTGCAGAGTCTAAACACAAGATACTAAGAACAGGAGACTGTATTAAGGCAAGACTGGTGACAGACATTGTCAGTCTTACACAAGCAGTGTATGTAGAATGTAGTCAGATAGTCAGGAATGTATTTCAGCCCATATACTAAAGCACCGAGAGGGCAAAGTTTTAATCATGGCTGCATTCCTTTTTAGAGTAATGGGAAAAAATAGTAAGAAAATACAAGATTTGTTGAATTATTTCACAAACAGCTTGTCACAGTTCTGTATCCTAGATGATACATTTCTCAGGAAAAACATAATGAAGTTCACCTTTTAAAATCCAATGCAACAGACTTCTATTAGCACTAGGACTGTGTAAATATAGCATCTTCTACAAATGAACTGTACCATAAAAATTGCTGCTCATGAAATGTTATTATAATCTAAAGTTTAAAATCACAAAGCAAGAAAATTCCGCGTTAAACTGAAACTTCATCCTTAGCCCACCCAAAAGTGTTTAGACACAGCAGGGCTTGCAAAGAGTAATAATCTTATATATAAAATACACTGCCATAACTAGAAATTTCAAACTAAGTATGGAATTCCAGCTCTAATTCTGACCCTTCTCTTCACCGCTCTTGTGGGTATAAGCAAGTCTTTTCATTACTCCAGCACTGGTGTGGTTAATAATCTCCGGGTAATATTTTTTAACTGTTTCTGTGCAGCAGAATTCATTTGCCAGCTTCTCAGCTACGCAGTCAACTGTACTGTTTTGTGAAGACAGAGAGAAGGGGAAAATTCAAAAACAAAATAGTAAAATTCTCTTCACAGAGTATTGTGGAGTGGCCTAAAGCAAAAAGAACTCACATAACTAAGCAGTCCACTCCTTGTACTCCAAATCTGTCGACTTCTTTGTTTTTGAAGAGCTACAGGCATAAGTTACTGAACCACCAGATAAGGGCTGAAGTAAGACTTGCTGTTGAGGAAGAACAAGGTTCTCATCCAAGTTAAGAGATAACAAATTAGGATGCGGAGAAGAGTGATTTTATCAGAGACAGGGGGAGGGTGGGGAATGGGATGCGAAACGGCACAGCATCTAACAGTGTTCCTCTAGACGTCCTCCACAATTAAGTTCATGTTGAAGGATCTCTCTCTCCATTGCTGGAGACTGCTCTTTCTCCCACCAGAATCTATTTTTGGACAGACTACTTTTCCCCATTTCTCTTATGTGACCTCATCAATGTAATGGTCACAAAAGGATTCCCTGGTATTTTTGGACTCTACCTTCTTAAAAGACACTCCCTGGCAGGAGACAGTAAATCAGCTGCTGAAGAGGCAACCTCCATTGCAGGATGTCAGGGCTTCTACGCAACACAAGAGAGGAAAGTAGCACATGAAGGCAGCAATGGAATAGCCACTGTGACATTTCATGGACTGAAGACAGAAAGCACTTCTCAGACAAGCCCCTGCAGCTCGAGGAGTTTGTTCCGTGAGCCAGCAAAAGCTGTCTGGAGTCATGCAAGTCCACAGAAAGAGCAGCATAATGCACCATAAAGACTTCTGTGCGTGCGCTTTCATGGAACTTTTAACATCATCCAGTACTACTTCAGTTGTTCAGTCGTAATACTAATAGCTCAGCTGTCATGTAAATCTGAATTTGGCTGTCTTCCTTAAAAGAGGCATGTTGTCACACTAGGTCTTTGAATCAGAGATTTCTGAATCACCCCAGAGAACCCAGGGTGAAAGTCAGCCTGCCTGGGTCTCACTGCATTCCCCCATCCTGCTTCTCCAGTGGCAGTACAGGGACTTCAGCACCCTCCAACGGTGTCCCTTCTCACCTAGCGAGCTGGTCAGCTTTTCCTTGGAGATAGCTTAGGTGCCCAGCTTTGGCCAACACCAGTCAGAAAGTCTATTTTCTACAGGATATCTTCACATTTCCTTCTGTTCTACCACAAATTCCTAATCACTAGGGGACAGGTACTCTGGGTAAGGTTGCAATTCATCTGTCTTTTCAAAGCTCAGCATCTGTATGGGGAGAATACTTGAAACATAAAGGGAGAAAAAGGAACCTCCTGGCACAAAGGAGACTAATGCTGAGTTATGGTAAAATGCAAACACGTGCTCAGACCAGTGCTGAGAAACTGCAGCCCCAGCTCTTTTCCTTAGAGGAGTTCCTTAAACACTTGGAGCCACCTTGCCCTGCTCTCCTCCCCCACGCTTGACTGAACAACACTCAGCTACTCGAGTGGATGGAAAGCCCACGTTCCCTCACCCTATGTTTCATCCTTACACAGGATAACAAGACTTGATGATTATGATACTCTTCCTATTTTTAACTCCTAAGAAATAGGTAAATATGCTTTTCACTACTGTTATTTTCAGCTTTGTATGAGTCCACTGCAAGCTCAGTAGTAAGAATAAGGGAAGATTCTGATGAGTGAACGGCAGAAAATTAACTTCCAGGTCTGGTACATCACTGTGCCCCATTGCTTCAGAATATGCTTACAGCTATAACATAAGCAAAGAGCTTCCAACCTTGCTAGAAACCCGGGCAACCATGTAGGAAGCAGCAGGTTAAGGGCTGTCTCTGTTGTCATTAACTTACTCCTAGAAAGTCTGTAGTGTTCTCCAACCAAAAACTTCTAAATCCAGAACTTTACCTATTTTATTCTGGAGTAAATATTAACATTTACATTTTGAATTTCTGAAAAGAGTGAATAAAACCAAAGCCCAGTTAGAGAGTGCTGCTTTAGTATTTCCACTATAACGTTCTGTTTGAGAAAGTCCTCTGGAATCAGAGTTCTCTTAAAAGGGCAATGGATTCAGTTGAATGATACATTTTTCCATTGTAAGAATATTTTTTCTGTGAGCTTTCATGATTATATACACGGATTTCTTTGAAGCTCCAAAGAAAAATACTATATGACAAGCCCTAATGATGTATATACTAATTCCTCTGGTTTTCCTAGAACTAAAATAATTTATACAAATTTAGAGAGCTTAATATAAGCATACATTTAATAGATGCTACTTTAATTATTTCTATAAGCATAGTATCTATATATGATAATAAAGAAACATACAATAAGGTTTCTCTTCTTTCACAATTGCAGGTTTAACCACAGTACATATTACTGTAATTTTGGTCACAATACCTGTATTTGGAGTTCAAGTGCTATTTTTAACCTTGAAGAAACTCAACCAGCTCCATTATTTGCAGCACATCTTTCAAATTCAGCAGAAGAAAAGATAATGAGATAGAAAAGTGCCTTTCATTCAGAGGTAAACTGAAGTTGAAATTACTAAAGCCTTCACTTACGCTTGAGCTCTTTGGCCCAAAATGTGGGCATCGTGACAAAACAGTAACACAAGTATTCTCCTGTTGAATCCCAAATCTTTAGAATGTAAGCACGCCCCATGACAGACTGCGTCAAAGTATCCCCAGAAGGAAAGGACTGAGAGCCCAAGATTCTCCTAGCCACAGCAAGACTTCATCTTCCCCTCACTCACCAGGACAAAACTCTCACTGCTGTTGACAAGAGTTAACTCTGCAGCAGAAAAATCTGTGCAGCAATGTTGAAGAGACTCGCACGCTCCTGATGGACGATAGCAATGAATGTCATGGATACGATCCAATGAATCAGTAGCACACACAAAAAAGACATTTTTGAAAGATTATTTTTTGGGTTACAAAGTCAAGAGGCCAAAACGTGGAAAATGCCAGATTTAAGGCTGCCTCAAAGCCTGACTCAGGTGCCATTTGTAACTGCATTAATGATAAAGTTGCAATGGCATGATCACTTACTCCACATCTGCTTTTTCACTGCATCAATTCGTGCCAATGATAACATAATAAAGACTAAAAGCAAGACATCCTTAAACCTGGTATTCCCAGTCTCAAAAGTGTTTGACTTCACAACTTATGAAAGTACTGAACAAATTAAGTCCTCATGACAGCAATCTTGTATTCTCATCACTATAACAGAGCTGCTACGGTGATTTATAAAAACAGCCCTGGTGTTAATCCAAAATAACAGCTTCAGGGTCTGCTCTCATTTTTATCAAAAGTTTAGTTACAAGCTTTACCATGTTGCACAATCTAAATATTTTCTTTCCTCATCAATGAAAAAAAAAAAAAACAAAACATTTAAAATTCTTCATTTCTTACAGGTTTTGACTTCCAAAGTCTACAATTTTTCCTGACTTTGGGAGCCTTGTGGACCTGGCAGTTATGATAGAAAGCTCCGAAAACCAGGAATGACTTTAGAAATTCTCTCACAAAAAAAAAGCTTTATCAGAAGTGAAAGTGCCAAAGGTCTGAAACTTGCATAGGTGTGAGTCCATACAAATCTAAACAGAAGCACCTTTGGATGTACAGAAAGCTACAGCTCCTCACTGATGCATTTGCTCATAGGACTTGAATGGTTACTGTACAAAGGGAATCCTATGTTCAGATTACTATCTTTGCCATGTCCCACTTCCCTCTATTTTAGAATCATAGATTCATAGACTTAAAGAATTCTTTGGGTTGGAAGGGACCTTTAGATGTCATCTAGCCTAACCCCCCTGCAGTCAGCAGGGACATCTTCAACCAGACCAGGTTGCTCAGAGCCCCATCCAACCTGGCCTTGAATGTTTCCAGGGATGGGGCCTCCACTACCTCTCTGGGCAACCTGTTCCTCTGTTTCACCACCCTCATGTTAAAACATTTCTTCCTTGTATCTAGTCTAAATCTGCGCTCCCTTAGTTTAAAGCCATTGCTCCTTTTCCTATTACAACAAGCCCTGCTGAAAAAATTTTCCCCACCTTTCCCGTAGGCCCCCTTCAGGTACTGAAAGGCTGCTCTATGGTCTCCCCGGGGCCTTCTCTTCTCGAGGCTGAACAGCTCCAGCTCTCTCAGCCTTTCCTCATAGGAGAGGTGCTCCAGCCTCGGATCATCTTTGTGGCCCCTTTTCTACTCATAAATCCTGAAAATCCCTGGAAGTGTCAGTTCCTAATAGATCCAACCATCCATTGATGTCATATGTTAAGTCAGAGGGGTTTGCTTCATCAGAAATAAAGCAAAGTGTTTTTGGTTTTCTTCTTACAGTATCCATAGCTTTTAAGCACCCCTAAGAGTTTCCTGATGTTGAAGACATAATTGGGCGAGAAACACATTAGTCTAATGCAGGAGTTAACAGGCTCCGCATGGGGCCAATGTTAAACCACATGTTGTCAGACGCAGCGATGTGCCTTGCCATTGTAGCCTTAAGATTCACCAAGTGGCCTGGCGTCCTCCATTCCCACACTTTACACAAATATAACCTGAAAGTGTGAGTTGGCCCTACACAAAGGATAAAAGGGCAAAAGGCAGCCGATTTGCTTCTTGTTCCAAAGCACTGACAAACCAGGAAAGAAACTTTTTGACTAAGTAACAATTCCTTCCCCAGGGGTCCTCCTGGAAAAATACAACTGTCATCCCCCTTTAGATTTCAATGTCCCTGTACAGGCACAAAACACTAACTCAGCTAAAAGTTCCCCGCAACTGTGTCGTAGCTATGCTTTCAGTTGCCGATGCTTGATGAGCTTTAGAAAAAATACAGTCAATATTGTGGCTTCTGATGTAAAATGAAACTTGGAATCTAATTTGAGATATAAAAATCTAATTACTATTCATAATAACGAATCTTTGGCTTTGTCATTTTCACCTACAATGTTTTTGGCTATGGAAAATGTTGAGGTCTATTTATGTGTCATTTTGCAGTGATGTATCACTGTTCTTAAGAAAAAAAAATTTAAGTTGAATTACACTTGATATCAAAACTCGGTTTTATTATCAGACTCAAAACTGAGATCTCTGCCAGTCCTTACCTAGGTAAATCTCCCCCTAAAGTAAGTGTTGCCCAAAGCGTGTGGATCAAATCCCGTATGAATGAGGAAGCCCACTATCTCCCACATTTACGAAGAAACCCCCACCGTTTCCCCATGTCTCCCATAAAGGTGCAAGACATGAGGGCAGCCTGTCTTAGTAAATTTTTCCACTTGCTTTAATTTTTTTTTTAACTGATTTTGTTCAGAGTACTCCTAGGAAAAAAAAGTAAAAATATAAACACAATGCTGCTAGCAAATGCCAGAAGAAAAACATATTCTAGCAGTCTTTGGCCAACTTACACTCAAAATGAATTTACATCATCAAAATACTTCTTAACTGTGTTAAAGCATTCTGAAAACTTATTGCACACATTTTTCCTCTGAAAATCCACAGGCATCTTTTGCTTTACAGTCCACTCTTCACTTACATGTCCTTTTTCTCTCTCTTTGGAAAATATATCAATTGCTTATAAAAAAAAAAGTGCTTTGGCATGGCTGACCTGTAGAGATATGGAGCTAAGCAGAGTCAGTGAATTCACTCACTCTGATATGCACACATGATATGCAATTAAAATCTCCATTCACATTCCTACGGGGTTGTCAATCAAGAGAAAAGCCTTTTTGACAACACCCAGTGAAGCGTACCAACTAACTGCTGAACAGGAACTTAAACAGTAACAGCTTTTGTTACCAGCAAGAATGGATTTTACCAAGATTGGGCTTGGTTTCTAAAGAAATCATTATGTTAAAATTTGGGGGGCTTTTCATTAAAAATTAAAATGTGTCACAAAGCTATTGTGTGTGAAGCTATCACATTATGTAATACACGAGGGTTATCAGATGTATGTGAAAAAAATCCTCTAACCTTTCTTGGCCATGGAAAACAATTTAACCTTCCATATTTAGAACAATGAACAATGATTACAAGCCAGTTCTTAGCTAGAAGAGAACATTTTTCTAATTGCATGTTGTCCATTTGGTAGGCACTGAGTATGTTTCATAACATTATAAGCTGTCCAGTCACAAAACTAACACTGTAAAAGGCCGTGAACAAGTTATTACTGACACGCTAGAAAATGGTGTGGCTCAGTTGTAAGTATTTGCAACTCAGAAAATATTCTAACTTTGAATTTAAGACAACAGAGGAAAAGTCTTTGACAAACACTGAAGATACTCACTTTTTAGTACCCAGTTAGATAATGCACAACTCATAAGAGAATTGGGGTACTTAAAACCAGATCTATAAAGGTAAAACCAGTAAAAATAAATAGGTTCTCATTAATTTGCTGTTTGTGTTTTGAGCACTAACCTTGAACTACAGTTTTCAAACATGCTAATATTATTAGAAATTGAAATATTTGCCCTCATGCTTATCACGCTCCATAACTGAAGAGAGAGCAGATGCATCCTGACTATTAACAGTCATGACAAATTGCCTTACTAATGAATGTTACACACTGCAAGTGCCATAACTGATTAAACTACAATTTCCCACTACCAGATAGAGAGAGACTTGGGAACTCCAGCAGTGGACAACTCTGATGTTCTGCCAACAGGCCTTCAGGGCACAGTGTGGTATTTAGAAAAACACACTGTAAATTCCATATGAATATATTCTAAAAGACTATGTGTATACAACAGGTTTTAAAGAACATTAGATGAAACAGCTTAGGTTTGTAGTCAATGAGCCATGTAAAATGGATGTGTTTTAACAATTTTAGTATCATTACAAGACTATGTTGGAGAATATTTCTGTTGGGTTCCTCTACCCCTCTCCCCACCTCCCCAAACATTGCTTGTGCTTTGCTTTCACATAAAATCTTTCTTTTGTCAGTCTCTTTGTCGGTGCAAAATTGGCAGCGGTTCAAATTCAAAGTACTCCTATTCATTTACTGACCATTAAACCAATGTCATTCTAGTTCACATCAGCCAGAGAGCTAAGCTCTAAAAAACATAAAAGGCTTACTTCACCACTGACGAATAATGTGTACATTTTTACAGAGCTTAAACCTTAATGCTTTGCCTGAAACTAACAATACAGTATATCTTATCATTCCTTTTTCACAAGCAGGCAGCTGCTGAAACGCTTGCCACTTCAAAATATCAATTGCTTGCCAGAGTTGTCCTCAACACACCCTGTCAAACTCATGTATATTGTGCAAAGAAAATGGTGCAGGACTGAAAGCTAGAAATTGTGTCAAATTCTTCTGTAAGGGTATGATGTGCAAAGAACAACGTATGACAACCGTAGAGACTACAAACAATAGCAATGGAGCCAGACACTACATATATCACAACTGTGCCTGTACATATTTTATTGTATGTATTATATATTTAAAGCATGACAAATGTGTCACTGAAGCTATGTGCTACACCAAATAGAAACCTGTCAGCTAGTTAAGCTTTTTCATTTCTCTTGATGGAAGTGTAGTGGTATTTTTCTGCCCTCTGAACAGTTGTTTGTAAATCACACAGCACAAAAAAACCCATCAGGTTTTCAAAATGAGTAACAGAACACAAAAGGCAATACTGCAAGATGAGAAAATGAGATTTTGTTCAATTAACACTTTTGCTTTTCTCTAAGGACACATAGCCAGGCTACCTTAAAGAATATCTGAGGCTACGCAAGACAAATACAGTATCACTGCACTCATAAATTACGGTATATCTAATTTTAATGCAGATAAGTGCTGGCCTATTGATTTGCATGTTTCCCTGGCAAAATGGAAATCCCATGTGAGTATGTTCTTTGTCTGTAGGAAACGCATTTTAAAAAACCGTTATGAATACAGCAATCTATGCTAAAAAGCAAAATGTAAGTCACTAGTATAAAATCATATATGGAACCCCGAGGAAGTACTGCTCATCGATACACACATGTATACACACATCTTTCTGCACGTGCGTGAGTGAACACGTGTTACACAATCATGTAGGTTTTTAGCACATAATTAGAATTTCTGTAAAGTGTCTTAACTAATGAAAATTCAGCCTTTAAATATCATCTTAAACTAAATGAGGAAAAAAAATGAAAATTGCCAAAGTAAGTTAATCATAAAGTGACCACAGAACGCTAACCTTAAATTAAAGAAATAACACATAGTTGCAATGAAAAAGAAATGTTTAGGAGGAAAAATGAGTGCAACAGCCCACAACAGGATGTAAGCTGCAAAAATGGAACACATGGGATTCTGTGAGGGTCATTAACTGATATAATCCTAACCAAAATGAATAGATACACCATTAAGGTGTTAATAAATATTTTGGAAAGAGAATAGGTGTTTTAGGTGCTCAGGGTTGCTGACCTTTGCTGTGTTTATTAGTGGGACAATGATGCATTATTAACACACAGCAGCTGTACCTGAACTGCTGCCATGAACATAATAGCCTTTTATAGCCATCAGGGGAGTGAGATAGGAGGCCTTTATTAACCACTAGACATGATTAGCACATTATGTGAACTTTAGTAGGCAAATTATCTCTTATTGAAATATGATGTTGGTTATAACTAATTGTAAACATGATTTTAAAAACTTCTTAATGCAAAACTAAGAGTTTCACTACCATTTAGCAAATTACTGGTTAGGCCACTAAAAAAATAATTACTCTTTGTTCAACCTGCAAAAACAACTGTGCCTCACAAAAACTTATTGCACTATGATAAACCCACTGAAGTGAATGAATTCCACTTCAAGAATATTATTCTCCAGAACTGTAAAAAAAAAAACGAACAGACGTTTCCAACACAATTAAGAAAACAACTAATGAACAAAAAAACTTGCCTCCTATTTTCGTGTGAAGATTACAAGCAGTTCTTAAAAAAGTCAGTTTGCCAATACATCTTCAAGAGTTAACTTGAAATAATAACACCATGATTTACTTCAAAAAGCTTCATTTTGGGTAAGATTATCCCATCAGCCTTCGCAACTCAACATAGCACTGAGAGTCCATTACGAGCAGTCTTTTATGCCCTAGTAGAAAGGCATTAACATAAAATAAATCATTAACTTTGATATTAAGCCTCTAGTATCTGCAGGTTTCTATGACTTATGTTTACAACTGTGTCTGCCAAATGACAAATTACACTTTTTTGAAAGGGTATCATCCCTTTTCACCACTATTTCTCCTTTTACTATTTATTATCATTTCCGGTTGATGCAAACACAATGATCATGTAAGAAAGAAATGTTTTCTCTTATCCATGAACACAAATCTACCCACTTTTGGCAATAGCGACCGGAATATGACTTCAAAGTCAGCTACTTCTAATACAGGATAGAAATGGCAGATTTTTAAAGAAAGTTCACTGTCTTCAAAGTAAGCAGTATGTAATGAAACAGAAACATACATCTATATATATGTATAGAGTAGCAGTGATACAATAGGAATTTATACATATACATAATCTTCTCACTCTTCTGGCAAGAACTGTCTGGATTAATCTTTTGCTTCACTTTGCAGACTTCATACTTCCCTTATTGACCCATTTCCCCAAGTACAGGTTATCACTGTCTGATTTCAGAGTTCTGATTTCTTCTTGCGTACAGAATAAGTAATTGGAGCTCACTGCAGATTTCCTTAACATAACAAAAATACATATCAGCTACAATAACTTCTATTTAACGTTGAAGACCATATAATCATCAACAACAATAGCAGGAGACAAAACTAGTACCACAGCAGCTCAATTTCCATGCTTAGCCAGCAGTACCTTTGAAAAAAGCCACTTGTGCCACTTTTGATTGGTAGAGAGCGGTTTAACAGTCAAGAATGTGAATGTTAAAACATTCTGACATTTCCACTAACCTGGATTTGTCAGATGCTCATGTAATTCAAGTATGTTTTGCAACTTCGAAAGCAGCGTGTTACTTGGGAGGAAACCATGCTACGAGGGTCTATAGCAAATCAAATAGTAGCCCAGTGAGAACTACTAAATGAACAGTTCAGAAACAGTGTTAGCATATGTGCAATTGAAAGATAAGATATAAATATTAGAAAAGCCATATGAAATTCAGATGCTAAAAATAAACTACTTACTGCAAACACAAGAAGCAAAGTAAACCACAGACATTACAAATGTCTGTTGCACCAAGATCTCTGCTGAAAAATGACTTTAACTTTGAAGATCTAAGTCCAGAGCTAAACATTTTACTTGATGCCCTGACTTACTAACCTAAAACTGAGCAGAACCAGTGAACACAAAATGCAGATATTCCAGAGGAAAGGGAGATGAGATTTCCTTCTGTGCACTTGCTGCTGTCGAATGGCAATGCTTGTTGCCGCTACTAACGCTACAGAATCTGATCTGGGCCTAACCATAGAATAATGCAATGTTCCCATTTTCCAAGGGAATGCTGTAGGGAAAAAACATTATGAGCAAGAAAATCTCATTTAGGTTGATGTGAATTCCATGTCTGAAAGTATTTTGGAAGCACTGGTATAATTAACAGTCATTTGCCGCTTCTATTATAAACCATGTTTTGGAGCAGTTTATAACCAGGCATTTTTAATGAGAAATCACTCCTTGGGCAGAAAATTGGTACCTAGTTACCTACCTAAAACAGTAGAATAGAATAGACTATTTCAGTTGGAAGGGACCTACAATGATTATCTAGTCCAGCTGCAACAACAAAACAGTTAAATTTGGTTAGGCTACATTTAAAACAAGTATTTTAGTGTATGCAGACCATGCTAGACATCCACTGAGCATGTGTCCACTTCAAAAAGATAAACAAAGCTGCCACCAATTGTCACTGCTGTCAGTTCCAGAAGCCAAGGTCTGCCTTGATCCAGGGACTACCCTCTCACCGTGAGAAGTGGTGCTTTCAGGTCACTCTTGAGCCGTGCTGAGGGAGCTTGTTACTTCCACCATCTAGGCTTTGTTATACCTGCCATCAGTATAGGATTTAAATATCCAAGAATTTTGATCTTAATCCTACCGTGATCAGGACCTTTCTCTGCTTAATGTAAAGCCACATTTTAAACACAGTCCATTTTCCAGTGCTTCTGTACAGTGTTAGAAAGACGAGAAAGTCCTGCTAAGATGGGAATCAGAGGACAGGAGGGTGCTTAGTTCTTCCTGGTAAAGTGTGATCGCCCCCAACATGCACCGAGTTCAACGGGAGTTAGGACTGCCCAGTCCTCCACAGTATCAGCTCCTTAAGTCTTTAAACGCAGCTCCAGCTGTTCTTCTTCGGTTTGATGTAAACACCGAAGGTACTGTATGCACTGTAGCATTTAGCCAATTCAGCCTTCTTAATAGTTTACAGTTTCCACTTTTTGAGCAGACCTCATGATAGGCTGGTTGAGGGTAAGGCCCTAGAGATCAAACACATCACTCTGGTAAGAGAATAAACTATAATTTCTCTCAAGGTACTGATGTCTGGCAGAAATTTTAAAAAAATAAAAAAATAAAAAAAGGAATGACTATTAATGCTTTGGTTTATAGGACATCTTTGAGAAAGATTTCTCAAAAGCACATACAGAAATCATTTTCTGTATTCCACTAAAATTGGGACCACTTCTTTTCTGTAACACTGGAATTTAAAGAGGCACACCTGAGGCTTCCCTGTAACTCTGAGACTACATTCTAAGGTCTAGGAACCCAGGGAAAAAAGTCTGCCTTCTTCCTATGTGGTACTTTTTGAAACTGACTAAAACACTTGACACTTAAAAATCAACAGTCAACACTAACATAACTGTTTAAGAGGCACCAACAAATTTCAGGTATGATTCTAACGCAGTAGGGGACAAGGTAGTTATCTGGGGGAGGAAATGCCCACAATAAATAAATAGTGATCTACTAGATGAACATAATCTAAAATTCTGCCAAAACATTAACATAGCATTTCAGCTTTAGAGCTGTCTTTCACAGCGTTGGCATTCCACGATTCTGAGTTTCAGATAAAGAGTGGATAGAAGCAAGCTACTGGAAATAATGTACACTTTGTCAACAGCCATGGAACATTTTACTTAGAGTAGTCTCTATGGTGGGGTTAAGCTTACACAATAAATTATTTTAAACGCTGTATACAAATATATGAACTTTTGCTCCATGGAATTCTGAGTACGAGCAGGATTGTTACCTGCTTACAAAGCACTGTATTATATCTCCTTATCCACTTCTACCCAATGTCACGATGCTGTTTTCATTTTGAAGGGTTTTGCTTCCCTCTCTCTCTTTTTTTCCTCTCTATTCCTCTTTTTAAAAACAGCTACAGTCTATACCTCTGCTGTCTGGCTGTATTTTTCCACTGCACTGACAACTACCAGCAAATACAAGAAAGGTGAGTTGTAGGCTCCTGTATTTTTGAACCAGGTAGCAAATCATGGAAGAGTCTAGTGCATAATTCTGCAAGGCTAACCATTGGGAGCAGTAAAGACCATTATTTCCTCCCTACTGCTGGCAGGGGTCATCATCCCTGTCATTAGCTGTGTCAAACTACAATTATCCAACTGCACTTTATGTGAGCAGATATCTGAAAACACTGTAAAGTTGCAAGTATGAAAAATTACCAATCCTTCTTACAGTATTGATCGAAGCGATCTTTGGAGGTGACACTTCAATATGCAAAGCCACAAGGATGTTATTTATCACTCTCTACATAAAGATTTAAACTTCACATCTGACTTCTTCAAGCAGCCTGAAATCCCTGACCATATTCTTCGATCAAATTAAGACACTCGGATTATCAAAGTTACTTCTTTTGTAGCAATCAACTCAATTACGGGATGGGATGCTTCTTAAAATAAACTTCAACTGAACAGACTACTCGTATTAGCCTGTAAATGTCTGAAATGCAATTATGCTTCAAGTTTCAAGAGGCGAACAGTACAACCCCAACTCTAAATCGGTCTGTCCAGCGTAAGAGCTCCACTATGTTATTTCAAAGGCTGACCTATATACCGCAGCATACCATCCATTCCGTCTGTTTGTATAAGAGATACCTCACACAGTTGTCATAACCAACATTGTTTGCATTGTTCTTTCACTTTTCTCTCTCCATTGGTAATGTGAGAGAAACAAGGAAAAGCCTGCATAACAATATATGCAGAGTATAATGAGCTTTCACAGAAGAGAAATATTAGACTAAGATGCTTAGAATGCTATTTTAGGTTTATAAAACAAAGATCTAAGCAGTCTTCTGAAACAAAGCCTGCCAACTGAAAATTGTAAGATAAGAGGTGACTGTTTGAATCTGCATTATTGCATTTTCCTTTGGCTACAGAAAAATGCACTGTCAATACCTCCCGTGCACGTGCCTTGGAACTCACTCACAAGCTACGAACAATCATATACAATCAGGAAAAAAAATAGTGCTAACGGAACAAGTAGAAAACTTAAAAGCGTGAGTATCTGTGGAATACATTCTAAATTACCAGCTGCTCAAGCAGATTTAAAATGTAAAGAATCAAAGTCTTCCACATTTGTCAAAAAACCCAAAACAACTAAACCCCAGTATGAAAACAAGGGCCAAATCCACTGGGAAGTGCCCCAAGCAAGTTTTAACTAACTTCACAAGATCCAGCTCTGAAAGAGTTTTGCCGGTAAAGACCTAATGAAGACCACCATTCCAACCCAGAACACGGATCTATTACGTTCCAGCCATCATCTCCTTTCCTGGGAGAAATCAAGAGCAAACACTCAACCAAACTTAATGAACACAAAATCCTGCAGGCCTCCCACCCTTCAAACTCCCTAAACAAACACAGCAGGAAAACAAGTGACAGCGCAATACTGTAAGATAACAACATTTTCAAAACAAGTCAGGTAAGTTTTCACAGCAATGTTAGTCATGCTGGGCGAAGGGAGAGAGTGAAGGGGGTGAAAAATGAAATGTTCAGGAAATGTACGCCTCCAAGGGGCCTGGCAAACCCACTCTGTCCATTTCATGTAATCAGTGGTCAGTGGCAAAGGCATCTGCAAAAGACATTCGTCCCACACCCGGTATCTTACACTGAAACATTCCTGGTAAGTCTTTTCCAAGCTTAAAGCATATGTCTTATGACTGTGCACTTTTAAGCACATTATCAGTTCAGGCAAAGTGAAATAGAAGAGTTGCAACTTGCCTACAGAATGAGTGTCTCATTTGCATTTAAAAAGAACAGTTTGCTCCCTCATACACGGCATGACTTAAAAGAAGCTTTAACCAGCCAGTAAAGAAATCCTGAAAACGACTTTCTAAATTAATTTATTCGATTTGCAGTGCAACCCACCAAAAATGATTTAAGGAACTTAATTGGAAGATGATTTAATGTACTAAAGTAATTCCTGATTTTCCAAAGCATTTAACTTTTAAATTAAATCTGGTCCACTATCTCAAGAATGATGAGTGAAATGTGTATTCAAGTCATTACCTTCTTTTCGCAGCTTTAAATCACTGATAGGTTTAACAACGTTTGTCCAGTTTCATTGCCAAATGGGTCCTCAGACACTCTGGTACTCCGGGTCATTAATACTAGCCCAAGCCTCTCACGTGGCAACGCTTTATGGTTACAATTTAAATAAAAAAAATAACACACCAGACGACAGAAAGTAACGACAAGCCACAGATTAAAGGCAGCAGCAGCCTCACGAACACTCGGAGCGCTTGAGAGACAACCAGCGCTGGCGTACGGGCGGGCTCCTGCGCATCTGCACTCTTCCCGCTGAACAAAGTTCTCTCCTGGCACAAACTTCCCATCCACGGGGCCGGTCTGCCCGACGCCGCCAGCCACAGTCGCCCAAGAGACCGCTGACCGTCCTACCTCCGGGATCCCCCTCGAAATATCCTGGGGCATCCACCACACGGGCCCCGATCTACCCCCGAGGTCTACAACTCCGCCGAGCGACCGCGAAACGCGGCCGGGGCGAGTCCGGTCCTTGCCGCCGTGACTGGCGGGCGAGACCATGTGGCAAACCTCTCCTCAGCACCGGGAGGGCTCCCCCCCCCGCCCC
>Ga0065711_1035053_pt1 | contig 22875 bp, 15 predicted proteins | sample Hoacrofraction12_FD_59098 | JGI IMG/M metagenome (GOLD analysis project Ga0065711, IMG submission 59098) | Hoatzin crop microbial communities from Cojedes, Venezuela - Epithelial fraction 12 v2 (version 2) | ecosystem: Host-associated > Birds > Digestive system > Esophagus > Crop | place... | reverse complement strand
CCAGACTCTTTCCAGTGGTGCCCAGCGACAGGACAAGGGGCAACGGGCACAAACTGAAGCACAGGAAGTTCCAGCTGAACATGAGGAAGAACTTCTTCCCTCTGAGGGTGAGGGAGCCCTGGAACAGGCTGCCCAGGGAGGTTGTGGAATCTTCTTCTCTGGAGATATTCAAGACCCGCCTGGACAAGGTCCTCTGCAGCCTGCTCTGGGCGACCCTGCTTTGGCAGGGGGATTGGACCAGATGACCCACAGAGGTCCCTTCCAACCCCGAACATTCTGTGATTTTGTTACCAACTTTTGCTGGTTTTCTAAGATGAGTTGTATCAATTAATCGCTCTTTTCTTGCCGTTCTACCCCAGCTCTCTCCAGTCATCGAATCTACCACGTCTTTTCTGGAGCAAGGATTCTCTTCATGTATCTTTTTTTTCTAGGCTGTAGGGTGCTTTGAGCACACTGGACACTAGTTGGGGCGTGTGCGGCTTCCTGAAGTGTAAATGATCATGTAAAGGGTTTACGTTATTGCATAATAACTTGATTGACATTTCTCGCAGTATATTTTTTCAGATTTTGATTACAGATATGCTTAATTGGTGTTAAAATTGGCTGTTGTGTATGTTCATTGTCATGGTTTGTGTAATACCTCATATTTGCAGTTGTCCCAGTTTTACCATCTTGAAAGATGGTTTCTATTTAGTTCACTTAATGTTTTCCACAGTTTGTTTTAAAATCCACAAATTTAGCTGAAGTGTTTGCTTTTTTACTTAAGAATGTTAACTTTAGAAATAAAATATTTCCTGTTTATCAGCAAAAGTGTTTCTTCCCTCTTGCTAGCATGATTTCGAAGATGGATTTTTTGTTTCCTTCTCTTACGCCGCCTTTCTTTCTTGTGCTAAACATAATAAACTCTGAGCGATGATAAAGCTTATTTAACCCAAATATACCTGCCTCACCTCAAATAAATACAAAATAAATTGTGCAAAAGAAAGAGATAATATTTTTGAATCAGTACACAAACATTGCTCTCCGTAAGATATTCATTGTACTGCAATAAATGGGGAAAATATATTGAATTTATGCACACATGATTGACTTCTCATACAGTGAACCCAGGTTAAACATCTTGAATATGGAATATGAATAGAGCTAACATTTTCATATGAAGCAATAATGATAATGAACAGAGCTCCATTTCGACTGATAGCAAAGAACATTTGATACTCCAAGGCATAAAATGTGTTTAGTACTTGGGTTTTGTTAAGCTTGACAGAAGCCAGGAAATGGGACGGTACAACCGCAGCATAAAGGCTCCTTCTATACCCGATGACAGGCTCGAGGATGTAACTGGGGGCAAACAATAACGCTGGCCGACCGCTCGTCATTCCCGACAGTAAGAGGAGAAGGTATTCAGGGCTGCGTGTCGTCAGCGGGTTCGCCTCTGGAAATACCGGTCCTTAGGACGTGGGTTTTGTTCCCTGGGCCAAGCCTGGCGCCAGGCTGCAGGGAGAGGGGCGGGAGAGAAGGGAAGAGCGAAACTCCTTCCCGTGGATTTTACAGGGTGGACAACGCGTGGTATTTTTATGAATTTTTTTTATCTTGCTTGTCCTGTAACAGCCCTGGATGAAATGGGGTTTAGTCCAGGTAGCGGGAGGGATATCCCGGTGCTTGCCTGTTCTAGTGGGGTGCGTGGCTTGCCCCCCGGCTGCAGATAAGAGTTACCAGCATTACCCACTCTGGATTCCTAACCGTGGTGGTCCTTTCTTCTCCCCCATGGCAGCATCTTCGAGTCGAGCTGCTCCGACAGAGGATCACAAGCCTGTATTTCAGGAGCTTTTTGCTGCACTGATTTCGGTCCCTGAGGAGCTTTACTTGTTGAGTCTGTGTGTGTTACATTTGATAGGCAGAAAAATCAGAAGTAAAAATATGCAGGTAATGCAAAAACTGCCCGAAACTTTCTTCATGTTCCCCTCCCTGCCCACCCGCCCCTTTCACTTCTAGCAGAAGCTCAAGTAGCTTTTCTCTTGCAGCCCTGTAAAAGCGCTTGTTTCCTTAGGTGTAACCCTATAAATGCTCTTGTTTAACATGGACTGTGTTTGAAGAATTGACCTCTTATTTGTTTTTAGTCTTTTAAATTAAAAGTTTAAAGGTACCTAAAAATCAACTTAAAGAAAAACTTGGCCCAGCAATTAAGGTTTGGCGTCTGAGTCTCTCCAGCTCCTGCGTAGACGCAGGGAAATTTTCCCAAGGAGTCACACGAGGGAGAAATTCGTCTGATCAGCGAATACACAGCCCATACAGCTCTGAAAGAAAGCTTGGCTTCCACTCAATTAAAATAGGCTCTTCATTGATCCTGTGCTAACCCAGAATGGGAGCTTTTTGCTTTCTTGCAGGGCGATGGAGACAAAAATAAACTACCAAGGATACCTGTCGGTTGCTGAGCTTGGGATGTTTTCAGGCTCTGTCTGCTGAAAGGGCGTTGCGATGCTGATGGCTTAATCATCATAATGATGATTTACATTAACAGCTTAAATATTTAGAACTTCCCAGTGAAACCATAACTAAACCTGTACTTCAGTTCCTTCGGACTGACCTAAAATACCTTGGTATTGTGTATTTTAAGTGCAAATGCTGTATCAGCATCCAGGAGAGTTGGAGCCAGTGCAGGGGAGGCTGCTTCTGCATTAGCCTAAAGGTGACCCGCTTCACTGTTCTTCATCTTCATCAGCTTCAGCCAGTGCGAGTTGAAGGTCTTGGGCCACTTATCTTTGCAGTCACTGTTTTCTGTATTGCTAAATGCATTTTTTACAGGTTTCTCTGCACATCTTGCAAGTTTGTTATTGTGAATAGAGTCTGACTTCGAGCTCTTTGATTTGGTGTCGAGCCTTTAGCTGGTCCAGCAAACAGCCGTCTTGTATCATTTAAGCTCGGTTTGTTCACCTGTGAAATGGGTCTTTTAACAGCTTAGTGTGATGTAATATTTTCAAAATGCACTTAATACATCAGTATATCCTGCAAACAAATAGGATATTATATCTAGAGAACTTGCTGATGGGTGGTAGGACAATGGTATGTGCTGAATTTTCTGGACAGAGAGGATGTAGAAGGGACAGTACAGTTGTGTTTTTTGAGTGTTGTGTAAAATATAACTTTTTAGTCCACCAAGGAAGATACTGTACTTCATTTAGAAAGTCCTTTGAAAGCCTGCACAAACTGTTGGAGCTACATTTTCCAAACTAAAAAATTGAGACGAAATGGCAAAGGGAGAAGACAACTAAAGATTTTTGTCTTCCTATCCTTAAAATTATCATTGTGGTCTGCAGCTGTCAAACTGTTTTGTTGCCTTGCCCGACCGGAGCCCTGAGCTCTCCTGGTGCAGCCTCAGCCTTGCTGTGCCAGTTGCTCAGCTCCGGAGGAAGATGAAGAACAGTTTTGCAATTAGTGAAGTGGACTGGGATTCGGAAGATCAGGGTCAGGCTTGCTTTGTGACCTTAGGTAGGTCACTTCTTCCATAAATCAGTATTATTACAGTAATATTTCCTTTCCTTCATCTTAGGTATGTCTTCCATATTTGATTTGTAAACTGTTCTGACTGAGGGCTTTTCAGGTTAAGTCTGGACAGCATCTACCACAATGGAGTTCTGTTGTTAGCTGGGGTCTCCAAGATGCTTCTTTAATAAAAACAATCATAAATTCAAAGCTGCTGTTGTGTTACATCAGTCTTTCAAACCTTGAGACGTATGAGGTTATACTTGTTAAGCTCAAAAAAGTCAGGAAATGGCAGTGGTGAGGTTGGGTGTAGAATCGTAACAAGTCATCGCACAAGTGTGTTACAGTCACAGCTTATTTCTCAAGCGCGCGATACCTTTAATATTTGATTTATCAGAACTATGTAAGCAGGAAAGGATGCAGCATGATGTTGTGCGCTCCGAGCACTGATTTGCTGGAGCTTGATTCGGCAAATCTGGATCTACGAAACTACAATACAGTCGTGTTGCTTGATATTTACATCCAGGCACCGAATATCTCACTTAGTCATTGGTGTATATTTTTGTAGGTACTGGTCACTGTGGATGTATGAGATTCTTTTCTGCTTTAATTGTATTCACTTATGATATTATACTTTACATTGCATATTTCAGAATCCAGAGGAGCGTTTTAGAAGAACAGCAAAATTTTAAGGAGTGTTATGTCCTGTGAATGAACCTACTGCCGAAGCCCGGTACAAGCGATCTGTGTACGCCCGGTTTGTCCAGCACTTCCCAGTTTAAAGCTGGCTGTGCCTTTGCAGCCCGGCCTGCGTGCGCAGGAAATCCCTGCTCGTTTCTGAGCAGACCTAGGAAAAGAAAACAACGGGAGCGAGATGCCTTTGCCGGGGCAAGTCATTCAGCCTGCTCTGATTTTTCCGAGTATTCCCCAGACATGCTGCTGTAACAGAGCGGGCGGCAGATTGGGTTTTCTGTTCTGGCAGGACAAACACAGCCAGCAGGTCATCGCTTGGGCTCGTCCGCGTGGCCAAAGATACAGAACTTCACTCAAAGCGCTTCCAGTCTTTCGAGAGTTGGCAGGCAGCATCCCGGTCACTGTCTCAGGATGGTTTTATGTGAAATTTGTTGGATATTCAAACAACAACAACAACAAAAAAAATATATATATAGGATTAATTTTGGCTGCACACTAGCAGTTTGGTCTGTTCTGTACATGACCAGAGTTGTGCCTTGCATCAAAGCGTGCAGGCACGGGGAAAGGGGGGTTGCTGCTGTAGGAAAGTCCATGAGTACAAAACAGAGGTGCGAAGGTGCTGTCCTAGATCATTTCTGCAGAGTCCAGTTTTGTTGACTTTTTGCATGATAAAGAGTGAGGTAAAGACCTAAAAGCCCTAATTTGCTTAAGCAGGAAACCTCATTTATACTTGTGGAAGTAGGACCGGTTGATTCACATTTATGCCTGGTACAGCACAGCTGCTTGGAGGATGGTGTCCCTCTGTTTCACGTTGCTTTGACAGCCGTGTAAATTCTCGCTTTCAGTATTTTATACTTTATTGAATTTACATGAGTGGATTCAGTGATACCATACCTGGTTTTCACCAAAAAACTCCAAAGCACCATTAAGAGAGGTTGCTCAAGTGGTTTCCATCTCTGCTCAGTCACTCGTGGGGCAGCAGAACTGCAGTTGCTTTTGGTTTTGGTCTACTTTCCCAGGATTTGAGCAGGAGTGAGTAATATGGCCTGAACTTTTTTTTTATAGGTGACAGGCCAGACCTGATAAATTTTAGCATGATAGGGAAGGCTATAACCTGCTGAAAATGGGGGTTGTAATTAAAATGTGTAGGCACCCTGAATTATAGCTGTTGCGAGTGTTCCAGCTATGGCAATAATTGAAGACCTTTTAATAATTTTATATGTTCTTTTCTAGCTTGGCCTTGAGCTTAGGCAGGACTTCAGTTTCAAGATAATTTTCTTGTCCTCGAAAGTTAAATTGCTTTCTTTAATATAAAGCATGCAATAAGGAGTGCAATTGAAGGGCTGCATGCCTGCTGAACCTGCTTTCAGCATGAGACTCCACTTGTTAGGAGCGGATCCAGAGGAACAAACACTCTTTTATTATTAGATGATAAATCCCTGATGCCGTATCACTGTTTTGGCTTTCAACCTTATTGAACTTTCAAGAGAAATGCCTCTGTTTATAACATGAACTGCCCAGTAGCATCCAAATATCTGTCACTGTGCTGTGGACTTGAATTTTTATTCGGTCAGCTGTACAGTGCGCTGTGTTGTTAACGGCGTGTCTGATGCTATACGACTGGGGTCTGGCTTATATCCTGATGAAAAGCTGTAGAATGAGATGTGGGGTTTACCGTTATTATTACAGAATTTTGACTGCGGGTTAGAACTTCTAATAAGTTTTAATTAAAGGCGTTGGCAAATTAAGGTAGGTTCTTCAGAGTGCCTAAGAAAGAAAAAATATTGTTTCTGCTGAAGGTTGTTGGGATTCTTATTCCTAGGTTACTGAAGTGCTGTTGAGAATATGGCCCTGAGTTCAAAAATATCTGTGCTGCAGGTAACAGCTTAGATAAAAACAGTGCTTCAGAAAGTATTGTGTACTACCGTGTAGAAATATCTAAATAAATAGCAATACCCCTAGCATCTGACTTTGTTAAATGCAGAAGATCTGCTGGAATGGAGATGCAGTTTGCATTTCTGCATGCGTGCACAGATGTCTGTCTGGCGAATTACATTTCTATGTTTGACTTTTAACTCCCAATTCTCACGTAGGTTCTGCAGGCTTGAAAATTGGGGAAACTGAGGCAAGACTTGGAATTAATTTTGCAAGTTTATAGGCATCTGTGGCAAAGCAAAGGTAAAAGTTTAAATTCCCTGGCTGCCGGATCGGTGTCTTAGGTGCAGAGTTGCCTGTGAAATTTGCTTCCGAGTCGTTTACTTTGAGACATCCAACATGTTGCTTCAGCAGGAACCTTTGCTTTTGACACAGCAGTGGGGTATTATGCCAAGAAACATTGTTATAATACTGATATCTTAACCCACAGTGCAGTATTTGTTTAATATTTGGGAAGGTCTCGGCTGCAACAACCAACTAGCACAGATTTTCTTCTCATGGGTATTTCTATCGAGTTTGAGCACGTAGTCAAGATTTTATAATGCCAAGAAATGTCATTAAAAGGCTTTATAAACTATCAGGCTTTAAGAGGTGTTTTCTGCTGCAGAGTATCAAATTGATAGTCAACCATAATTTGGTTTTAAAGTTTGTCTGTTGAATCAGTACCAATTTGTATAGATAATATATTGTGTGTTAAAGTGAGTGCTCCGCTTTTGTACAGTCCCTTCCATTAAGAAGATGAGACCTCGGATAACTGGGAGTTTCAGATAATGTGGAATCAAATACATTAGCAAGTCGTACTGTAACAAATCAGCACAATGGCTATTTTATGTTTGAAGTGGAGATCGTGTTTGGAGTGCCTGTAAAATGCCTTGTTGGAAAAATCAATTCTGAGCATCCCCTTTCTCCACGTTTTGATTCATTTTACCTCGAATGTATTTTGACACTGAAAGTTTCAGTCTGCTCACCTGCAGGGTTTAACTCTCTTGGCTTTTTTAAGCTTAGTCCACATTTACACCAGGGTAGCTGGGAACAGCGTGTGCTTTTGAAGTGCACGTTAACCAGTGCTTAATTACTGTATTTGACTGGCAAAGCAGCGTAAGGAAAGCATGCACGAAAGACATCTGAAGAAGAAATTCAACTTAAACAACATATCACACTCTTGGTTTCCTCAAGAGATCTCACTAGACCTTAAACTCCTAACATTTTGGGGCGTCTCCATGGGTTTTGGCAGACTAGCGCTGCGTAGGATAGTACCCCTATAGCATCCGGCCCAGTAGCATCAGCAGAGCTTGTTTCGGTGGGGCAGGCAAATGAATAAATAAGGCTTCCTGGTAGACTCAGAGAGCCCAAAGCACTCGGGGAAAAATATCAGTAATCCCCATTTGATAGAGGGTGGGAGTGAGACGCAGAGCTGGGTCGGGTCAGGCACCGCCGAGCTGGTCCCTGGCAGCGCGGGGCCTGCAAATCTGCTTGAAATAGGGAAGTCGATGAGAGAAGGAGATACGGGAGGGCTGTTCCAGCCCACCAGATCGGGGGAAGAGGTCTTATAGAGAGATATAATGTGTTGCTTAGTTTGATTTATTTATTTTTCCTCGCTAAGGTGAGAGTCTGCTGTATCCCACGTTAGACAGTCTTTGCCCTGGGTGCAAGCAGCTTTTGCATTTTCTGAAGGGATGTATTGGTGGTATTGTGAAAATGTGACTGTGACCTATTTAGACGGGTTAGAGCGGGGTACAAATCTCTGCACTAGGAAGAAGTATCATTTTCCAGCCGGGCAGAAAATCACATTTCTTCTGTAATAGAACACAAGAGCTCATTGAACACCGGAGTGGAGTGGCTGAGCCATCGGTGCTCCGCCGGGGAATGAAGGCTCCGCTTAAATATTCCATCAGATAGCAGAAATCCTGGGAGTCCGAAGAACAAAATTACTGGCTTCGGCAGATGACCAGAAAGTTCTCCTTTTACTCGGGAGAGACTGCCCGGCTGCAGCAGAGGGTTGTTTTTAGAGGAGCTGCAAGATGCTTCTTGTGTGTATTCTCCTTGCTAGTTATCAAGGGCTGAAAATAAAGAGGAAAGTGTTGTAAGCATAACCCTGGACTGGCAATAAGATGACATTCAGAGATTTATGCACTTTTAAATGAGCCTGTCTTAGAAACAGGAACTTTTGAATCAAAGGCTGCTTTTTCTTGGAAAATCGACCATTTGAGCCAAGCGCTCGGAAGTTGGGTGGGACAGTCCAATATCTGTGTTGAGAACGTTACAACCCGGATCAGACAGTTCGTAGGAGGAGTTGATGTCTCCTGTTAGACCTCCTGTTGTGGTCTGGGGAAAAAAAAACAAAAAACTTTGAAGCACACAAGCCGCTGTCCTGACAAATAGCTTGTGCATCCAAAATGATATCTATTTTTTCTATCTGTTCTTACTAGTCTAATAGGAGATTGCTTCCCCTGATAGGCTTTGCTGCCATTCTACAAGAAATACTTAAAGCTGGTGGATTTTTAAAAATTTATTTAAAGAAGCTTCACAAGTTCACACTGCAATAAAAATACTAACATGCAAGACACTGTGAATTTGGGCGATGGCACGTCATTAGGTTTGCACGGGTGCTCTGAAGTGCATCACAGTTATTAAATTTCATTATCCGAGATGGGCAAATCTTATCTTGGTCTCATGCTAGCATCACAGCAGCAAACTTGTTGAATTCCCCTAAGTTATGGAAATATCTGGTGTAGAACCTAAACTCTGTATTAACAAGTTTTGACACAACTCCATTTCAACCAATGGGGAACATATATTATTTTCTATCCTTCAAAGCTGCTTTTCTTTAGAGATAACATTGGCAAGGATAGCTTCGAAGATAGGCGCTCACTCAGCAGAGGAACGTTTCTGTATTACCCACGAAGATAAGGCGGTATTAAGAACTTCCTTGGAGTTCTTACCAAAAATCAATTCTATCTTTTATAGTTCTCCAGAGATAATTCATCCTTCTCCCCATCCTAATTCGCACTGGGGGGACGGAGGCAGGGAGAAGGATGTGGTACAAAAAGCAGATGTTGCAATCTCGCAGTCCTTTTGCACTTTATTTTAAAATTAAAAACTGCGACTTTTTCTGAATGGGGCATCAGCCACGAAGTGATGATCATTCCCAAATCAGTCATAGCCCAGTGACCAAAGTAGCTAATGGGTTGCAAGGAATTAAACTACTCTCTTACTAATGATTTCAGTGGCAGGAGGAGCTTGCCTCTCCTAAGGAGAGATGCAGGATCATACTGCAGATAAACAAACACGCTTTTCTCTTTTTAAGGTATCTCCCCTAAGCCAAGGAGTGAGAGACGCACTCTTTCTCCTGTTGACTGTATGACAGATATCTGATTAGCCAGATTACACCTTCTCTTAAGCAAAAGGTGAGCTGGTAAATTCAGTGTTAGATTTCCAAACTCATCCTATACTGCGAAGCTTCAGCTCTGCCACCAGTATTTTGTGTGACAGTGACCACGCGTAAATAGTTTGTACTTTATGAGCCCTGTTTGGTTTTTTCCCTGTAAGACGAGACCCCTGATTTCGTTTGTCTGTGCAAATTCTTTGCCATTTGTGGATGAAGAGCCTGTAAAAATATGTAGCTGTGCCGTGAGCAGGTTGTCCTGAAAACCTGGTCTCGGTAGTAGAAAATTCCCAAAACAAATTCCTGAGCAAGAATTAATTTCGACTTTTATTCTGAATCGGGTATCTTGTGTCTCTAAATACCTGCTATTCTTGAGCAGTCATAAAGCTTATTAATCATATTGCTTATGATAAATGATATTTTTTGCCACTCTGTCATTCAGCATGTCTGGTATATGTCAAAGGTAATATTCTCTTATGATGATGTAGCATATTGAAAGTGGAAATAATGTATTTAGTTTCTCAGGTATCCTGACTAAAATTGTTACCTGTCTTTTCTCCTGCCAGTTCCTTATACTTTTGACCATAACTGACTATTTTTTTTCTCTTTTCTAGTTTGCAGAAGGCATAGATGCAAGTCCTGACAGCACCTTTCTTATTTAGAAGATTAAGAAGGTGTCCTTGTTCTTGCTCACAAATTTTAGGGTTAGATTTCTTTCTCCCTGTAGGCACTTAGATTTTTTCAAACAGCTTTCTATACAGATAGATGAGCAAATCTTAGATTTTTGTAGGAAACCTTTAATAGCCAGAGCACAAGATATTTATCCCACGGTAGCAGATGTATCTGAAAGACCCAGAAAGAATTTATGGCAAAAGGAAGCAAGCAGTTATTGTATTAAAATTCCTAATCCTTTATTTTTCTTGTTACTTCATCCCGCAGTTCTGGAGGTGATTTTCATTGAACTTAACGAGTTCCTGGATGTACACAGAGTGCACCAAGATTTGATGTTTGTTTCTGTAGCCGAGAAATGGGGGAGGAGGGGGGAGAGGCTCAGAAATAAAGAATCTGGTGTCTGCCAGGGTTCTGTCTAGCACTTCAGTATTTGTGGATCTGAAATTCTTTGTTACAGGCTCTTTAGTTCCCTGCAAAAGAAGTGGTGGCCAGTCCTTTTTGTACGTCTCAATGATATTTCATCTTTGAGAGAGATTTCTAGATGTTGTCTGAGGTTCTTCTCCTGACGTCTGTCTTGCAGCTCGGAGCAGTGACAGCTCTTGGTGGGAGGGAGAGAGGAAAGGGTTTTTCCTTCTCCCACTTTATTAGGGAATAATACAGTGTAAAGAGGGAAAGACAAGACAAAGTTCAGAAGGTAAATTGAGGAGTGATCTCTGCTGAGTCAAAGATGCCATTCAGCAAAAATAAAGAAATCTCCTGCCCTTGTTGGAGAAAGAGTCCTCTGTCCTGCTGCAAAGTAAGAGATCTGAGTAAGTCTTCTGAACTTTCCCTATCTGCAGCGAGAGGCTGAACTGATCCACAAGCGTCCATATCTACCCTTAAGAGAAAGTGAAGGAAGTCCCATCTCACCTGAAAGGGCTCATAGGTGTGCTAAAATACAAAAAGCAAAGCTTTTTTTACACATAGGTACGCTGTGATATACAGACCTTGAACGTTGTGTTTTCATCATGTGTTGTTCTTTGAAGTGAGAGGACTGATACCCCCGTGTCTGACTTGGGCTGCTGCGTGCTGGGTGGAAGCTGTATCTGCTGTGGCTGTGGGATCCTGCCGAGAGGAGCAGGCGTGCTCTCATCTCTGGCTGGTTGTTTCTCCCCCTTTCCTGTAGCATCGGTTAAACAAGTGGATTAAACCAAAAGTTGGGTTTTTTTCAGGAAGAAGGGAGAGGAGAATTTGGCTTTTCGTTCAGCTCACTGAACTGAGCTGCCCTCTGTCTGCCTGGCCGCTGGATTCTGTGGGACGAGTGTCAGAGCGTGGTGGTGCTTGGAGCAAGGGTAACGTGCCACCACGCTCTGAGGTGGTCTGCATTCGACGGTGTCGGAACCCCAAGTCCCAAGCTGCTGATCATGGCAAGCAACTTCATTCTCTTGAACATTATATTAGAAATGAGAAAAACCCAAGAGATTGTAAACTAACTCGTCTTGGCCGTAATGTGCTAGACGGATACATTCTGGTGGTTTGGCATGGTGACACCAAATTCACCGTTTTAAGCAAGACAGTCTGTAACCTGACCAGACTGGCATTCTTCAGCTATTCCTGGATTCTACTATAAAATATGAATAACAAAGCAGGATCTGCAAAACTTACGTATCTAAAAGTTAGATATCTAAATCGCTTCTGAAAGTAATGAACACTTCATAAAAATACGAAGTGTATTCGTATTCATAAAAATATGAAGTGTAATTACTTTTTAATAACTGCAGAGATACGTCACATCTGAACAACTTCTTATCTAGGAGTATCCTCAGGCACTTTTTATTTTTCTGGATGTGCATAAGAAATGGAGCCACAGTGTCTGCAGTGACAGGTGTGGGATGGAAGAACTCAGGAGTGATGAGGCTCTCCCTAAATGAGCGTTAGAGGACCAAACCTTACAGGTTTTAGCACTACATGATGGAGAAACCAAACTAGCAAGCGGTTGCTCCCCATTCACATTCTGGCTTGTTCTGCAGTCGCTTTGACCATGTGTCCACATCCTTATTTGTCCCATCTTCCTCATTTTGACCCTGAAATAAGTGGTGTAACTCCTCTTTATCTCCTCTCCCTCTTCTTGCTGCTTCTTGCAGGCCCATGTTTCATGGCCCTCCTGGGTGTTTTGTCCTTCACCCTTTGCTTCTGCCTTGCCTTTGGCCACCAATCTCCTTCATGAAAATATCCTGAGTGACAGAAAAAGCAAATGTGTTCTTGCCTCTTCTAGTTTTTATCTTTCTGCTAAATGCTAGCAAAAGAGAAAGCTTAGAATGAGGGACAGGAAAAGGCAGAAAAACTGTAATACAGAAAAACTAATGTTTTCTGGGTTTTGGAAGAGGCGGGCAATGAAGACCAAACAAAGGGAGGAAAATATGGGGATGAGAGAAAATAGAGAATCAGAACAAGAAGACGAAACAAAGAAACGGGAAAGAAAATCTTGAATGTTCTTTTTGTTCATGATTTATTCATGCAGCAGTGTGGGTAAAGGCAGTGCTTTACAAACAAAATTCAGGTCCCTGCCCCATGAATTTACAATTTGAACTGGGAGGTGGGAGAAATTAATGCAGAAGACCTCCTGCCTTTCCATTTATTTCTCTGTAATGCGTCCCAGAGCATATTTCATTTTGGGGAGAGGAGGTAGCGACAGATTGTTGTTGCTAATAGGATTTGGGTCAAACTGCTGCTTACTGTTTGGCACGTAACTAGATTAATAGGGGGGTGTTCTTAAAAATTACATGCCACGGCAGGAGGATAATCCCCTCCCCACCGAATTTCAAGTCCCGTTCATCAGCGGTCGTGTTTGGCTGAGCGTACTCTGCAGCAATTTATCCATTAAAACCCAAGCTTCCCTACCACTGGCTTTAATCCTAGCTTGGAAGGAGCTCCCTCGCCACGGCTGAGCGCGCTGTGTTTGCCTGAATCCCGAGAATACCGACAGTTCGTGCTCACTCCCAGAGATAAATCTCCCATCCACCCCCCAAAACACACGACGACAGAGGAGGTGAAGGTCTGGGTTTGGGGAAGCCATGTGGAAGCTTTACCTGCAGTAGCCAAGAGCTGGAAGAGAGTCAAGCAACCTAAGTTAAAATTGCCAAAAATTGCCCTCCGGATGCTAGCAAGGGCTGGTTATATCCATCTACCAGAACGGCACTTATATTTACAAGGAAACTATGTCTAGAAAATAGCTTATACGAGGTATTACATGAGATCTGCTGGAGCTGGAAGGTTGATAATCTTTTAAAAATAAAGGCTGTAGATTTTGGATGACGGTGGCGGTTTTAAGAAGACGGGTTTAGAAAGTGTGGCAACAAGAAGAAGATCAAATCAATAGTTACAGATTAATTTTTCATCAGCTGTAAATGCTTTTGTGGCTTTGGATGGCTAAGGGAAGTTTTGTATCTCGAGATGAAGAAGTTGTCTTTGGTTTGTGGTTTCTTTGGGGGTCTTTGTAGAGCATTGGCTGGCATCCCTGGGAATTTCAGTTCCCTCTCGGCAGGGAGTCACCTGGTAGCGTACCAGTCTCGGGTCCGTGAAACAAGAAGATTACAGGGAAATCTGACAACTCTAAAATGAAGGATTTTTTTTTTAAATGTCTGAGTAGAAAGTTGATGTTATGTAAAACTGCCAACTGAAGCCAATTCCTTGGCTAAATTGTTTTCATAGGGTTTTTTTCATTTCTCCCGTGTGTCCAAGAAAAATATTACTTAGCTAAAACACATTAATTCAGTATAAATCAAGATATCAAGCCCTCTGAGTCTAGTGCTGATGTGCGTGCACAAGTTTCTTGTTTAAATTAAGCCTGCTGGTTACTGGCTCTTCGTTTGTTTCTCCACTATCCCCGCTTTCCCGATATTCAGGGTGCTTATCTCATAAACCGCTAGAAACCTAACTCCCAAGAACCATTTTTTAAGTAATTCACATAGAAAAGCACTATTCTGCAGAATTTCTGTAGTCAAGTATGTATACAATCCAGCCTGTGCAGAAACTTGATCAAAATAGAGCCTTAACTCCTAGCGATGCCTAATTAGTTTTGGGTTTTTTTTTAAAAAAAAGCAGAGTTCAATACAGAACCACTGCTCATTTTCCTTTGCAACCAGCACATCGTTTTTGTCGTTAGAGGACACAAGTTGCAGCCCTCAGACACACAGCTGGGGCAAGCTTTGCAAAACAATCGGCGCGTCTTTCACATGGTCTGAACTTGATTGAATAATTACTCAAATAATGGTCAGTAATGGAATACATAGGGTTATCTGGTGCCTAATCCTCAGGTAATGGAGTTGGTGTATCTCTGATTTTTCTCTGAGCAGTTCCCAGTGAACAGGAGACGGAGACAAAAGTGATTATGGGAAGTGGAGGGAGTCACCGGAGGCCAGCAAGGAAAAGGAAGCCTTATCTTAAGCAATTAATCAAGAAAACTCCTATTGTGGGACAATTATTCAAAGCTAATTCTAAAATAGCTTTAGAGCCTGAGGTCCTGGAGGTTTTTTGTGTGTGTTTTTTGGTTTTGGTTTTTGTTTTAAGAGTTTTGCCAAGGTCGATGGGAGCGCTGGGGCAGACCTTGCTTCGAAAGGGAGGCTGCTGCGTACTGCAGAGTGAGCTGGGTCTGCAGTGCGGCATCACGCAACGTTGGCTTTGAGGTGGTTGTCGGCACTGTTATTTTTTGTTTTAAAAATGGCTCGGAATGTTTCTAAAAAGAGACAACATTTTGAAACTTGCCGAGTGTTTCCACAAAACCATCCTCTGTTATTCTGCATCTGTCACCAGCGATGCCGAGGGAAGGAGTCACAAATCATTTCACCTTGGTGCGATTGTCACCCCCCCTCTGCTGGCGTACGTGCACAAGGACTCTGGTATCTCTGAATCTCTCTTCTGTTCTTTTTCTATGGTGTTTTACACTGCTTTTTGCTTAGCTTAATTATCCTACACAGGCTTGCAGCAACCGCACAAGTGTAGGATTGTTTCATGGCTGTGGCTTTTGCAAAAGACCACAAGGTCTTTCCAGTTGTCCCCCAAAACGTCTTGTACGGTGGGAGCATCGAACAGGCTCCTTTGCTCTGGTTTTAGCCTCGGAGCTCCCTTGGAAGTGAGATTTATTTGAAGATGTTGCTGTGATCCATGAGGTCCTACGGAAAGAAGCAATAGATTTTAGCAGCCGTCCCTGAAAAATTGTAAGGTCGGCGGAAAAAAAAGCAGAGGTTTTAAATTGGATGTGGTTTAAATTTTCCTACGGCCTCCTGAATTGGGCTCCTTGCTGGAGTGGGAAGCTGCTGGTGGAATTATTGCTCAGCACGGTCACCCCGTGCTCCCATAGCAGGGTTTTGTTCCGGCGGTGCTGACAGCGGCGTTGTGAACCCGCCGTAGCGGAGGGCCGTCTGATCCAGTTTCGGATGGCGTTGGAGTTGCTGCCTGAGCAGTGCTGCTGCCGAGATCCGTAGGTGATCACGCTGCCCTGAGCAGTTTTCTCTCTGCCTATGGGTGCCTTTCGCAGGGCAGGGTTACGGGGAGAGCCAGGGACACACACGCGCTCCCGCACAGAATAAAGCAGAGAGGCTGAAGGACAGAGAGGGTCGCTAATTGGATTTGTAGCTGTAAGAAGAAAACCTCTTAAAGTAAACATTTTCCTCTCTTTAAGTCTTTCCTTGGCTTCTTTCGTGAAGACCGCTTGAAAGTATCTGTTTCAGGGGTGAACCCTTCCCAGCAAATTTAATTTTGAGGCTTGTCAAGCTTTATTAAAGCCTTATCGTCAGTGATTTCCTTCTCTGCTAGATCAAGAAGATTATATTTGTTATGGGATTCGTATTGCGTCTCAGAATTCTTCCCAGCAAATGTGGGTTCTCACGTGTGTACCGAGACACGCCACCACCAGTTCAGCCTGCTGAGGTCCCGGGGTGTGCGTTGTCAGCACGTACTCGGGAAGACGTTGGATGCTGTTCAAAGTCGTAAGCTGGAACTGGCTCGCTGTTTCTGAGTTAGCAACTGTTTGAATAAACACATTGCTCTGGGTGGCGAAAGCGTTCCTGACTGCTGCTGGTATCCTGAAAGAAAGGAGCTGAGATACCCGTTCCCAGCAGCTGGAAGGTTTGGTAAACAGCTCTGGGAATGGCGTGCATACGTACATTGAGAGCCAGGGGGAACACAGGCCTTTTTTCACTTTGAAAATGACATGGCTTTTTTATTATTTTCGTTTTTTAATTTCATTTCAGTGACTTATGTTCATTTGGGCCGCTATGGATAGATACCGCAGATCGGGCGGGTGCCTAACAGCCTAGACAGACTTTTACTTTATTCTAGAGCACAGGATCTGGCTGACAAGTTTATGCATCTCAGTTCATCTACTGAAAGTAAACTGCTCCCTCCCCCAGTCTGTCTCACTTTTATAAAATATTTTTTTATTGCTGAGAAAATACTTGATTTCCCTTTCTCACTCAAGGAAGACAATCAAATGGGTGGAAGAGTCTCTAAATACATGCTCTGCTGTTTTTTTTTTTATAGTGCCCAGAAGTAACCAAAGCACTTTGAAAAATACAGATACAGTTCTTGCCCTGAGCAGCTTATCGTTTGGTTTGGAACGTGCCCTTGCAGTTGCAAGTAATGTGCAATAGGAAGAGGAGAGAAAGGCAATTAATGGCCAAATGAGTCGTCGAACTAAAAAGTTATTTGAAGGTGATACCAACGCTCGCAGCCCATTTTACGGTGGCAAAGTTGCATCTTTGCCCTGCATAGCAAGAGTGATGATGGCCTTTAAGTTGTTTGAGGCAAAGCTTCCTTCTGATAATGCATTTTTGCAGAAGCTCCATCATGTGAGCGGGTAGATAACAGATTCGTACCCAAAACAGCCCAGGTTTGCTGCTGAGGGAGCAAAGCAAGTCACGGGCAGACGCAGGGAATGGTACCTGATTGCAGACCTCGTCTGGCAGAGGTGATCCCTCTCCGCGTGGGTTTTGTGTCGCACCTAGCACAGCGACGTCCGTGTTTGTCCTCTGAGCTTTGAGATGAGCTCATCGTTCTTTGGGATACCACTGTCCTCATATTCCCGTTTCTTCCACGCTACCACAAATACGTCGAGCATCTTCCCTGCGCCAATCGGTGTTGCCACCATCTTTCCTCCCACTGTACCTTTGCCACAAACCCAGTAACGAGTGGGGACACTAATGATCGCTGGGCTGAAGGGCAGGGTAGCTGTTTATAGCAGCAATATAAATAGAAATATGCTTATTAATACAACCTAAAATACCTCATCATGCCATCGTGTCTGTCTCTTACTTGCTGTCTCAGACTCATGAGGATGAGAAATGCGACTCTTGAATTCTGGCATCTGTGCCCTAACCCACAATTCTGCTGTTGTGGGCACGTTACGCAGAAAGCAAAGCTTTGGAAATTTAAATTTTGGACTTTTGGGGAAGAAAGGGTGAGGCCTGAGGTGACAGGGTAAAAGAAATACGTGATGTCTGTGGGACAGCTATGCCTTGCCTTTTTGGGGTTCTTTAGCTCTGTTGCAAAGTATAATATTAAATAATCACTGTATTTTGTCCCTTCCGAATCCAAGTACCTGAATGCAGATGTAGGTTGCAAATCTGTGAAGGACTCAAATTCTGCAGTGCTGGGTAAAAATTATTAGTATGGCAGAAGTACAGGTAGTACAATGTAAGAAATATCTCGTTTGTTCCTCTGCCAGGACATATAAATAGTTGCTTCCTAAAATACTTGTAGAAGTCTGGGGTTTTTTAGCACAGATTTTACTGAGGGTGGAACAGTATATTTTCTTATGCAACACCATAATATATAAAAGGAAAAGCACTGTAACATCCTTTCAAATGTTTACACAGGTTCAGTGTTTTTGTTTTTCAGCAAGATTTGTGATACTTGAAAAGCTGGTTTGGAAAGCTCGGCCAGGAAGATTAGATACAGAGGTGCAAAGTGAATGAAAAGACTGACTGTCTGCTTTTCTTTTGTCAAGAAAAATACATATAAACCCCTCGTATTAAATCTGAGAATTGTTAGATACAGATAATACAAGGTGGATTTTGAGTCTTTAGATCATAAATTCGATCTTTGCAAGAGGAGCAGTGCCAAATCTTAGTTGTAACAGAAATTCTCATCCAGAAATACTCCCAGGAAGATTATTAAAATACTACAGGTACTGACATCGGCTACAAAGATCTACTTGTGCATTTTTCTTTAAAGGGGGGGAAAAAAACACCTTAATACACAGTATTACCATAGCAAGGCCCTATTATACTATTGTAATCATAGCTGAAGCAAGAACGGTGATTAACGATGGCAATTTATTGTATCTGACGAGGGGAGAAAATAGGAGATGTTGTCGTTATCATAAATCATATCATAAATAACCAAAGAGAAGCACTCAGAAAGCTTGTGTGGTGTCAGCAGCAAGCCCTTTCAGGCACGTTAGCCCAGGATGTAGCCATAGAAACCCCAAAGTCATATTGTTATCTTAGTCTTGCTGCAGTTATGTGATACAACAGTATTAACATATAGATTAGGCCATTTATAATACTAGGTGTCATTTCAGGTTGGCTTGCTTATATAGCATTTTAGTTTTTTATTGTGCCGAATGTTAGGGAAACGCTGCATTTTTACAGGTCAGTATAGAGCCATTTATAATGCATTGGCTTCACACCTCTGTCAGTCTTGCTAATGTACTCTGTTATTGATTGGTTGTACTCTATGAATTGTCATTGCCTAATTACCTTGTCTTTGCTAATAATTTCATTTTTTAGAAGTCAAAATGTTCCTTTAAAGAGAAAACCTCTGCGCCTGCATGCGTACTTGGGGGCAAGTTCCCAATTCTGTTAAGGCTCGTATGCTCCAGAGGGAGTAAAAAGCAGAATAAAAAGCATGCAGATCTGTCCAAATTTTGTTATGGAGGTTTTCCGTCCCTGGCTGTATGTTTTGATCGAACGGCAGTGGTTTTCACATCATGCTCTGTTCAGCAGATTTCAGGGGAGAGACTTAATCGCAGGTAATTCAGAGCAACACCAAAGTGACTGAACCGGGGCTGCCCTGCTGATAGGGAGCTGGCTGGGTCTCACACATCTTCTCGCTCGATCACCTCCGAAAGATGCTCTGTGGTTGTTTTTACTCTCCATCCAAAGTCTGCGTGACAGCTCCAGACACGTGAGCGTAGCATTGCCGTGGACATGCATGTGTTGGTGTGGGGATGCGTGATCCACAAAAACTGTTGAGCCTCTATTGAAAAGCCAAAGTGAAAATACAGCCTCCCTCTTTATATTTAGATTTTTTTTTTGCTTGCTGTATGCAGTGCAAGTGCAGGACTGATATTTTCTCAGGTCAGAGAGATTGTGAGTGTAGCTGATAACAATCTGCCAACCCTGTTTTTCTGTCTTCAGCAGGAAGCTGGGTGTGACATTTAAAGAATCCTGAGTAGTTTGGCTCATAAACATTGCATATTCTATAAAGTGTTATAATAAAAGTGTTATTCGCATCATAGCCAGTATCCTAAATCAGCTCTGGAAGCCGAAGTTGCACGTTTTGCGTTAAGCCAAGGTCTGATGCCCGAAGAGGGATGCTCCACGCCTCTCTCCTCGTCTCTCCTGCACCCTTAGGCTTGCATGATCCTGAGGTGGGCTTTTTACTTTGCCAATGGGACATAAAAATGCTTTCTCTTTTTTTTTCCTTCCACCCCCAGATATATTTTCGTCTGATTTAGCCCATTAACTCACTTCACTGTGGAGAAGGGGCAAGGTGATGGTGTAAGAAGGAGATGCAGAACTTTCCTCTGGCTTGTTCTAGCCCAAAAGCTGGAGTAGTATTATGACAAGTCAGATTGGTGATTTGAGTTCAGACTAGCAGATAATCTTATTTTAGCCTCAATTAGTTCCCCATTCTCCTGCACAAATGCTTGAACCAGGACAAAAGAAAGGATGGGACCGTTTTCTTTTTAAAGCAGCGCCGTGGTGTAGAAGTACAGCTTTAGTAGATGTGGTTTGTTTCTGGCAAGCTATGGATATCTTATTCTCCTGCTGGTGTTCGGAAGTTCATCTCTCTGTTGATTTCATACCAAGAAATACCTACCCGAGAGCGTGAAGCAGTTGTTCGACAGGGGGGAAAGCTAACTGAATTGGTCTGGAAATTTGTGAGTCCTGAACCAGATGATTGCTGTCATCCATATTTCAATATCTGTATTTCAAGATGGATGGATCTCTTTTGTTGTTGGGGATGGAGGGAGTTTTTGTCGACCACTTGTAGCTTCTTGGACATGTTAATAACTGCTTTTGGAGTGACTGATAAACGTATACACCGAGTCTCTCAGTCCCGCTGAACACCTCCAAGTTCAGTCCTGGCTAATATGGATGGTTGAAGGCACCACCCAGCCATTTGGGCCAGAATTCTCCAATGTGACTAATGAGTCTGGATGCTTAACTTCAGGCACCTTTCACGTCCTCTTTGCAGTGTTTCAGTTATGTATGCAGATTCACTAGCCACACCTCAAAGCTCTTTTTTTTTCTTTTTTTTTTTAGCCTATTTGTGGTTTCTGCATTTTGGAACATACCAAGAAGGCACTGGAATGAACTTGCTGGCAGTGTCAGTGGAAAAATTTGAGATCTGGGAGATGAGCTCCCTGATGGTGCTCTCTTACCAGCTCTCTTCCCATAGAAAGCATCAACTGGAAAATGTCAGGGTTTCGTGATAGGTTGGTTGATCTCCTTTATACGGTAAAAGAGAAATCTGTTGGTGTATTGCCTGTTTGGTAAACAAGTCACATCAGCGATCAGTTGTGTTCATATGGCAGAGAAATTATATATATAATACATATAACATATATATACACTTTTATCTATATAAAATCTGACATTTTAAGCTCAAAATGTATTGCAGGTATCTTCGTGTGTTCATTTTGCGTTACGGTATCAGGATATTGGCCTGTAGGATATCAGGATTGAATTTTATCACTCTTCCATTAATTTCCTTTATGGACTGGAAGCACACTTTCTGTTTGTTTTGGGAAAAGGCCATTGTTATTACAAGTTAAAGAGATAAAACCTATCACAGGATAAGAAAAAATCTTTTCACTTTCAAGAGAAGTCAAAAGCCCCTAGTTATTAGGATATGATAGGGATGTTAAGCTCTTGACTTAGTGACTGAAAATTTCCCTAAAGATATCTTTGGCTTAATCTCACACTTTATCTAGACAATAGGAAAATGATTTTGGAAGTCTGCAGGAATATTTCGGGGTATTTTTTTTTCACTAAAAAGTTTCATATGCTGTGGAATGATCACTTCCTTTCTTGTGTTTGAGAAGCTGAGCTGCCTTGTGTATAAAGCCTTCGGCATATGCTCGGAAAGAATGATGGGTTGAAGACTGCAGTGCAGGCACCGCCACAGTATTTCCTTTTGCGAGCCCTAATTTTCCCGAAAAACCCTGACGCTGTCAACTTCCGTACTTAGGTTCTGGTACCGTGCAGTGCCGAGGAGCCCAGAGACCTGGTATGAGCAGAACTGTGCGTGGAAGAAGTGCATGATCTACCAGTAGATCTGTATTTGGCCATTTTGCATTCTGTTAGAAAATGAAATGTTCAACTCCTCTTTAAAAAGAAGAGGGTTACGGAAGGAGTTGAATTGTTGAAAACAGGCGTGTGTGAGTTGCATGGAAACATCTCCTCATTCAGAACTGTATCCTTGGTGCGTGTGCTCTGATAGCTGATACTGTTTATCTGGTGTACGAAAGTTAATGTCAAATACCAAATGCCAAAATCTAACATTATTATAAAAACAAGAGTTGGCTTCCACGGGAAGCTGTTACCTGCCAGAGCCCTGTGCAAGTGATACGTGAGCCATTGCATTGGAGGTAGGAGCCTCCTGTTACTAAACGTTTTCTTCAGCCAGTGGTGTCCAGCTTCAGGCCAGCACATCTGACTCTGCTTCATCTTGTACCTAGGAAATCCTGGTTTATTCTTAGAACTCCAGGTCTCAGCCAGATGGTTCCTACCACCACCCTGTGACACAGGGAAATGTCAATCCAGTTTCTGGAAGAGAGACTGGAGCTTTGCTTAAAGTAAATACTAGCCAACAGACAGTTTTTGGCAGGGCCAGGAGCTGAGCAGAGATCTGCGCCGTGTTCTCTAGGACATCATCTAGCTGTCAGTGCTGATGCTGCTGTCTCTGAAGCTACCAAGTAAAAAGTCTGGTAATGACCAAGGTGATGAAAATTTTATTGTTATATATGTATTTATATATATATGTATATATATTTATTGTATTATAAATATATTATATATATATAAATAGTTTTTCTTGCTTGAAGTATGCCTGAACACAGGTGCCAGAAGGGCTTTGCATCTGTTTTTTCCTGCCTTCACTTTCATCTGACCTGCTGTTGAAGGAGCAATGTGTGCAGCCTTCTCTGATGAGGCGGCCAGGAGAGCATGACAGCGTGGTACGGCTGATTGCACTTCTTTTTCTGCAGTAAAGGCAGAATTTCTGTTCCTTTGCACCCCTGTGCCGGTGTTCGGGACAAATAGTGCCTCGAACTTCGTGAGCTTGGAAATGTTGAGTATTGCTGTCCGGAAACTGAGCCGTGGCCAAATGAATCACAGAATCACAGAATCACAGAATAGTAGGGGTTGGAAGGGACCTCTGTGGGTCATCTAGTCCAAACCTCCTGCCGAAGCAGGGTCACCTACAGCAGGCTGCACAGG
>Ga0065711_1035052_pt1 | contig 22876 bp, 13 predicted proteins | sample Hoacrofraction12_FD_59098 | JGI IMG/M metagenome (GOLD analysis project Ga0065711, IMG submission 59098) | Hoatzin crop microbial communities from Cojedes, Venezuela - Epithelial fraction 12 v2 (version 2) | ecosystem: Host-associated > Birds > Digestive system > Esophagus > Crop | place... | reverse complement strand
CCCAGGCAGGTTGTGGAGTCTCCTTCTCTGGAGATATTCAAGACCTGCCTGGACAAGGTCCTGTGCAGCCTGCTGTAGGTGACCCTGCTTCGGCAGGAGGGTTGGACTAGCTGACCCACAGAGGTCCCTTCCAACCCCTACTATTCTGTGATTCTGTGATTCTGTGATTTACATGTGCAGAAACTGATAACAACCAGTCACCATCATAACTTTACAAATACTTTCTGTGTGTAAATGAGGCCAAAATTAGAACAGTTACGACACTTTTCCTCTCCTTCTTCCCCTGACTTGGTCAAATTAGCTGCAGCCAGTTATTATCTGCTCACGCAAACTGTTTTCCAGGCTGACTGTGTGGTCTTTAACCTCTTCCTTCCTCTTTGTGATTGGGTCTGTTTTACCACAGTCTTTCCTCTTCATGCTCCTTCTTCTCTGCACTCTCACCCTAGAAGATGAGTCAGTCTGGAGCTCCTTCCCTCTCAGGAGCTTCTCCCCATTCTGATTAGCTTCCTCCAGATAGTCTTCTGATGCTCCGCTTTATCTTCCCTTGTAATACAGATGTTTCTGTAGTACAGATTTGATCTTTTTCTCCTAGGCTTTGAAAGGTTACTCCAGCAGGGTGTCTCTTCACTGCTTGCTTCAGTACATCTCCCACTCCTTCTTTGGACTGATTCCTCAAGAAGTCTTCCTTAAAATTGGAAAGTTTTTACTTTCTCGTTTCTGCTCTGAGGAAGGCATTTTTAAGGAGCTGCAGCAAATGTTTCTCTGTTACAAAGCTTCAAAAGCAACACTTCCAGAGTTTTCTTATGTGCTCTCAGCATTGTGCTCTCAGGCAGCCCTCACTGGTCTGTGCTGCAAGACAACAGAGCATGTTGCTTTGGAGATGGTTATCTTCATGATGTACATGTTAAGCTTTTGTTGGCAATAAGTAGTATGTAAAATGCTGCAGGTTTAATAAACTCTAGAAAAAAAGCAAGTAAGGGTTTTGAACATTCAGGAGGCATATCTGGGTCTCTTCTACTTTTTTTTTCACAGTATTTCTGGTTAGTTTCTGCTCTGCCATTGGAATGACATGCCTCTCATTCCTTAGATATCACTGATACTTAATGGCATGCAGTATCTGGGTGGGTGACACCTTTTGCGCAATGATGAATTATGATTATTTCAGGCAAAATAATAATTACTCTGATGAATCTCAGGTATTTTAAAGAGACCAAAACACTGCTGTGAACTGCAAGAGACATATAGCCAAACTAATAATAAATATATTATGATTGTAATCAACCAGCTAAAAAGACTGACCTGTATATCATCCTGGGTCAGAAAAGGCGTACAATACACAGAGCTGACAATGGAACAATATGTATCAACTCTTCTGATTTTACTTCCATAATGTTTTAGGCAAAGAGGTTTGACTTTCATTTGCAACCATGGACAAATGAATATCAAACATTAATGGAAACAAACCTTTTTGGCGGTACATTAGCTAGTCTGTTCCATGTCTTAATTGTGTTCTGCAAATACCCTTTTAACTGATTTAAGATTTGGCTGTTGAAGTACCATTACTTCAAATTAGTTCGTTTCTGAATCTTGTTCAGATACTGGAGTTGACTCTGTGGGTTAACTAGAGTTCTGCTTCCTAGAGCAAACTAGAGTGATTTACAAATGTGCCAGAAGGAGCTATACCTACCTTCATCATTCTTTTGATGTGGGTCGTCAAATATATCAGGACAGGTATAATTCTGAAGCACAGCTTGTCAGATAGTCAGGGCACGAACAGTGCTGAAATCCCCTGCATCCAGTTCATCTACACTAGACAGAAGCTTTTATCCCTCCCCCAGTGTAAGAATCGGATTCAGGACACCAAAGGGCCTCACTGATCAACACCATTGAGATCCAGTGGTCAGATCTGCAGAAGAGCAGAAGAGATGAACTAGCGACACTCTGGGCTGTGGCCATGTCCATTGGTTGCTTGAGGGACAGAATCTTTTCTCCCTTGATGCCATAGTTTGCTGTTATCAAAACAAAAAACCAGTTCTGTGAGTAACATTGAGAGTTTATATCCTTGCTCTCTGCTGGGATCAAGTCTTGCTTCAAGATAATTTTCTGGGCTCATTTTTAGGAGCTTCAGTAGAAGTCTCTCCAACCTACTTCCTAGAAATTCATTCTTCATCTAAGGACAGGACTTCTTCTTTTTCTTCACACTCACCTCAGTACAATAACTAAGGATCTTTTTATTCACTCCAACCATTAGCATTTCTGTTAATCCCTGCTGTTCAGACTGTGGGCTTTTTCCTTCTAATCGTAGCATTTCATATTAACAAAAAAGAAAATTCTTGTTCTGCAAAGAAGTTTCTGTCCTCCTGATTCTTATTATTTTATCCCAGTGAGCACAGTCTGAGCTCCACATAGTCTTTCTCTCTTTCACTTCTAAGATATCTGGGAAATGTTAGAGATTCTACTACCTTACATATATTTTTGGTAGGACATTTTTGGTAGGATGAGCTTATTCCTGCAACTATGAATCTTACGGTCATGTCAAAACAAGACGTCTTAAAATGATGGCAGTTTGCATAATATGCATTAAAATGATGGCAGTTTGCATAATACATCTATGCATGGATTACCAAACATCTAAAATACTTAATCCAGACTACAAAAATCACACTGCTGCAACGTAAAATTCCCTCTGAGTTGCCTGGGTAATACTTTCTGTTGGCAATCTATTTCCCTTCGCTTTTTTCCAAAGTTTTGCAGATATCTCTTCTGCACCAAGCAGGGTTTTTTAATGTGCTATTCTCTTTAGCTCTAAGAGACAAGAATACATTATTATTGGATGTCTCATTAGCCTTTTGAAAAAGCACTGGTCGAACATGGATACCACCTGTTCTATTCAATACCCCAAGACGATAGTCTTTTTATTCTGGCCACTTCTTTCCCAAATCACCAAGTAGCTCTCAAAAGATTTCCCACCTCCTGTCTCCCAATACAGCATTTTAAGTGCTACTGATTTTCCATTTGCAAGTCCTTTGTTCTACTGTAGAGGTTTAAAGCTACTTATTCAGTCATTGATTTCACATTTTGGTCCCTAAAGCAGCAGAATGTATTTGCCTCAATAAAATGCTGTAGCAGCTGAGCTTTGATTTTGTATTACAAAAATAAACACAGAATCCTTGTTGGCATAAATTCTGTTTAAAATATCTGGGCTATACTGATTTATTCCCACTGAGGATTTGTCTCAAAGGTTTTCCTCTTTCACTCATTTTTTAACTTTCTTCTATTTTCTCTTCTAGGGCAACAAGCTTTGGATTTTTGAATGCGCTATGCAAAGCAGCAGCTGTACTTGGAAACTTAATATTTGGTTCCCTTGTTGGTATTACCAAAGCAATCCCTATTCTCCTTGCTTCTACTGTTCTAGTATGTGGAGGTCTGGTAGGACTTCGGCTTCCTGACACAAGAACCCAGGTGTTGATGTAACTGGAAAAAGCCATTTACTATTTATTTCCTTGTTTGTACAAATGTTAACTCTCCTGACTGATGATGCAAAGGCTTCAGATTCTCAGTGCTTAGTAGAGTGCTCAGATGTCAGAAATCAAACTCAAAAGATGCTATGGAGTGGCAGATATTTAGAAACCTCTGTATGAAAGTTTTAAATTTCACTTTTGTTTGCTTGCATACATTGCTGTTCAAAACCACTGAACTTCAAACTGCAAAGCTACCTCTTGAAACACTTTCAGTGACATGTCTAGGAAGGTAAAAACCATACTGATAATTAGATATTTAAAATGCAAGCAGTCATGTTATTTAAAAATACATGCTAAATTTGGCCATGGCATTGTGAGCTTTTGTAAAAGTACAGACATCTAAGTCAATTACTTAGCAGTATTGGTTAAGAGAATGTTAATATTACATGTATCAATGCATGCAGCATTAATCAGGAAACTCTACAGGCCACTTCAGTACTGAGACTACTGACCTTCAACAGCTGTGCTTAAATGGTAAAAACTTGTGGCAATGCCTCTTTCTAGGGAATCCTATTTTAGGTAGATTCAATCTAAATTAAAGATTACGAGCTACACCCAGTATTTGCTGAGGAGAAGGCAACAGCTACTACAGGGAGATGAAAAGCCCATATGGGTGAGCAACAAAGAGAATAACAAAGTAAGCATTTTCATTCTTCGCTGCTGATTCTTCAGAAAAATTTTATTTTCTTCTTACTCGTGGCATCTGGAATACTTTTACCATTTAAAATAGTGAATTTGTCTAAATCCAGGAGTGAACCAATGCAAATATTTATGTTGTTGTAAGTATGACTAAAGAAAGAATCAGGCCAGTGAACTATATGAAAAGTAAGATGCTTACAGAAAAATTTGTTTGGTATTCACATTTCTAATACTTTTTTTTTTTCGTCATAGAATGGTTATAAAAGTATGTGGTTGTAGAATGCCACCTAGTAAATGCAGTCAAGTCATAACTTCAGTATCGAGTAAAATGCCATTAAAACATCTCAAAAGATTTTTTTAAATTGTATCAAAGTGAAGAAAAGTAATAATAAAAACACCACTATTTTTACAGTTTATACACTTATTTATATAACCATTTTCTCAGCTGATTATTAAGAATTCTAGCGATATCATGCCATTTAACACTTTCAAATACATCTCTGCAAGACCATTTAAAAAGAAGCCATGTCAAGGCTGCAGGGAGTGGTAATGTCTTCCAAGACCAAGTGCAAGGATAGAGACTAAATGGTAGTAAATATATTTCTTCTAAGCCATATGCTGTGGGCTGTTCTGGATTATAGTAAAGAGTTCCTCAGCAGTCCTACTGCTCTGCCAAAGGCTATGGGATCTCTTTAAAACATTAGAATTGAAAAAATTAATAGAAATACATCTATAAAATGTGCAGACAAAGGGGCCAGATCTGTTGATGACAGAAACTGGTGTTACTTTCAGTGGAGCTAGGACAACTTGTATCAGCTGATGAACTATCTGCAGTGTCAGGTTTCAAAGAACAAATTTGGTATAAAAGATATGTAGAAATTTATCAGTATTTTTCTAATTATGTCTGACAACATATTTATTATTTGGTTGAATCATTGCCAGAGAGATTAAGCTTTCAGATAAGGTCATCATGTAGTAGGATAGACTTCTTTTTTGTTAATTTTTCTCTTGCTCATATATGAGAACTTAGCTAGAGTAGTAATCTGTATCACTGCGTTTTGTGTCAGTCATCATCTTAGTTGTACTGAAAGAGTCAGTAAAAGTCCACATAAGAAGATCATTCATTACATTTAAAGTTCACTGTTTAATTTACTATTTCTAGAAGTTACATCTTTTTCAGTTATTAACAAATGCCTGGGCTACACATTGTAGCACCAAGATGTTAGCCCACAATGTGGTTTTCTGCTATTAACAAATGAAAAAAGTGTCTGAATTTAAAAAAGCATGAGCACGGAAAACTAGTGGGCATTGTTTTGATGTAGATAATTTAAATATGATATAGTAAGAAAGTTTTGGAAGTGTGTTTATTTTGCAATATAGGCAACAAGATATTTGAGATGAAATACTTTATATTTAAATCTGACTTCAACATGTCTTTTAAATTTCTAAACTATGTTAAAAAAAAAAGAGGAATAAGTATTTTTCACCAAATTCCAGGTTAAGAACAAAATGCTGGCCTTAGTTTTGCATATGTGGCTTTCGTCCTCTAGTCATAGTCTTAATATTGTTTCAGTGCTGTTTTCTCCAATAAGAAACATATTTGAGCCTTGTTTCTCTGTGCTATTCATTAGTAGCATGTGCCCACCTCCTGGTACTTACTGTACAACTGATTTTGAAATCTGAAGCCTCTGTACGTGTTTGAAGTAAACATCAACAGCAGTGGTAACATATTGCACTGTCTTGCTATGCACTGTCCACTTAAAAGTACTATATTCTGTCCATATCTGTATGTAATTCCAAAGAACATCCAGACCCAATACTTCATGCCATCTGACCACTGTGGAAGAAATTAGCTACAGAAAAATAAAGTTCAGCTTTTGAGGGTTACAGTTCAAGGCTAACACACTGAAATCTCATGACATGTAAAATGCTTATTTCAGCGATGGTTCTTATCCTAAATCCTGACTATATCATAAGTATGTGATGAAGACTGGATGAAGTGGAATATAGCAACAACAGAGATCAGTAAAGACAAACAAAATTCCCAACTACATGGACCTTACATGGTCTGGGATTAGAGTGAAAGTTCTAAAGTAGGAAAAGGAAAAAAAAAGAATAGTGCATAGGAAAGGGAAGAAGAAGTAAATTGAAGAGACGAACAAAGAAAAAACCCACTAACATTTCCAACGTATTAATCAAAGCCTAAAGCTAGAATCACCCTAGCTGGTGAGCCAGTTAGCTCAACAGTTTTGAACTAGTGCACAAGCCAGCATCAGTGTTGTTTGAACAATCAATTGTTTAGTCTTGAGTGCAGTAAAGATTTATCTCATAAAGACAAAAGAAGAGCATGAAATTTCAAACTGTAAATACTTTGTTATATAGATATAATCCACAGGCTGAAACAGAAAAACTTAATCTACGGATATCTAGACACAAATGTTACTTATGTTACAAGCAAAAGCAATTTGGCTGGTCTTTAGCGAAGATGTCTGGTTTTGCAGTTTGTAAAGCAATCTCAGGTAACAAATATTGGACAGTAGGAATTGTACTTCCTTTCTGTGTCTATTCGCTTATATCTCACACAAAGGGTCACTTGGTGGCCTGTTTAGGTCCCTGATACACCACCGGAAACCAAACTTGGTAGCATTTGTGTATCAGAGCTATCAAACACATATAATGAAAACTTGTTATTTGTCTGTTTTGGTCATTGAGCTGACTGACTGCTGGTTGGAAACTCCTTTCAGTTTAAATTGAAGTAGGATGTTAAGTCTAGCGCTCTTCTCCTGTAAAGCTGAAAGGCTCACCCCAACGACAGCAATGACAAAAAGTAAAATGGACCCTGAAGACTGAGAAGACTGACAGCATTTAAAATAGTGTTAACCATGATGGTCAACTACTTTAAAATTTGAAAATTGTTCACAAAAGAGACCACATTTTCATTTTTGGCAAAGAAATTTTATTTTAATTAGTTTTGCTCCTTACAGGTTGTCTGACATTAGAACTTGTTTTAGCAGACTCTTATTTCTTGAAAGTATATTATTCCTTGTGTTTGTACATTTTAACCAGATAGATTGGCAACATTCATGTTATCACCTTGTTGGTTGGAAGTATGCACTACAACATTTGGTATGCATTGTGTTGATTGCTGAGTACAGACTCCTAGCAAGGGAGCAAGGAATAGGTGTTCGTGGTTTCTGCAGTGCTGAAGGGGATTGCTAATGAACAATGTATTGGGAAGCCTTCTTCCTCTATGCTTGATTCTGTGTCCTTCCAGAGGTGTATACTACAAAAGTTCAACACAGGTGAAAAAGTGTTAGCCCTCCTTCTTGGTGGCTCCAGTAGACTACTCTTTGTTCATCATCTTAGAAAAGTGGGGCAAAGAAAGACTGCTAACTCAAGCTCTGCTCTCTTTCTCCCCATACCGTTCCGTTCATTCTGTCCCAAACTGCTGTTCTTAGCAGGAGGCCAGTCCTAAACAAAGTCAAAACTCACTGCACCTGCTCTCACTTGCTTCTGACTTCATAGTAACCTTCAGTAAGACAGTTTGCCACGTATCTTCTGCAATTTGACCATCCCTTTTTAAACCAAGATGGAAAGTGAACTCAAAACTCCTTCAAAGAATCTCACCATTTTAAGGCATCTAGACTCCATATTTTGCTACATATCCAGAAGGCTGAAGTAATACAAGGAGGAGTCTCCTCTCACAATGGCCCTGGTTGGGTTCCTTCTGCTGATATGGGGGAATCTTATTGTCTGTGTACCTAGCTCAGCTCCATTTAGAGGAAATATTCTTTGCTGTTGTTTTCTTTTTCTACCACTATGGAGCGTTAACTTCATGTAACTGCTCTTGATTCACAACTGCTGATTCCAATTCTTAGCAACAGAACATAGTCCTCAGCTCCCCATATGGACAGCTTCTGTGTGCTGAGCTTTAGCTCCCTTCCCCGTTGTGAGTTTTAAAACCACCTTCATTAGCCAGAGAAAGATGTTTACATCCAGTCGCACCTCTTTACCTAAACAAGATGTTATCATGTTAACACAACCTAGAAGCCGTGTTTCCTGTTTAATAACCTGAAAATGCAATTCAAATTTCAATAACAATGGTAAAAAATGAATCCTTGCTCTCAAGAGGTCAAAGGTGCAAGAAGTGAAAACAGAAATGCTCCACTTCCTCTGGAGTCTTGAAAGAAAACACATGTTTGGTAACCATATCCCAGAAGAAAACACATCTGAGAGACTGCTTTTCCTCAGCATTTCCTGTCTTGTTCATTCAAGTCACTGTAAAATATTACGTATTTGTCTGAATTAGTACTTTCCAATGCTGCTAGTTCAAGCAATGCAGCATGAAAAGACAGACTTTTGCCTGCAGTTTGGAGGCAAGACAGGGATCAATCAGTGACGTGGAATTAACAGAGACAAGATAGCCAGAAAATCTGGAACTCAGTTCAGAACCTGAATTACATAGAAAACACCAATTTATAACTCTACTTGCAGTTCTCCCTTACTTCACTTACTCTCATCCAGTCTACAACCAGTCCATATGCTGAAATTAGTTTCATTTGCTTTCTTCTAACGTTGATAATTTCACCTAAGTCAGGAAAAATATTTTTGGATTTATTATTGTTCTCTGCATTCTTTATATCTGTAACAGTGGTGAATACCATACTTCTTCCTTCAATATTTAGTCCTACTCTAGATGTGTAAGATCATTATACAGAACTTCATCCACATTCGGGACCTTTCTTTGATGCAGTGACTTAGCATATTAGAAACAGGAAAAAGACAAAATGGACCTGATTGAATTACTTTTCTTGTTTGATAGTAGGTCAAATTATTTTCTAATGCACTGGCTGGTAATAAGTAGCCATGCTTGCTAGCCCTTGGATTACATCCTGTCCAACTAAAAATGAATAAAGCAGTAATTATTGGCAGTCTTTTCCCACAACATACCCACAAGCTACATTTACTAGGACCAAAATACTTGGGGAAAAAATGGCGAAAAATACAGATGTGTAATTGCTTTCTGGGTAAATGGTCTTCCCTGCTTGACAAAGTTTTAGAACATATTACTTGCTTCTGACCAGTACACAGTCCAATAACCAAAGATTGGAGATTACTCAATAACAAAAATATTTGGATGAGGACGACCCGACACAAAAGTATTGTCCTTTTCGTATAGGGTATTCATGAATATATATTTTAATGCCACATAACCAAGAAGATTTGTAGAGATCTCGCCCCTACACTGGTCATCAACACTTCTGAGCTGTAGCCAGACAGATCAATCTGCAAGTGAGAGAGAGAAATTGCTGACAGGCTGGCTTTCATCAGTCTCTCCACAGCTAGCCACCGAAGTTCATTTTACTTAGATGCTAAGGATCTGCTTTTTTGCTCAGCCTCCTACTTTTTAATTTTGGACATGTGCCACCTGCCACTCAGTTTTCACAAGTAGTCCTGAGTAAGCAAGTTGGAGATACTTGCTGCTAGTGGGCAGCACTCATAACTCATCACAAGCACAGTACTGTGCAAGAGTCCAAAGTGTTCTGTGTTGTTCCAGTTTCATTCGTCATCTAGAGCTAGAACTGTCACCTAGCATTTCTCTCTGGTAATAATGCATGTTTTCTAACCTATAATACACGTCTTCTATCCTCTTAATGTCTGCCGTGCAAATATATGCCTGTCCCGCACTAGCTATGTGATAGAAGTCATTTGTGAATCTCATGTAGGCCTGTCTTACCCAGTTAAAAGGTGATCCTTCAAAAGAAGAGAGTCAGGAAAAAATAATGAAATGGAATGAAATTAAATGCAGGCCATGAGGAGTCAGATTTCAAGGCCTAGGATTCAATTGCTTTTATTTTTGTCAGACGTTTTCCTTAAATCCTAGCCTGCAGCTACATAATACTGTATATTGTGAAGAAGTATTACACAGTTAGAGCTGAATGCATATACAGACACACGTGTGGGTGAGTATACACACATATATACACACACATCTTCCTATAACACAAGTGGATGTAAGACTTGCAAACCATATTCTGATCTCATGCTTGATGATACTGTTACTTTCTGCATTGTGCATTACACTTTGAAGACACACAACACCGTCTTCTGTTCCTTGTGCAGAGCCCTCTACATATTCTTGTGCAAAATTGCTTGGATGCCAAGATTCATTTTAGCTGGCCATTAGCTTTCAATCATTGGACGGGAACTCCTGAAATGGTCTGAAAAATGACCTCTAACTTAGCTGTAGCCTTCCCTCTTCTGCTGTACTGCGCCAAACAGCAAAACAGTACATCATGCAAAGGCACTGGTCATGTCCCAGTGACTAGGAGACATAGCACTCTCAGATACGTAACATCCTAAAAAGCTATGAATTTTTACTTGTCGAACTAGAAGTTCGTCAAAATATTCTGTGGGGATCTCTACATGTTAACTTCTTTGTAACATATGAGAAAGTGTCTGTGTCTTACTGTGTTGTATGCTTTTCATTGTTTCTGCATACATATCTGCTGTCGTCCTAGTAATGTGGCTAAACAATTGTTTGCTGCTGTTCTTATCAGCAATCTTTGACCAGCCTGAAACAGAACCATTGTCAGAGTGTCTTTCAGTTACTGATTAACATCCACAAAGATCTTCTGTGGTAATCAGTGCTGTATAAAGTAATTGCAGCTATAATTTGAGCAAATCTGGGGTGAAAATAGCAGCACATGCACACAGAGCAGCGAGGGCGCGAAGAGTTCTTTCAAAAACTCTTGTATCTGCTACGTTTTAACTTCCCTCTTTGCAGGACATCCACTCTTTCCAGTGTGCTTCCTCTGGTGGGGAACATGCATACATGCTACGGAACTTAAAAATCAGCAGAAGAAAGGGCGTATTCCTTCCACAGGACTTCATAATGTGTATTTGCTATAGGAAAGCAAACTCTATACTAAGATTAGAACAAACAAACAAACCCAAGCAGCCTATGATTCTTTTCTTTCCCACATATTCTGTAAGTTGATAAACCGAATACCAGTCTATACCAAACCTTTGGGAGGAGACTATGAAAGGGTAACAATGCTCACGTAATAGTACTTTTGGAAAGTAGTGGGTCTTTCCAAAAGGAAACCACTGAATAAGGCTGTAGCATATAGTTTCTAACTGTGATCATGAGTAGACAGTATAAAGTAGAAAATTGCCGTTCAGATTCAAAGTAGCAGTAGATAATACTATCTTCTCTTTGGAAATTTGTAAATATAGATTAAAACCAATAGTTTAGAAGGAAAAAAAGCATATTAAAATGTGGAGAGCGATCTTCAGAACACAACCTCCCATCATCACTTTTGGACAAATCTTACAGCTCTTGCCTGTTTCTTCCTACCACAGAACCCTTCTTATATGGTGGCTGATTTCATTAGTACTTCATTAGTGAAATGAAAGTTTTTACTGACATTTGCAACAAAAATGAGAGTAGGCATGAAATTAGTGCTGTAGGAAAGCTAGCTCATTTATAAAGAGTTAAAAAAAATGCACCAAGCTGGTAGTGACTGCATTTATTGTCTTTGTAGTGGTTTAGGATCCTACAAAGTGTTACATGAAACTAGTACTGTGTGTGTATGTAAACAGATCCCTGTTTAAATCAGTGAAGCAATTTGCAGGATCAAGATCTTAGACTTCTCTTTCAAAAATATTGACTACGTGATCGTGTATACTGTCATGCTGGAATTGCTGGTGTGAGCGAAATTTGTTCATTTAGCCCGTCTTTTTAGCATGAATAATTTTAGCCTGGCTTTTTCGTGTGAATGTAACATTTCCCAAACAGTTCAGCATCCCATGCTACAAGCCTAATGAATCAACTGATAGCTATTTTAGCCATTTCCTACAGAATATTGTATTGAAAACCCCAATTAAAACTTTCAGAAAAATTGCTGTGTTGCCCTCAGCTGCATAACATTGTGACAACTAAATTGTATCTCATACTTGACCTTGATATATGCAACAGTGTACTATACATAATCAGATTTTTTTTTAAGTGGGCAGTTTCTTTTGCAGTGTAATGACACGTGTGCAGAAGTAAGGCATCAAGGATGAGGTATTTAAAGTAGAGCTCTTTGCCTTCACTGTAATTTATTGGCATTGTCAGGTTACTGATTTTCTTAACAACTTGTTAGCATTTTCTAAAAATGAGCAAAAGAAGGAAAACATGTATTATTTTCTAGGTTTTTGTGAGCCCTAGGTTCCTAGATTTTTCTGTTCCTGGTTTCTTCTGCTAAACTTCCACTCAAATTGCCAATTGCTCTGAGTCAACTGGGAGTACAATTTTTCAAGCTGTCTTTAACATACAGCAGTGCAGGTGTGTTAGTGTGCATGTGTTGTCACAGAAATCACAACCATTTCTGACAGTCTCCATTCTTAAGGCGAGGAAACATGTACATATTTTATATACGGTAATGAGCCACTTTGAAGTTGAATTCCCATTTATACATGTTTACTTCCAGATCTGCTAATCTGCAACAAGATCTTGGCAATGGTCCTGACCTCTCTCTTTCTTTCTTTCTTTGTTTTCTTTACTGCTGTGTGTGATCTCCTGCAAAGCAGGTTACAGTCATCACTATTGTATATATGTGTTTGCATGTGTGTGCCTTGATAAATTTTCTCTGTTGGAGTTCTGAATTTTCCATTTCAAGTCCAGCTGGTACAACTGTGAACTCATCTTTCCAGTATGCTCCTCTGTGTCAGATTGCCAATTTCCAAAATGTTTGACCAAGTGTTTTGATTAAGTCGCCTAAGAAAAGCTGTCTGTATACTTGTGAAAGGGCATGCTCTGTGTAGGATGACTATGTACAGTATAAATCTATAAAATATGGAAGTGTTTATAAATTTATCTGCCAAATATTTATCATCCATGTAACAAATGCAAAGTTATTTAGTGTACATCAGATTAATAAAGGGGCATTTTTGCTCCACTATATTCAAATAAAGGTTTGTTCTCTGCAATGAATACATTTCAGGTGTGATCATAGCCAGAATATCATTCTTTACTACCCACAAAATATTGAAAACAGTTGCTTTAGCTTGGTTAATTCTTTTACAAAGGCTCTCTGTGCCTTCTCTCTCTCATCTTTAGTGCCTCTAATAGAGGTTGAACATGTATTAAAAGAAAACATGGAACAAGTTAATAAAGTTGAAGAAATGTAAATGGTGATTAAAAAAAAGACAGAGTAAAATTTGCTATGGTTGCAAGAGACAAAATTTTTTAGTGAACCATCTGGGATTCATATTTTTATGGTACATAATTGCACAAAATAGACATCTAGCCTTTCACTAAGTAATTGCACTGCAAGGGTATGCTATCATCCAAAGAGTCTAATCTAACTCTGTGTGAAAAGAATACTGCTGCAGGGTATGATGATCCTTGCATCTGAAAGGTCAACAGGAATTTATACAATAAACTGTTGTTCTGTAAGAACATGGTATTCGCCAAAAAAACCCACCCAAACCCCCCAAAATTCAACAGCACTTCAGCAAAGTTAGTTCTTCATTTCATTTATGCACTAAGGTCCTCTGAAAAGCTTCAACACATCAAGTGTGGGAACTTTAAAATAACAAAAAAGTGCTGAGTTATTTATATTCTGCCATCTCCATATCTGGATCAGACATACATTTCCAAATATAGGTTACTCCAAACAGATGATGGACTATGTAAAAATACATGAGCCTCTTCAGCTGTGTCACCAATAGGGAAAAGCTGACCTACATGTGAATTGAAGCATTTTTCAGCTCATGTAAGAGCGCCTTGTCCAAGACCCCACAACCAAGAACGTACATGATTATGTAACTGTCCTTTGGCAACTGGAGTTATTTTGTGGTACAGTAAAAAAAGAGCTTTCTCTTTTTATGAAGTACTAATCCATATTTTAAGTCTCCTTAGATGTCTACCCTCATCCACCTGTACTTGAAGGAGATTGGTCGCATAACTACTCTGCTGTCATCCTCTAATGGACATAACGCTTTTGTGCTTGTGCCTCCTAGTCTCATTCTTACAAGAAATCAACCCATTTTGTGCAGAACATCAGGTAACAGTCCAAAAGGGAGTGTGGGAGAAAGTTTGCACTTATTCTTCGTAGCTACATTTCAGAAACTTTGCCTAATCTCTAGAAAACCTTCAGTAGCAGGGAATCATGTGTTGGAACACATCATCCTGGCTGAAGGGCAGAACTCAGAGGGCTGTCATCAGTGGCACTGAGTCTAGTTGGAGGCCTGTAACTAGTGGGGTTCCCCAGGGGTCAGTACTGGGCCCAGTCTTGTTCAACTTATTCATCAGTGACCTGGAGGAAGGGACAGAGTGTACCCTCAGCAAGTTTGCTGATGACACAAAACTTGGAGGGGTGGCTGATACACCAGAAGCCTGTGCTGCCATCCAGACCTGGACAGATTGGAGAGCTGGGCTGAGAGGAACCTGATGAAGTTCAACAAGAGCAAATGCAGGGTCTTGCACCTAGGGAGGAATGTACCAATATAGGCTCAGGGCTGACCTGCTGGAGAGCAGCTCTGAGGAGAGGGACCTGGGTGTCCTGGTGGATGACAAGTTGACCATGAGCCAACAGTGTGCCCTTGCTGCCAGGAAGGCCAATTAAACCTGCCTGGGTAAGATCATCTGCAGCCTGCTGTAGGTGAACCTGCTTTGGCAGGGGGTTGGACTAGACGATCCACAGAGTTCCCTTCCAAGCCCTACCATACTGTGATTCTGTGACTCTGTGATCCTGCAAAAAGGACACTTCGGCTTGTAGGACTTGCATTTCTCCAAAGAGTTTTGCAAGCATACATGTATATACTCCTGTCTGACACAGTTATGCTAGTGAAAATGTAGGTGATGCTTAATTCAGAGCAGTGTCTCTGTGTGTGTGTGTCTGTATATCATGTGAGACGAGAAGTACGTCGAGACAGTGGATGAAAATGCAAGAGGGGGAGGCATTTTGTGGTATCTGGCACTGTGTATACCTGAGACCAAATGTTAAAATAGATTGTGTGCATCCTCCACATGCTTTGCTTTCCACTAGGAAGCCAACTAGGCTATGACTATTATTTAATCAATTGTAATTGTAAAGTTATGCATGTGATATATTAGGCTGATATGAGATCAATATCTAACATGAACCACTCCCCATTCCATTTAGTCATCTCTGGAACTTTTTAATAGCACTTTACATTTACAGTAAAGAAACATTGGCTTAAAGTTCCGCATAGACTTTCCTAAAAATATTAAGCCAAACTGAAAATCATGCTATTCTGTATGGTGGCACCATATGGAAACTTTCACAATATACAGGTGAACCCACACTTTCTGCAGAAAGCACACAGATGCATTTCATGTGTTGCTTCTGGATCTCAGAGTGGACTTAACTGGTCTGATTAGGACTGCAACAATGATTTTGTGTTACTATAGCAGACTAAAGTTGCATGTGCAAAAGAGTTCTGGAAGACATGAAAAGCCATGTTATGGAGAGAATTCCTGGGAGAGGAGGACAGAGCTTGAAGTAAGGGCCTGACCACATCAGTTGCTGAATTATGCAAACACAAATGTCTGTCAGCTGTGGTCTGTGTACCACTATTGACTGCACTAGGGGACACTGCCATCTTCAAAGTGCTGTGTGACTTCTGCTCAGAAAGGTCAAATGCTGACCGTATGTTCAGACCTAGAGGCAGAAAGAAGCTGCAGCTGCTGCCATCAGTGGTAATGCCTGAACAAACTACATCTGGAAATACCTACACTAATCAATCCAGGCAATATTTCTAGCTTTGAAAATGAGAAGACAAGACAGTGTCAGCCTTATCAATACTTGAGGAACTTCTTGCACTGCATGGGTATGGATGAGGAGCAGACTGAGAGCTTATGGGTCAGGATTAAAGGCAGGGCAGGGACTGGTGACACTATAGTGGGGATCTGCTACAGGCCACCTGACCAGCAAGACTGCACTGACAAGGCCCTCTACAGACAGACAGGAGCAGACTCATGTTCACAAGCCCTGGTCCTTGTGGGGGACTTCAACCATCCCAATGTCTATTGGCAGGACAACATAGCAGGGCATAAACAATCCAGGAGGTTACTGGAATGCATGGATGATAACTTCCTTCTCCAAGTGATAGAGAGGCCCATGAGCAGAGATGCTGTGCTGGACCTTGTTCTCATCAACAAGTTAGGGCTGGTGGGGAACTCGAACCCCAAGGGCAGCTTTGGCTGCAGTGACCACAAAGAGGTGTGGTTCAGGATCCTTAGGGCAGCCAGAGAGGCACAAAGCAAGCTCACTACCATGGACTTCATGAGCACAGACTTTGGCCTCTTCAGAGATCTGCTCAGTAGAGTACCATGGCATAAGTTCCTGGAGGGAAGAAGGGCCCAAGGAAGCTGGTTAATATTCCAGGATCACCTCCTCCAGGCTTAAGAGTGATGCATCCCAGCAAAGAGAAAGTCAGGCAAAAAAGCCAGGAGGCCTGCATGGGTGAACAAGGAGATCCTGGACAAACTCAAACCCAGAAAGGAAGCTTATGGATGGTAGAAGCAAGGACAGGTAGCCTGAGAGGAATACAGAGAAATTGTCCAAGCAGACAGGGATCAGGTTAGGAAGGCTAAATTACGGAGAGAATTAAATCTGGCCAGGGATGTCAAGGGCAATAAGAAAAACTTCTGTAGGTATGTCAGTGATATAAAAAGACTAGGGAAAATGCAGACCCTTCCTGGAAAGAAACAGGAAACCTGGTTACCCGGAATATGAAGAAAGCTGAAGACTTTTTTGCCTCGGTCTTCACCAACAAGTGTTCCAGCCACACTGCCCAAGTCGCAGAAGGCAAAGGCAGGGACTGGGAAAATGAAGAACTGCCCACTGTAGGAGAAGATCAGGTTCAAGGCCATCTAAGGAAGCTGAAGGCGCACAGGTCCACAGGACCTGATGAGGTCCATCCACGGGTCCTGAGAGAACTGCCAGAGGAGGTTGCTATGAAATTATCCATCACATTTGAGAATGGCAGTCTGGTGAAGTTCCCACTGACTGAAAAAGGGCAAACATACACCCTGTTTTAAAAAATGGTAAAATGCAGACCCGGGAAACAGCAGGCCAGCCAGTCTCACCTCTGTGCCCAGCAAATCGTGGAGCAGATCATCCTGAAAGCTATACTAAGGAACATGGAAAATAAGGAGTTGATTGGTGAACACCAAGATGGCTTCACTAAGAGCGAATCGTGCCTGACAAATTAGGTGGCCTCCTACGACAGGGTTACTGCGTTGGTAGATAAAGGAAGAGCAACTGATGTCATCTGCCTGGACTTGAGCAAAGCATTTGACACAGTCCCACATAACAACCTTGTCTGTAAACTGGAGAAGCAGACTTGACAGATGGACCAGTTGGTGGATAAGGAATTGGCTGGGTGGTTCACTCAAAGAGTTTCGGTAAATGGCTTGATGTCCAAGTAGAGACCAGTGACAAGTGGCCAACCATATCCTGGGCTGCATCAAAAGAAACTTGGCCAGCAGGTCAAGGGAGGCGATTCTACAATTCTGCTCTGCTCTGGTGAGACCCCACCTGGAGTCCTGCATCCAGCTCTGGAACCCTCAGTGCAGGAAAGACATGGACGTGTTGGAGTGGGTCCAGAGGAGGGCCACCAAAATGATCAGAGGGTTGGAACACCTCTCCTATGAGGAAAGGCTGAGAGAGTTGGGGTTGTGCAGCCTGGAGCAGAGAAGGCTCCAGGGACACCTTATAGCAGCCTTCCAGTACCTGAAAGGGGCCTACAAGAAAGCTGGAGAGGGACTTTTTACAAGGGCTTGTAGGGGTAGGACAAGGGGTAATGGCTTTAAACTGAAAGAGGATAGATTCACATTGGGTATATGAAAGAAATTTTTTATGATGAGAGTGGTAAGGAACTGGAACAAGTTGCCCAGAGAAGTTGTGGATGCCCCCTCCTGGAAGTGTTCAAGGCCAGGTTGGATGGGGCTTTGAGCAACCTGGTCTAGTCGATGGTGTCCCTGTCCATGGCAAGGGAGTTGGACCTAGATGATCTTTGATCCCTTCCAACCCATACTGTTCCATGGTTCTATGATTCTATGATTCTACAGTTTTGTTATTGTTCAGAAAAGAGAGACTGTGGCAGTTCTAATCACAGAATGGAAAATTGTCAAAGTATTCCTCAAACACACTGTACAATGCCGAAAAAAACAGGTACTTAACTACAAGAACAAAGTGTGAAGTGCCTGTTGTATCCACTTAAAATGTTGGTTGCATATCCGTATAGTTTGACTGAATTCTGATCAGATACATCCTAGGCTAGTGATCGAATGTCAATTCTCCCACAGGCAAATGGCATTTTAATTAAAAAATATTCATGATAATGCACAGAGTTGTATTACTGCAGAACAACAGTGTTTTTTTCAGTGGTTACAATAGCTCTGAATTGTGCATTTTACAATAGGTTGTATCATAACATGTTTAATTGTGTTGTGTGCCCATACAGATTGCAAAACACTTAACTCCATGAATCTCAAGGGGTTCCTGACTTTGAATAAAAAATATCCTCTACTTTGCAGACAGAGTGGACATTACAGAGACTAGGAATGAGAAATCAGATAAAACTAAGAGTAACCCACCTTCTCCAGCATCCTGTAAGTGAAGCCATTTCATGGACTCTTACATCCACTACATCACTGAGCTTTGAGCAGCTGTCCTTGCAAACACTCCCCAAAGAAGTCCCTAACAAACTCCAGATTCCACCTACAAACAGCATTGCAGCATTGGTGGTAGAGCGAGACTATGTGAAAAGCAATCCTCCTTGTATGTAAGGTTACATAGCAATTAGGATCTTTTTTCCCAGGTTTATTTCCCATCCAGCAGGTCTGGGCCCTTGGTGAACTGCTGTCTATGAATGTGTTCCCCCCTCCCATTCTGCCCATGAGGAGTTACAGAAATTATTGTTTTGCTGCTGTCCAGCAAAATTATATGGAAAATAAGCTCACGCTTCTTGAGAACAATTACTCAGCAGCCCAATTCTCAGTATGCAGGAGGAATTTGACTTTGTCCTTTCAGCCTTTAGCTAAAATCAGAGCTTTTAAAATTTGAATAAAATGGTGAATCTGTTCAGAAAAAAAAGAGGTAATTAGCTAGTAAAGATGTTGGAGTAGGACTGAGGAAAAGCAAGATATTGCTATGGTTGTTACAGCAATATCAGTATTACACTGCTAGTGTGAACTCCAATTGATCTTTGGCAGGGCTGTCATACAGTGTTCTGTGAGCTAAAATACGTGCAAAATACGTAATTGTTAAAGACCAGAATACATGGGCATACAGAGCCCAATTCCCAGGGAAAAACTTGGAACTTTGCCTGGCAAAAGCATATCTGAACTACTGACTGATCGTAATCTGAAAGAAAAAAAGGTGGACAAGAGCACACATGTTTAAGAGGTTATCTGTAATTAGATATGTTACTTTGCATAGTTGTTGTTACATGAATGTTAAAACCAAAGAAAAAATCTCTTCTTGCTACAACACAGGACTCTCCCTATATCGAAACATTAACGCTGGCCATGTCAGGGGACCATATTTTGCTGCCAGTAATCTGGATATACAAAATAAACAGGTCCAGGTTGAAACAGTGCAATTGCCAACCTGACCTACAGGTGGAGTAGGAAAAATAGCAAAGGGAGACACCATTTTAATAAAAATCTCAGAGTTTCGGCTATCATTGCCCAGCAGCATGCTGAGATCCTTCGCTTGCGGGTAAACCCACTGCCAGGCTACAGCGCGCCTCGTGAGATGGGTGAGCAAAGTGTCCTAAACCAGGAACTGACTCACCTCTGCCACACGTTTTGGTGGGACAAGTATTGAGTGGTGGGTGGCTCCAGGCCTCTCTGCAAGCAGTGCTACCATAACCCAGTGAATCCATGTCAGGATTCCAGCATTCCCCAGCCTACACAGGCTTCTGGTTCATTGTTACCTGGGATTTCACGTATTGATCTTAATTCTACAGCTGTGACAGATTTGGGATCTGGTTATCTGAGGAATACCCTTTTTCCCCTAGAAAAACAACAAAGCCGCTTCCAGGAGTGTAATTCAAACTGAAGCCATTTTGATTTAAATAAGAGGAGGCCGCTGACACTGTGAAGGGTCGTGGATGCTGGAACTAGCTCTCCTCGCCAAGCCTCCAGGTGACTAAATTTTTCGGACTTTTAGACATGTTCTTCATTTTTTACACTAATGTGAATAATGAGGAGATTTCAAAAGGCTGGAGCAATGCCAGTGGAAAAGTGGTGGAAATAAGAAGACCAGAATTAGTCTACTAGAAATCTGTGGGAGTTCAGCCTGTGCTTTATCTGTGGGGCAACTGTTGGCAGGCAAGAAGTAGCTGCAGGATTGCCTTAGCTGTCACTTGGTATGCTGTAAATGTAAAGATCCTAGTGCTCTGCGTCAAGAGTAATAAATAAATAATACATTATTGACTGAATAATGCATAGACTTTTAGCAGTGTGGAAACGTTGCTAAGCACACACAATCACAAGGAAGCAGACAGATGCTGCATTAAAAAAAAAGAATAAATCCACCCCTAAACCCTCTAAAATCCCCTCAAAAAGAAACACTGCCACAAGCAGACCACTTATAGCTTGTAGATAACATGTGAAGAAACAATCAAGAATTTACTTTTGCTACATCCAACCTGACAAACAATGCTTTTTTGCTGAATCTGCGAGCTGCAGCCATGTACAGATGTTCCCTACTTTCAGACAGTTCTGAATTCATTTTTATGGTCATTCATTACCTCTAGACAAGGAGGGTCACTTCACTGTGTACTCTGTTAAATTAATAAATATTTAGTCCTACAGACAAATGGAAAAAGCTCTTTTCTGGCAGAGTTCTTGCTGAAAGATTTCCACGTCTGTCTTGCTAAACTCTTGCCACTTTTGCAGGAACCAGGGCATCTGTCCAAGACATTTTGAACAAATACTTATTTTTTTAAAACCTGTTCAAGCAGAGAAACTGGTTTCTTTGGTACCTTGGCAGGCAGGATTTAACCAAGTCTTGCCACTATCAGAAAAGTGGAGAGACCTCTCCCCTGATAGGAAAGGACGTATGAAAGTCCACCTTAGAAATGCATCTTGGGTTTGGCTAGGATTCGTAACATGAAGCAGTTAGAGGTAGATGCAGCAAGGTACTGTATAACTTGGTATTCCCACCCCGCCACTGCTTCTTGCTTTCAGCACAGGACACAACACTCCCCCCTCTTTTTTACTTCAGCAGCTCTTTGGGAGTTGAGCTCGCTTCTGAAAAAAAAAAAATCATAATTTTTGGGCAGGGAAGAGGAACATTAAGCCAGCCCAGTCCCATGACTGAGGTAATAATGTGACCCTACAGAAAGCCCCACGAACACAAGAGCTTTTTCCTCAAAACACAAGGTCTAGAAAGGGGTTTTTCCCCAGGAAGCTGAAGTGCCAGGTGCTTAAGCTTCTTACTTTGGTAGCTACAGATTTAAAGCAAACCAAATGAGATTTGCAAGTGGTAGAAAGATGCTAGTTTTCTGATGCTGAAGTAACTTCTCTAATCATGTTCTTATTCAGGTGTCAGTGCTGTACAAAAATGCTCTTTTGTGCACATATTGATACACATCTTCTGGTTTCTTTCTCTATAAGTTTAGCTCAAAGTAGCCCACGTGTTTGTTTTCCCTCCATCCCACAAACTATTTCTTTTGCTTCTAAAACTTGGGTTTTCAATTTCAAGATATATAACCACATAATTATTATTTTTTTTATATTGATGACCAACAGAGTTCAGCTAGGGATATTTCCAATTACCTTGACCACCCTAGCAGCCATTATAAAATCTGAAGAACATGTTCCTCTAGACATTGTGTTTTGGTACTTAATGTTGACTTCGATGGTGTACCAAGACAGTTCAGAGGTTAAAATTACTTCCTCAATGGGAAGGAACCATTGCTGCTGAGAGAGAAAAGTGCTTCAGTACTGCTGTTCCCAGTCTCCATTTTACCCGACCATTCAGTTTGCTGCAGTATTTTGAATTTCTGAAATCTCAGATTTCTTTAGGATGCTTTGACATAATTCTGGTCTAGCTTGAGCTTAATATACTTTTTAAATGAGGGTTTCTGCTGTGAGCACACGCCCTCACTCATCATAAGGGAAGAGCTGAGAGGGGAATCGGGGAAGGGGAGCGCTGTGTTGCTTCTTCACCTCTCCCCTCTGGGAGCACAGGGCAGGGAGCAGAGACAAGCGAAGTCCCTCTCTTACTTTTCCTGAGCAGCACAGTTATAGCCTCTCCGCTGATGCTAACTGTGTTTTTTCAGGCATCCCTGTGGCAAATTATGTGATGACATATTTGTTTACTTACCTCACAACAATAAATAATGCATAATATGAATACCAGTCTCCAGGGGGAGACTGTAACCCAGCCCAGCTCCCAGCGCTGACCCTGTTCCCCACAGAGGCGGATGCTTGCAAGGCCCATGGCAGACTGTAGAGGCAACTGCACTGCGGGGGCATTTCCAGATTTGGTTTCCTACCGTTGCCTTGAGCGTCTCTTGACCTTCGGGCTGGATTCATAAACACAGCAGTTGTGGCCTCTTCACTGCAATTTATGCAAAATTATTAATGTGGATTCATGTGGCGTTCCCGCTGAAATCCTTGTCAGCGTATGGGGGACCAGCTCTGCCACCTCAGCCCCCCGGATGTCCAGTGGTGCTGACCT
>Ga0065711_1035051_pt1 | contig 22876 bp, 17 predicted proteins | sample Hoacrofraction12_FD_59098 | JGI IMG/M metagenome (GOLD analysis project Ga0065711, IMG submission 59098) | Hoatzin crop microbial communities from Cojedes, Venezuela - Epithelial fraction 12 v2 (version 2) | ecosystem: Host-associated > Birds > Digestive system > Esophagus > Crop | place... | reverse complement strand
TTTTTTTTTTTTTTTTTTTTTTTTTTTCTTTTGTAATACATGGAATGAAGAGAATTTTTGAGACTGACATTCAAGTTCCAGGAAAGCTTTGTTCTCATTTTAAAAATGTCTGCTAGGTATGTTGGTCCTTCATAAAACTTGAAGGAGCTAGAGACACTGAAGAGAGGGACTTAATTTCAAACCTGTTCTGCAAGGCAATGCTTATGTGACATCATCTTGACATGCAGGTTTTTGTAGCTCAAATATATAGGAAAATGGGGCAAAACTTCAGCAGAAGTGGACTTTGGTAATACCGTTAGGTGTTTCGTTTCTTTTTATCTGTCAGTCTAAGGAATACGGGGGGAAAAATGAACTGACAGAGATTCTTTCAGAAGCAATTTTCAATATCCAGAACTAAAGAAAGTTTCTGAAGTGTTCGTGTGCTGCATTATCCTGGTCTTGCGTGGGGGAAACTGGAACGGCTTAAATGACACATTTCTTATCTTTAGTATAACCTGGTCTTTGTACTCTATGATGAGACTTGCAGCAGAGTGTTCACAGAATCACAGAATCTAGTGTTACTAGACTAGTCTGTAGACAAATAGATTGGGTGCAGATTTTTGAACTCCTTTTTTTAGGCAGAGGTAAGTTAACTCCCTGGATGTACGCAGGGTAAACGGTATTTATGATAATACCTTCTAAAGAGTTAGGGTCCCATTTCACTCTGTAGTTCAAGTTGCAGCTAGCTTCCTTCTCCTGATTACAGTTATTTCATCTCTGTAACACGTCTCCATTCTGGATGGGTTCTTGATACCGAGTCTAGGTCACTTTATTCTTAAGGAGTAAAAGCACTAGACTTGCCTTAAGCCTCATTGTGGCTTTTATGTGGAAGAATGGCTACTCCCTTGTCTAGTACAGATCTTGTGCACGTGAAAACTCATACACTGGGAGCACTTCCATTAGCTTACTACAGTTTATCAAATGTTCCAAGTGATTATAATGCTTACTATCTGCTAGATGTACCTATGAGACCTCTGCAGTTCTTTCTCTCTTAGTTTAAAGATGTAAGAATACTTGATTCTTGAACACCTTCATATTAAGGAAAACAGATTGTTATACCACACTTAGCAAGTATTCTGTCTTTATTTATTCCTTGTTACAACCTTTTCTCACCTACAGCCCAAGAGTGTTCGCTGGATGATGAGAGCATTCTAGTCCCAGTTGTAGTTGGTGCTGCACTTGCTGTCTTGATTGCCATTATAGTGGTTGCTTACATAACTGGCAGAAGAAAAAGCTATGCTGGATATCAAACTCTGTGAATCTAAATGTGATTCCTGTTCTGATTCCACTGTAAACAAAGCAAGTGCAAGTTCTGAAGTCCAAAAAAGACCCATAACTTAGGAGTAATTACTAGTCACAGCTAATTGGAGTTGAGAAACGAAGCGAGAATGTTTCTCGGATGAAGCAGAACTACGTTTTTAGTTTTCCTGCACTAAGAAGACGACGTGGGTTTCGTAGCTGTTTTGAAGATGTCAAATACTGGATGAATTACTAGGCTAAAGATTTTATCTTGCAAAAACCCTAAAGTGTTTAAGATTTACTTCTGCTTTTTACAAATTGTACCCTGAAACAAGAACATGTTCCAAACTGATGTGCGTTGCGCAACTCCCAGAATAGCATAGAATTTGTACTTGCTTCTCTCCTCTGCGTTCCTTAGTTGTAATTGTGAGTTAAGCTGGCAGCATTAGTCACTATGTTGACTTGTATAATATTTAACAAGAAATGTATGATGCCCAGTGACAACTTTGTCATAGAATTGAACTTTAGGCTGGTGATTAAGTGAGCTTTTGAAGTGGCAGCAGTAACTTACTTAGCTTTGACAGAATTTGAGTAGTTTACTCTTGCCTTGGTGTAGTTTCAGGAATCGTTCCTATACCCTGGCTGTACAAACAAAATGGGTAACCTGTGCTTGCCAAATGGTGGATATGTAGGAAGACTTCAGTGCCATTTCCAAATGCTTTCAAAAAAAAAGTAATTTACTGTTAGGCACTGAATTCTTCATCACTTATTATACCTTGGCAATCATCGAAAATATTCAACTGAGGCAGAGTTCTGCTAAATTAATGCAAGCTTTTTTGCTGGCATCAGTTTAAAGGGAATAACCTTTCTAAATATTCCAGAACTTTAAAGTGCACTTAACTTTATATCATACTCTGCACAGAACTGGTCTGTCTTGTTGCTTTGAATGCCCATTGTTTAACAGTGCTTTCATTTAGTGAGCCAGTATCTGTTGTTGCAGCTTGAGCTGTCTTTTTAAATCTTCATCTTGAAGGGTTCTCTGCCAATCCAAATTCACATTATAACTGCCCGCCATTGGCATTCTGAATGTTTAATGTACTTTGTGTTTGATTGTTTGCTGTGTAGCATTTATTAATGTTAAGAAAGCAGAAGCCAAACAAGTCTGAGATGGACCCACAACACCTGTTTTACCTTGCTGTATGGAAAGGATAACTAGCTTAAAAAAATGCAGCGCCACTGGACTGCTCTTAAACTGCAGCTCTGTAGAGACTAACCCTTGCTACACAACTTGTCTCTGGCCTCCTAGTGCTGTAATACACAGGTTTTACTGCATGGGAAAAAATCAAAAGTCTTTTAGACTTTTAGGTAAGTGTGGCTTTTTTGCGTATGTCATAACATGAGCTGCCTAAACCAGTTATTTAATGAACATAACATTGTCTCCCCCTTCAGAATGAGTTAAGCCTGCATCAAAGCTGGTTTAGTGTTTTATTAGTGTTTTCTAGGGTTGTAGAGATGTCTGTGGCATGTTTGTATACAAATCATAAAATACACTTCTCTCAGTAATTTTTTTTTCATAAAAACAGTTTACTTTTGACACTATCCAAGGAAGCAAGTATGGGTGGATAATACTTACTATAGCTTGTAGTCTACAGCTTGAATTTTGCATCGGTTACTGAAATTTTTTAATGAAAGTGGGGAACTACTACAAGTTTAATCCTGAAACAGACTTCAAGACTTTCCATTTTTAAAAAAAAGTGGATCTAATGATTTTCCTATTAATATATGCTTAAATGCAGAAGTTCGTATAGATTTTTTGCATTTTTGTGACTGATGGTCAGTGGCACCAGTTACACGTGCATTTCTGCTAAGGAGTAGTTACCCCATTGTATTCAGCTGACCATGCACGTTTTTGAACAGTGCACGGTTTCCAAGTGACAGTATACATTAGTGCAAACTGCTCCCAAAATTCAACAGTACTAGAAGTGTCTTCACAAAAACCTGCAACTTAATCTTCATTCGTAAGTATATTGGTTTAAAAAACTAAGTTTCAGCTGACTGCCTGTTACAAAACCACTAGTTTTTCTGTATGTATTGCTTTGTAGGGAACTGTGAACCTGTTCAACATGTGCTCTAAATAATAAAGATTGTTCTATTTCTTAAGGAAACTTGTTCACATTTTAACTGATTTGAAAACAGACATCTTGTACTGTCTTTTTTTTAAAGAAAATAAACTACATGAGTAAGGTCAACATTGGTCAGTCTATATCTGAGATTCTGTTATGTAGCAGGTGAGGGTGCTCCTTGAAGAGGCCTCTGCCTGTGTTTAGCGCTTTGTGTTGCAGCCCGTTCTGCAGTGTGCTTGGGCACAGTTTGTACACCTGGTACATCATTAGAAATTTGCTTGTAAACATTTTTGTCAATTGTAGCTCCGTCAGACCAGGTGTTTTTTTGACTATTTTGCCAGCCATGTTAAACTGGTGTACAGCTGTGAATGGTTCAGTTTCTTCTTGCAGTTGTCCTGGAAAATGAGCTCAGTCGGTGCCTTCAGCAGAAGTGGGCAGGCATTAGGGAGCCTTCTGGGAGTAGCTTCATCCTCTGTGGTGGAAGCTGTGTCAGTCCTGTCTGCGCAGCCGGTTCCTCTGCTAACAGTATGACTGTATACCCTTTTCTGCATCAAGAAGGGTGCTAGTCTTCCCTTTACCATCGGCTGTCTGGTGAGCTCTGTGGTGATGTGACAAGAGGAAGAAGTGCAGACTAATCCTATAGCCTTTCATCTTGATTGTAGCCTGCGCTGCTTATGTAATCATTATGTTAAAGCTACCCTCTCATCTGCTACACAAAGTCAAAATAACGTTAGCACCTTTCTGAAGTGTGAGCTTAGTCAGCTGAAGCTTTTTTAATGTGAAGAAAAACACAAATATTTTAATAAGCTCTTGTTAAAGAGCTTAACAGTGAGGTTGCTAAGGATATAAATTGGTCAAAGTGAATTTAAACTACAAGGCCACTGCTGACATAAAATTTCTGTGAAATTATCAGTACAAATCAGTCTGCAAGAGTCTGTGACGGAACTTGGAACAGGAGTTACTGCTGTCCTGTAAGTAAAGACTTTTTTTTTCAGATTTTTAAGTATACCACAATGTTCTCTATTGCACAGCAGGTACTAATAAACCACAAAATTTGGGGCTATCAGTTGCGTCTCATGATTGGGATTAAAAGGGAAGATAGCTTTTACACCGGGGCTAATGTTTGGGGCCAAAATTTCTGATTATTTTAAGTGGAGACACATTCAACCAAGTATGTTGAAAAAGCTATTCCTCCTGGCCAGAATGTGGAGTCTCCTGGTGGTGAATGGTTACCAGGTTCTGCATCTGAAGACACTTCTCTGAAGCTTCTAACCATTGTACAGTAGCAATACATGGATAGAGTGTGCCAACAGCAGTGGAAATCGAGAGTGGGGAAGGAGGGAATGTTCCTGGTGTGAAACACTAAACCTGCTTTATCCTGGAAATTCCTTGTAACAGTGCCGTAGTGCGCTGTGTATTGCGGCAATCTCCTTCCTTTGAAGAAGAGAGAGAGGGAATTTCTCGCGCTGCCTGATGGACACCATTCGTCCTTAGCAGGTTCACTGCTGTTCAGTGTTAATGACCCATTGTCCAGCACGTGGTAGTTAAATTGTGTACGCTGATCTTCAGTGAACAAAGATGACTAAGCATCAGATGTCATTCTCTTTTAAGATGCTCCAATACTTTCGCAGTAGTCAGAACGTTTCCGCTTGTTTTCCCTTCCCAGTGTTGCTCTGTTGGCAGGAGGTGCCTTCAGACTGAGTTTAGTATTTTCAGGTGCTGAACCTTCACGTGTTGTTTGCCTTCCTCGTAGCCAAAGGCTTTGTGTAGCTGCCTGTGAAGGGGTAGTGGCAAGTGTGTACTGGGCTGCAGTGAGCTGAAATCAGGATGGTAGATTTCCCGTAACTGAGGCTGATGCAGTTAGAGGCTCAAATGATTTAAATATTCACTTAAAACAACAGCTAACGTTTGATAAGGCACTGATCATCTGCATGACATTTACTCTGCCCTAATACAAACTCCAGGGGGTTTTAGGAGGAGCTCTGCTTTATTGAAAGCGTGTGAGTTGAGCACCCTTAGGGTGTTGAAGCAGCCCACGGGCGCTGTATCGTACCTTACCAACCATCTCAGCTTGGCACCGCGCGGGGGGAGCTCTGCTCCCCGAACAGACCTGGGAAGAAGGCCGAGCCCTGCCTCCACGTCTGGGGTGCATCGCCGAATTTGGACTCAGTTCCCAGGGTTGTTGGCTAATCCTTGCTGAGTGTTTGTGTCAGCAAGGAGTTCTTCGTGTATTTTACCTGTACATTAAAAACTGCGTGTTGCATTACAGCTGTCTCTCCTTTTTTTTTCTCCTATGTTGATTTCAGTAAGGTCCCTGTAGTTCTCAGCTGAAACTGAGAACCCGTCTCTTGTATTTGAATTGAAAATAAATAAAGTTACTCAGCTAAAGAGAGAGTGTTTTGGTGTCTTCCATTCGGTGCTTTCAGCATATGTATCTTGACTGTCCCCTGTAGCTGTCAGTCAGTTTCTGCTGTGTTACCTGGTTTGCTGTCTGTCGCTGGTTGATGCCAAGCACCTAGAGCAGTGCCAGTGCCGTCAGGGTTTGGGAAGCTGCCTGGGCAAGGCAGTAGGACAGCAGTCTGTCTTTTTTTGTTGCTCTGTTGTTTTTAACTCTGAGGTGTGATCAGCTAATGCACGCTCAGACTGCTGTTCAGTCCTCACATTTCTAATCTATTTGAGTGGACTGCTCGCTAGAGGAAGATGAAATTAAACATAAAATTGGAAGAAATATATTACCGATACACATTATGTGTATAGTATACTTGCCTAAAGAGATCGATCTTTCTGTCAGTTCTTTACTCAATACTGATTTTACTTTAGCTGTAGCATTGTATGTGGTACAGTGTAAATTCTCAAAAACGTCTGTTTGCTCCTTGCTTTCTTTGGTTTCTGATGCTTGGTGTCCCTTACTAATTTATTCTCCCTTGCTTTTTTTTTTGTTTTTCTTCTTTCCGCAGCCGAAGAATGCTTTGCTGATTCTGACCTGAACTTTCTTATTCCCATCGCGGTGGGCATGGCACTTGGCTTCCTTATCATTCTTGTCTTTATATCTTATATCATTGGAAGAAGAAAAAGTCGTACTGGCTATCAGTCTGTATAATCTTCATTCCATATCTGTTGCACCTTCCCTGTTCTTCTCCTTTTCCCAGACTCCCTGATCTGCCCCTTTAAAAAGAATAAAAACAAATGAATTCACAGTTCCTTTATTTAAAAAAAATTTAAAAAGCACGGCAGAATAACGTGCCGTGAGTCTGATGATGAGTTGCAGAAGCTGCTGTATGATTTCGGAGAAGTAAGTGTTCTGAGGACCATAGGATTGGGTAGGGTTGATGTGTGTCCGCGTGAGAAATGTGATTATTTTGAGCAAAGAAGACATCCACGAAACTTTACGTCTGTTGTTTAATCTTTTTATACAAGAAAATTTCTAGTTGCATACTGCTTAGCTGGGATAATGCTAAAGCTAAAACTGTAATTAAAGGTGTGAATGCTGTGTCGAAAGGGACTGTACATGCTATGAGAAAATGAATACCAAGCTCTTAACAGACTTCTGTTGGGAACTTGGCATACGGCCGTTGTCTTTTTTCATTAGCAGCTTGTTCTTGTGAATCAGTCTGAATTTCCTGTTCTTTCTGAATGTAAAGGTAGTACCTGATCTCACTAATAAACTAACTAATATGAGAAGAACGTCTGATTCTTCTCGTAAATTAACATGTTTAACCAGTATGGAGAAGTTGACTGCTAATGTGTGTTAAATAGCTTTGCACTAGCATGGTGTCTTTAGTGTCGTTATTCACTAAGGTGAGGCTCGGTCCTGGAGAACTTTCACTGCTCGGAAAAGCCAACAGTCTGCTGAAGGAAATGTGTCCTGCGCTATTTTGTTTGACTGTGTTTTCCCTTTCGTTCTGAGCTCAGTCGTAAAATGAGGGCAAGAGGCTGGAATTTCACTGGTTGCAGTTTCTCTCAGCTTTGATTCTGTGCACATGAAAGAAACTACACGGTGTTTCAGCCCTGGTCCCTGGGAGGCTCGAGAGTATTTTGAGAGCTCTCAAAGACTGACTAAGAACACAGATCATTCAGAGATGCCTGCAGCTCCTTTGGACAGCTTTCACGGGTTAACGGGATCACTGAAAAGCTGTGATCTAGGAATGCAAGTGAAGATATAAAACCAGTCTGTTTGGATGGAGTTAATCTGCTTTTAACTTCCTAATTATTGCTCTCTCAAACAAAAATGTTGAATAGTGTAAGAGCACAAAATTTCCAGTATGAGGAATGCCGATCATAAAGCAGAAACTAATATATATATATAGAGAGAGAGAGAGAAGAAAGTGACTTCCAAAGGAGTAAGAGCATCTGACTCGTTTGAAGATGCTTGCTTTGTTATTCATGGCATGCCTTCTGCAATTCTATGTTCCCCATCTAAACTGTACCAAAATAGAAGCTGGTCATGTGTGGTTGTGTTCTGCTTCATTCCCACCAGGTTCATGTTGACAGGATGAAAGCAGCCTCTTGCTCTTTCAGCCTCTTTGGTCCATCTTGGTAACAGCCTTTTGCAGCTAGTGAGCCCTGGTTACCGACGGTGGGACAGCTCAAGAGCTGCCAGGTCTGCAGAGAGCTACTGATGGCACACCATGCTTCCGACCTCTGCAGCAAGGGTTTACTAAAGCTACTTCAATGTTTGATCTCTTTGTGCATTGAGCCTGTATCCATGTCGTAGGGAAAGCACCTTAGGGAATTCACGTGCACGGAGAAGATGATAGTCAACACTGATGTTGAAGTAACTCACAATAGCTATATATTCAGGGAAGGGAGATCTCTAAAGAGTTAGTTCTGATGTTTGAGAAATACCTGTATGTTCAATTATTCTTGTCCTCACTGTAACCAAAGATAAGCTTTACCTGAATCTGACAAAACTGATTTTTGTACCACAAATGGGCCCTTGAACCAAGTTGTCTTTTTTTAGGGGTGTAATTTAACGCTGCTGAGCTGGACTGTGTGCTTTGGTTTTGGTTCTCTTTGTCTTTTCTGTTGTACCTTTGCTCTCGCAGTACTTGATTTCCTTGCCTGAACGGTGAATTATTTTGCGACTGGCAATTTCTGAGTAACATCTGCTCGTCAGAGTGCGTTGCTTCTCCGCTGCCAGCAGATGGGTTCCATCTACGCTAGGTTATGTTAGTAAAATGTGGCAATTTCCTAGATGCACATGTATATATTTTATATATACATAGAAATTATTATTTTGGGCTTCAACAGAAGTCAGAAATTGAGCCAGCACTTTAAAGTGGTTGTAGCATGAAGAGTGATGTATACAATTCTCCAGATCTTTAAATGACTGTACAAATATGCCGAAAGCAGAGTATGTGTGTGGAAAATAAAGTTAACTACAGTGTTTATAAAGCTTTGTTTTAGTGGAAGTAGACACGCATGCCATTTCTGAGAGCTTTTCCAATGGGATTGCCAACGTGCCTGAATCTGGATGTGGGTGGGGAAACAGAAACTTTTGCTTCCAAGCTGTTCACGCATTTACGTCCCAATTAGTTGATCTTTCTGTGTTGACTGGATCAAAACATGGGTCCAGTGTCTGCTAAAGGACCAGCTGCTAGATGAATCCTTCCAAAAGGCGGCTAGAGAATAGATATAAATGAAGTTTTGTCCTGTTGCTAGCTGGAGAGCTGTTAATTTCACAGCCTGAAGCATGGAGGGTTTGGTTTCCTTTCAGGATCCTACAGAAATATAAATTTTTTAAAACAGCTAAAGCAATTGGCAGGTGAGGAAACATTTGTGGGTTTAACTGATTTCTGATGTTCAAGGAAGAGCCCCTGCCATGGCAGCATCTTCCGTGGCAGAAGCTGGTTTGTGTTGATCAGAACATCCCCTTTCAGATAAGCGGTGCAGGCAGAACGATCGTGTTGCCCTGGCTCGGTCAGTGTCGTATGAATAACTGCATCCGAGCAAAATCAGTTCCGAAACTACCTCTGGTTCAGGTTTTTAACAGTTCTTAATAAATAGCTTTTGCCCAATGTTTTTTTGTGATACTTACCGTATAGTGAGTCTTATTTTACTGGACTTCTGAACTCTTTGGCCCTAGAAGGTTAATCAAGTGCTCAGAATTCAAGGATTATGTTACATGCTGCTTTGAAATTCGGTCCCCAGGTGCCCAGCACAGGGAGCTAAATTCACAAGCTGCACCTCTTACACCAGTGTTGTAAGAATGGTACCACAGAGTTAATTTTGCTGTAGTCACTTTATTCTTAATACAAAAAGTGACTTTTTAGAGATTTATTATAGATCAGGAAACGATGGCAGATGAAGTACCTGGACCAGGATGTAGGACAAACATACCATAATGCTTTTGTTCAGCCAGTAATTTTAGTAAGTGTGCTTTCCACCTAGTGCATTATCCTGAGGTGTCCTGTCCTGCTGTGTGCTCATAGCTCGTAACGTGCCGAGCGAGGTTCGTCTCTGTCACACACGAAGGCTGTGTGCTCGGGAGGGTCTGGCTGCCGCGCAGCAGGGGTTGCTGAGGGTAGCAGCACCCCGCTCTGACGAGGGCGAGCATGCTTCGTTGGTATTTAAGGATGATAAATTGATGACTGCGCTAATACCAGCATTGACCCCTTAACAATAGAAGGACTAAGCATCTCCCTGCAGTTTTCTGCAGAATTATGGCCGTGACCTCTCTGGAACAGAGCTGAAATCTTTGGGGGGGGTCTAACGCATTTCACTGGCACTTCTGTGCCGGAGCAGGGGAAGGAGGAGCTGCCAACCTGCGAACCATGATGGGGAGAAGAGCTCCTTTCACCTGTCCTTGCCTAATAGACTTGATGAGGACTCGTGGGGCAGAGAGAAGTATTGGAGGGAGGAGGAGGGAGAAATGCATTAATCTTCCCACTTCAGAAAGGAACGGTCAGAAAGGTTCAAGGGCAAGTGATTTTTCTATGTGGCCTTTGCTCCAACACCTTGGGTGTGCTGAACAAGCTGTGTAAAATGCTGCAGTCGAGATGCTCCTGGTGCTGAAGATCCCAGGAGGCATTTTGAGATCTGCCATTTTCACTTTTTAACTGTGTCATTGCAGGCATAATCCAGAACTTTTGCTGTTTATTATTTTAACAAGAATAGTGCTAATAAACTACCCTTGTGTTAGCTTTTGCCTGAGAAATGCACATAAAACTCTGGTAAAGTTTAAAATTTAAGCCAGGAAAAACACATTCCACAGGAGTCACTCGTAAAAGACCTTATGAAAATAGTGTTCAGATACCAGAGGGTTTTTTAATCAAAACTGAAATGCTTTTTCAGGTTCTCTGCCCAGGAGATAACTTTTAATTTTTACTAATAATGGTTTATATCAGATGATGAAAAATGTGATTCCATGCTCCACTGCATCTCATTTGCTTCCTAGCTATGAACAAAAATAAATTAACAAGAATCTCCACGTGCCTGTTTTTCCTAGCAGAAAAGATGCTGGCTTTATGCTTTAAAAAGGAAAAAGCCTCTGATTGCCTTAACCTAGGTGCCCAGTGTTTGCAGTGTCTATTTCCCAATGCTGAGTGCGAAGATGATTCGGCCCAGGAAGCGGTCGCTGTTAACATTGTTGATAATACCTTTCCCGTTCAGACTGCACTGAATAGGGACCAAATAATTCTTCTTCACATCTGTAAAGTGCATGGCCACCAGCGGGGACGTATAGTTGACCTGAAACGAAAGGAGATTGAAGTGGATTTTTTGAGGGAGCAGAAAAGCAGGCGGTGCTTTCATGTAAAAATCTTTAGTAGTCGGTTCACGGCTCCCGGGCGTTTGAGTGCGTTTCCCTGATGTCTGCCGTGGTCCCTTGGGATGCTGAAGCTGCGCCTTTCTGTGCCTGTACCTCAGAGGGACGGGAGTTTTGCACAGCGTCATGCCTCTTGGGTTGATTAGCCAGGACAAGTAACATTGGATAATGGGACTCTCAAATACTTTCTGCTGTTCTGAAAACTGACCTGTGGCTTGTAATAAGAAATCCGTGGTGTTCCTCGTTTCTCTGTGCTTGAAGGACACACAGAGCTGGCGTCTGCGGCTGTTACTCATCCTCAGCCAGCAGCAGTACGACAGTAGGAGCCTAGAGCCTCACCTTCCATTTCAGCTTTTGTTGTGAAGGTGTGTTAACTCCTAACGCTGTACAGCCCAGCACAGACCAGAGCGGTGCTGGCCATGTGCTCAGAAATAGCCACTGATGTTGGACCACTCTGTTGCGAGCCACCCAGCCTGAAGTGGTTCTGTCATAGCTTTGATAGAAGCCCCATCCTTTTCCTTTTGTGTCACCTAACCCCTGGCTTCCCAACCGCCCTGGGAAAATGCTGGTGTTGAGACCTGCTCTGGGAGTTAACAAAGCCAGTCTTAGTCTCCAGCTGACAAATGTAATCATTCCCATTGCTGGCAGGGGGGAACCGGAGTCCCCAAGGACTTCCCACAGTTTGTCAGAGGCAGAAATAGAGCGCTGTAATCCCAGTGCCCGTGGCCTCCCTCCTGCCTGCCTCTGCCCAAAATAACCAGAAAGCACATCTGTACTCTGTGCAGCAGCTCCCACCCTCTACTTCCCAAGGAGGCGTAACAAAGATGCCAGGGTCCTTACTTACGTGAGTGATCTTGCCGTAGTAGGGATAATACATGAGATCAAACGTCCCATTTCCAGGGTAGAAGTCCACCGATCGGAGATCGCTCTCGTTGCCTTTCTGTGATTGGGAAAATAAATAAAGGTACATGCATAGCTATTGGGACACAAAATACAGGTCCTTTCAGAGCAGGGTGAAGGATACAGACAGCTCTTGCAAATCCACGTCAGGGCTCAGCCGTGCCTGCCTGCCTGCACGCAGCGTGTTTGCTGTGAGAGCCAGCTGCTGCTGCTGTGAGCCGGAGCAGAACGGTGCTAGGAAGGCACAGGCGAGGGTTACAGAATTTGCTGCCCGTGGACCCCTCCCCGCGCTTGCCTGCTGCTGCGTTGCTCTTGAAGGGTGTGATCCGGCTGCTGCCCGGGCAATGGGAGCCCTTCCTTCACCCTGTCGCTGCTGGCTTGCAGGGTGCTGCCCAGGACCAAGGGTCCTTTGGAGCGGGTGGAGATGGACGTGAGCCGCTCCTACCTCTCCCCTGCCAGCTCCAGGCTCTAGCTGCCACCCAGGCACTCAGCCCTGTGGGCCTGCCCTCCGGGGACAGACATTGGTGGGGTCTATCAGAGGGAGACATTCGGTCACCTGCGCACCACGCTGTCGAGCACCAAGGAAAGCAGTACCTGCACTTTGCAGTCCACGCTCACGGGGACCCCAGCACCAGGGCGATAGCCTATGATCTGCAAAAACGAGAGACATCCACGCTTGTACGAAACACAGTGCCAAGCGCGTGCTGCCTGCCTTCTCCAGGGCTTAAGCTCATGTACGTGCCAGGAGTTACGTGCCCCTAGGAGCAGGGTCTGCCACCCTGCGCAGTGCAGCTTGCCTGTGCGTGACAGCGGAGGCAGAGCAGAGCATCCCCAGAGCCCAGACTCCCTGGACCAATACAGCCACTTCCCCACACAGCTCACATCCCCCCTACGTTCATTTGCCCAGCAGCGTGCGCTGAGCCACCATGCCATTGGAAGATTTCAAATAAACTCAATTCTACGAAAATTCCCACTAAAAAGAGACGGGGGTCTGAGGTGTAGCCCTAAAGCTCAGTTCCTCCCACGCAGGGGCCTGGCACAAGAGCTTCCAAGCACTCAGGCCTCAGCAAAGCAAACCGAGCAAGTTTTGTAGTGTTTCTTTTTCATGTTTTCTAGCTGGTATGAACCAGCAAATTTTGGGATTCTAGTTCCCTTGTTCCCTGGGCCTGAGAAGTGGAGGAGTTTCGGTCCCTGCGTGGTCTTTGTCACACTGAGATGCACTGAAGGAAGGAATTCAGGTGACCAGCTTTCTCTGTACCCTGTTCATCTTCAGCAGGATGCAGGGCTGGCCTTTGGAGTAGCCAAACGTTGGGTCCTCAATGCCGGAGCAGTTCTGCAGCAGTGAGCGCTTGAACTGGCAGGCCTTCTTCTCCTCGCTTTCATTGCCCCCTTGGATGAAGTACTGTCCTGAGACGCACTCAATATTCCTCTCCTCTTGAACTTTGTCGTCATAAGCTGGTGGGGACAAAGAGACTTGTTAACGTTTCTCAAGACCTGTGCAGACCCACGCTCTCAGAGTAGATCCGCATGTCGAAGGAGTTAGAAAGTCCCGCCTGGAAAGGCAAGGCTCCCTCCCCCAGCAGGTCCTGTGACCACCTTATGACCCTCCCTTTCTAGAGGGGGTCGTGAGATGCCGAGAACTGATCTGCACCCCAGGAGAAGACCCGCGCGCTGTATGCCTGTGTGCATGGACGACAGCAACTTGCCAGCGTCACTCCTGGGATGCCCAGGAGCTTACCTGCGAGGAAGTGGTGCATGCTGTCCACGTAGGGCTGCCACGTGCTGGGCTGAGAGACGTTGAAGGCAATGGTGAACCCATTCAAGTACGGTCTGATCATCACTCCTGGAGAAGGAAACGGAGCTGGTTGGAGCAGCTGGTGGGCTGGGCACAGGCTTGGGGCACGTGTTGCTGGGGCTGGTTGCACTGCAGCTGGGCTTGGGGCTGGGCACTGGCATGAGAGCGGCAGCACTAGCGTAAACTCTCTCCTCAACCCACTGATTCCTCACCTCCATTTCACACCCAGACAACACCACGCACATCGGAATATCCCGGGAAACATGGGAGACCTGGAGGGTCTCAGCAGCGCGGCAGGGAAGAGCTGGGCTTGGGGCTGTGCACGGAGGCTGAGGGGTCTCCCATGCTCCCAGCCAGCTCCGGGCAGGGAGCAGGGCGAGGGGGCCTCGTGTTCCCCACTGATACGAAAACTCAGGGAAAATGCTGGTTCTGTTATAGGGAAAGGAGTTTTTGAGCGTTGTCTTGCTGGGATAGTAATTCATGAAAGCTACTCCTGATTTGCATTTTATTTTGAAGATAAGAGGTATAAAGGGGCAGCAACTGAAAGGAATGGGCATCACCTATGCAATGCCTAAACTTGCTCACTTACTGTAAGAATAATTAGCATAATAATTAGCATAATTAGAATAACAATTAGCATAATTCGAATGAACACTTCACGTGGGGCTATTTAAGATGCCTGATCCCCTGCAGCAGGGTCAGTGCCCCGAGGTCAGTGATAGCACCCTGTGTCACGGAGGGCTGGCTGACCGTAGTGGCGTACGGCTCCAGCAGGGCTTTGCCCGAGGTCCCCACCACGCCGTTTCGGTAGAACTTTGCTGTGCGAGTGCCAGCAGCGGTGCCTGAGGCTGGGTGGCCGGGTACGTACCTGGGGGAAACACACGGTCCCGGTACGTGGGTGTGTAGGGGCTCAGCGTGAGCAGCATCACGTACATGCAAAAGGCAAACATTCCTGCCAGGCACGTGTAGAAAACGAAGTAAAAGAGCAAGATCAAGCCTGCAAGAGAGAGAGGACACGCCGCCGTTAATGCGACCGGAGCCCGTCCCACCGGCCGCGTCCCGCAGGGATGCACAGCCACGCTCAGCATGGCAGCCTCTGCAGCTCTGAGGCCAGCGTGGAGGGGGGAGCATGCAGACCCTGGCATTTTGGGGTGCAGGACTCTCTGCCAGACTCTCTCCCTGCCCAGCCCCAGGGCCAGGGCAGCTGCCGCTTGGCTCTGTACCCTGTCTGCGGCGTGGCCCTTCCCAGAGCTGGGTCAGGGCCACGTCTGTATGTCCACCTGCCTCGTCTCTCTCCGACAGACTGACCCGACCTTGGCTCTTGCCCTTCCCACCCCTCCTGGCATGGTAACATGTGAGGGTACCCAGTGCCTCCAGCACGTCCAAATTCCTGGCGAGGGCTGCGGGGCGATGTTCCTGCCCCAACTCCTGTCACCTGCGTGGCAGGGACGTGGCACCGGGAATGAAGCGAGCGGCATCGCTCGGGGCCAGCGGCACCGCTGGCTGCCTCATGGCCCGGACATCCAGGGAGCCGGTTTGTTTTTCCTCCGGACCAGGCTGATGGCTGAGGATGTCTCAAGAGGCCATGGCCTATGAGTAACACCCGGCGGCTCAGAAAGTAAAGCAAAGCCCTAACCCAAACATTTCCCAGGAGAAACGTGCCGGCAGCTCGGAGGGAGCCCTGGGAACGCAGCTGTGTGCTCGGGGCTGTGGTGCTGGGAACCACTGCGGGGCCGTGTCCTGCTGTGGGCTGAGCCAGGGCGGATGGGGCCATCACCGCAGCTGGTGGCACAGGGGGGACAACGTCCAGCCCTGCCACAACGATGCTGGGACAGTGCCTCTGCACCAGCCTGGCAGGGCTGGAGCTGCCACTGGGATGCCACGCCAGCGTTTGCTGGGACATGGTGCTGCTGCTGTTCCCGTTCTTACATTTCCTGCAGTGCAGGAGGAAACGTAGTCGCCGGCAGAGCCCGGGGGTGCAGCCTTTCCCAGGGGCTGGGGCCTCCTGTGCTGACCCTGTGGCCAGCTGGCTCCCTGCATTTTGGCAGCGCAAGTCCCCTGAGCCCCCCGTCCCCAGGGAACACCCTCAGAGTCAGCGCAGGGAGCAGCCCCGGTTGGGCAAACTCCCTCCTCCTCCTCACCCGTGAGATGAGACGGGCAAAGTTCAGCTCCATTCACCTCCAAATGCTCTCATTTTAAAAGCAAGTTTGATTTTCGCAGTAGTTTCCAAGCCTCTCTCCTACCCCCCTGACGGGCACATGCACACGCACGCGTGTGCAGCTGAGGGTGTGGGTGTGCGCTGGGCAGCGGGACCGCAGAGCACAGCGTGATGCTCCACGGCACACACTGCACCCTCCTCCAGGCTGTAAATAGATAACTTCCAGCAGTAGCCAGCCGGGGGGGCCACGTCCCCAGCAGCTTGAGCAAGTCCCCTCACGGGGCTTTTCTCGGCACCTGGCAGAGCCTCCATAAACCCAAACCCACGTCCGAAGGACTGTCACCCCCGTATCGCTCCCACACTCCAGCCTGCGCCTTCCCGTCCAGCCAAGGAGCAGCAACACCGGGCTGCCCCTGTGCCCGGCGAAGGGCACGCGGGAGCAAACGTGGGTTTCAGGGCCTGCCCCGGACTCACGCTTGTGGGTTTTCAGGCTCCTCTGATGCTCGTGGGCAGTTTCCTTTGCTTTTCCGCTCTGTCCCTGCTGGCTTTGCAGGAGAGCCGGAGCGATTGGTGGGGGCACGGGCAGGCTGCGGGGCTTGAGGGTGCATGGCCGGTGCCAGCTGCCCAGGGCTGCGCACGCCGAGCAGCAGCCCCCAATAACTCGCAGCCTCACACCGGTGCGGATGCGCATGTGATGCTAAGGCTGGGGATTTTCACTCCGTCGCGGGGGCTACACACCATCAGGAGAACAGAGCTGCAAAGGTGGTTGGTGCCATGTGTGCTGTGGCACCTTGGTCTTGGGCTCGCCCCACAGCCATGGGCTGCTCTGAACCACCCGGGGCACCCTCAGGCTCAGCGATAACTTTTCAGGGCCACATGGATACGGATAAAAGAGACAGGGCCCTCAGACCCCCCACTGGCACACCGCAGCCCACTGATGCCGGCAGCACACTCGGCCTCTGCTGCAGGCACCATCAAGTCACAGAATCAGAGAATCATTAAGGGTGGGAAAGACCTCTAAGATCATCAAGTCCAACCGTCATCCCAACACCACCATGCCTGCTAAACCATGTCCACCATGGTGCGCCCTGGGAAGCTGCAGGGTGACGGCGATGAGCAGGCAGGCCAGGAGGGCTGCTCGGCCCGGCAGCGTGCACCCTCCCCAAAACGCCTGCCCCACGATGCAGGCACTGTTCTCTCACCAACACTGATGACCCCAAACCCACCTCCCCGTGGGCTCCTGACTCACACGGGCAGGAGCCGGGTCACTGGTGGCAGCAGGGGTGTGTGGCTGTGGCAAACCAACCTGCAGCTCCTGTGCATGCTCAGGCTCTGAATTTCTTCCCAGTACGTGGTCTGGGCAGCCCAAAATCTTTGCTTCCACATTCTCAGTAAACATTAACATCCAGACCAAGGGTAACTTTCCCAAGGTTTTCTGCTTGTCGTCCTCACTAGTTCTTTATTGCACTGGTTAGAAACACCTCCCCTGAAGCGTGGGATGGGGGCGATCAGTCTGAGCTATCAAGAACGTTCACAGGCAAGTGCCTCCACTGTGAAGCAGAAAACGCAGTGATCCCCGAAAGCGGGGCTTGAGCAAGGACCTACCCCAGCTCTTGGCCGTTCTCCCCAGGCATGTTCTGTCCTCCGGGTTCCACAGGAACATCTTCATCTCCCCAGCCAGGTCTGCCCAGGTTTTCCTCCCCATCTCTGCCTTGGTCTCGTCCTCTCTTCTGTCAGGATCCTGGACCTTCTCCTCATGCTTATTTTCCTGGAAGAGTCACAGAACACAACCCCCACACTAAAGCTGAATATCTCATTGGCCAAAAATAAATGCAAAAGCACTTAATAGCTGGAAATGTTTCAAATTTCCATTTTCCCATCATCGCTCTTGAGTTAGAGAGAGGCAGTTTTGGCTGTCCTGACTTGAGATCACTTAGATCCCAGCATCCATTTTTCCATGACATGTACGTCACTGCCGTCACACCGGGTACTGTCTCCTTGTCCTGGCAGTTCCAGAAACTCATCTTATTCCACCTGCGTGTACACGACCAAGAAATCCCGTGAGCTGGGAGGGCCAGGGTTGTTCCCACGCTTCTGCAACGTCTCTGAGCTCAAACGCACGTTTTCCGTGCTGCCACAGATGACAGCAGGCAGCATTATTTAAGAGGTCATCCAGTTTGTTTTTCCTGGCGTGCGAGCAAGTGCTTAGTCTTTGGAGAAATCCCTGTGTTGTTCTTTTTTTAATTTTACACTAAATTCCAGGGAAAAGCGTCTCCCCAGGCAGCGAGAGTTTGCATTTTGCCTCAGTGGTGAAAACTTTTTTGTCTGGAGCTCGGCAACACAGATCTCTCTGTGCCCGTGCCTGGTCAAGAGTTGCTTGAGATGAGACACGGCTCCTTGATCCCAGCAGGCTCCAAAAGCCGGCAGCGAGGTGGGAGAGGGTGCAGACCTCGCCCTGAGCTCGGGGCAGGGCTGGGCCATGAACGGCCGGGGAGAAGGCGTGATGCTGAGATCTGGATGGGTTCATCGCCTCCCCTGCTTTAATGCAAACGCTGCAGCAGGGCTCAGCAGCTCCCAGCCGGGTCGGGGCCACGCTCGCCCGCCTCAGCTGTGTCTCCCCGAGGTGGCCATGCCTGCTGCGAGCATGGCCCCGCAGCAGCTGCGTTGGCACGATCACCCTGTGTCTGCGCCGAGGGCCGTGGAAACCTGCTGGCCACGGACAGCTGTCGGAGCTAGGGCGGACAAGCAAGCTATCTACACCCCACGGGTCACCCCTGGAGAGCTGGGAAGCGGCCAGCAGCTTGGCAGAAAGTCTGGCTTGGAAACCCCTTCACATCGGGGGGGGGGATTAAACTCTGCTCAGACACACGAACACTGCAGAACAGTGAGAATGAGGGGGAAGTACCGACTCCAAAGCCCGAAGTCATGCCTCAGAGAGCCTGGGCCAGACTCAGGGGGGCTGTAAACCGTCAACATCCCTCAGATTGCCCCATCTGGACCCAGTTAAAGCCCCAGTGGGGCTCATCTGGGAGCACGTCTGCGTCAGAGTGTTGCTGCCGGCAAAATGCCCGCAGCCGCCCGTACAATGAAGGCAACGCTTGGCCCAGGTCCCGCACCACCGGCTGGAGCCCTTCCCAAGCCAGCGGCTGCCTGCAGGAGCCATGCAGGGCTGGAGAAGCCAGAGGATTTTGGAGTGGGGAAGCAGCAGCCCCAGCATGAGTAATCAGCAGGGACATGGGAGAAGAGGTGCGGGAGCTGCTGGCTGCCGGGACACCTGCGGAGGAGCGAGTGATGGAAGAAGTGGAGGAGGAGGGGAGTTCTCCTTCCTCCCACTCTCCTCCCCGTTAAATAAAAGAGCTACCAGCAGCTGTTCTGGAAACATTTTCTCGGACTGCCAGAGTAGCAGGGACCGCTCAGAGGGACTCTGCACCGATGCTTAGCGCTGCTTTGGGAAAAGCCCTCTGGATTTCACACCAGCTGCAGCTGGGAGGCAGCGAGGGCAGCACATGGGCAGCGCAGAGCTCTCTACCGATGCCGAGAGCTGCAGGGGGACGCGGGGGCAGCCCCCCATGGGCTCTCACCCCGGGAACCCTATGGCTCTGCCCTGCAGAAGGCTTTTGCAAGGAGGGTAAAGTTTGCAGCTCTCCTGGTTCCACCCAGCGCTCGGTGAAGGTTCCAGTCCTGCCGGTGGACTGGGAGAGGCCACGGGGGCTCAGTGGCAGCGTGGGAAGGTGAGGGGGGCCCGGGTGCTCCCCCCGGGCTGGGAGCTCTCTGTGGGGCAGCCAGACAGGACAGGATGAGTCCACTGTCAGGTCCCTGGTGGAGGTCTCTGAGCTAGGGAGCTGGGTTAGGTCTGGGTTGCAGCCCCTTGCAGGTGCTGCATGTCAGCAGCCCAGGACCAGAGGTGGTCTCGGAGCAGCCCCTTGCACCTGGACAAGGGGTGGGAGGAGCGGCAGGAGCTGGGTAGCAGTATGCTGGGGGCACGGAGGGGGCACAGCCACGGCGGGACCTGTCGGGACACTGGACAGCCCCGGGCTGCTGCCCACTGGGGTGACTCCGGGCAGCGAAGCAAAGCTGGGGTTCATCCCTGGGGGGACCACGAGGTGCTGACGGCCATGGGTGCCCCCAGGGAGGCTGGGGTCTTTCCGTCATCCTCGCCCCAGCCAGGCCAGCTCTCCACAGCAGGTTCCTCCTGCTGAAAGCCAGGTGTGCAGAGGGTGGCCCATACCCAGGTGTCCCCATCCCTCCTCGCCCCCCTCGCTGCCCAGGATCCCCAGCCAGACCCCCCACTGCCCCTTCCCCTCTCAGAGCAAAGTCCTTACACTTTGCCTAAGGGATGAAGCAGCATTTCCTAAAGCAAAGTAGCTCTGTTTGTCAGCCATGAAGCAGGTCCCTGGCAGCAGCCCCTGCCTCAGTTCTCAGAGGGTGGCCAACAGCCCCCAAAAGACTCACCGCCTTCTGGTGGGGGCTCCTGTGCTGGCCCTCTGTGCCCCCGGCGCTGGTATTCCCGTCCATCCCTGGGTGGGAAGTGCAGAGAAACGTGAGTGTTAGCACCGCAGGAGCCCAGTAGCACCAGCTCCATCGTGGGTGCCATGTCACCCCAGTCCTCAGGGACCTGTGGGCACAGCCCCCTCCCCAGCACAGCTCCCCAGCCCCCAGCACCCCCCAAAAAGGCTGAGGGAGCACGGCTGCGCAAAGACCTTTGCCTGTCTGCGGGGAACCACACTGTTTTCCCTCCCTACCCTGCAGGACTTCAGCGTTTGGGAGTGGATCAAAAAATAACTTGCTTTCCTAACAGGGGTGAGCTCAAGGCAACAGGATCCTGTCCCGAGCCCCCTGGCACCTGGTGCCCTTTGCAGCACCCTCACAGCGTTCTGCCCCGCGCCCGAGTCCCCACCAAGGCCAGCCAGCGCCCTACATGGGGAAGCTGGTCTCTCCGCCCCGGGGAGACCGCATAACTGTTAATAAATATTAGCAAATCACTAGGGCTTTCAATGGCCACATGTGTCCGTCAATATGCTCTTGTCAGTCACGGCAGGGCCATGTCTAATGCTTGCAAAATCTCTTTTGCAGCGAGGGGGTAGTGTGAGGGGTAGGTCTATATTTATCCGTTTGAATTGAGACAGCAGCTAGGAGTGTGCAGCATCGGCTGCCCTGACCTGGCTCTAAGAGCCAGCCACAGCCACCAAGACAAACCCCAGAGGGACACCTTGCAGTGGCACCCTGCGAACCCAGGCTGGGGAGTATCAGATTTTCCACCACCAGCGAATTACGGGCACGAGATGGTGCATGAGGGGCACGGGAGCTGCATGCTGGAGTTCCACCGGTGTGAGGGGCTGGCGCGGTGGGAGCGCTGGGGGCAGCTGGGGGACAGGGCACTGGTGTCGGGCCAGCCTTGCCACAGCCCTGCCCGCTGCTGCACACGCAGCAGTGCCTGGAACGGCTCCAGCGGTGTGACGGCTGTGCCCACGCAGCGCTCAAGGAGCAGCATGGCTTGTTGTACAGTGTCTGTCCCAGCAGGAGCTCGGGACCATCCACCAGCTCATTCCCTCGGCACGTTTCCAACAAGGCCAGAGACCCTTTCCCTTCTTGGGATATGCAGCCATGGGGAAAGGCTGCCTTGCCCCAGGCTGGGGCTTTGCCCGGAGGCATGGGGACATCCCTCTCGGGCTCCCGCGGGGCTGCACCACACGGTCCAAGCAGCCAAAGCATCGTTTCTCCCTTTCCTCTCCCGAGCATGGCTGAAAGCCGCTCACCGGCTGTGCTAATAAATGGGCACAGCGGGAAAGAAAGAGGCCTGGCAGCCGCCCCGGTCTGCGCCGAGTTGGCCGGGGCTGCCGCGCACCTGCTGCCGGGTATGCAGGCAGGGCTGGCTCGGTACCGGAGCCTGCCTGGAGCTGGGGAGCTGGGCTGGGGCACAGGGATTTAACGTGGCGTGGGCAGCTGTGGGGCGGCAGCAGCTCCCCAGGGGCACATGCACCCCGTCACAGCGGTTGCGCTGCCGCACAGCCCTGCGCTGGCACGGAGCAGAGGGAGCTGAGACCTGTCCCCTCCATCGCTGTCATGGAGCTGGGGGGCTGAGCGAGAGGGGGCTGGTGCTGGCCCTGCTGCCTGGCAGGGCACAGGCAGTGAGCACGGGGCTCCTCTAGTTCATCCGAGGTAAACAACCGCTGTTTTCTCTGGACATGATGTGTTCTCTGCCATTAATTGATGTGGGCATTTGTAACTTGCCTCTCGCACCGCTGTCAGGGTACACTTTCTCTTTTCTCCTGGGAGAAGCTGGTGATTAGGCTCTTCTCCAATAAGAGTGTGGGCTTTTTGAAGCAAAGAGAGGATTAGTTTCTTTTAACTTGATGAAATATGCTTTGGCTTGAAATAATTACGTGATTTCCACTTAGCACCTCTCAGCCCAGGGCATTAAAGTGATTTATAGGCAATTATGAAGCCTACTGGGAAGATGCTTTTATCCCCATTTTGCAGATACAGTATGGAAAACAAGAGGCTGAGGGCCTGCCCCGGCTCCTGGGATGGAGACGCAGGGAGCTTACGGGGTCTCCTGGCAGCGCTGCCTCCGGGGACGGGGCGCGGGCAGCAACGGGCATCGACAGGAGCGGAGATCTGAGAGCACCGAGAAGTACAATGGCAGTCACAAGTGGTGTTCCTCAGGGCTGTTTTGGGTCCAGTCTTGTTTAACATCTTTATCAATGATCTGGATGAGGGGATTGAGTGCTCCCTCAGTAAGTTTGCAGAAGACACCAAGCTTGGAGGTAGTGTCGATCTGCTGAAGGGTAGGAAGGCTCTGCAGAGGGATCTGGACAGACTGGATCGATGGGCCTGTTTTGGTTTCGGCTGCTGCC
>Ga0065711_1004631_pt1 | contig 22877 bp, 10 predicted proteins | sample Hoacrofraction12_FD_59098 | JGI IMG/M metagenome (GOLD analysis project Ga0065711, IMG submission 59098) | Hoatzin crop microbial communities from Cojedes, Venezuela - Epithelial fraction 12 v2 (version 2) | ecosystem: Host-associated > Birds > Digestive system > Esophagus > Crop | place... | reverse complement strand
ATTCAAGACCCGCCTGGACAAGGTCCTGTGCAGCCTGCTGTAGGTGACCCTGCTTCAGCAGGAGGGTTGGACTAGATGACCCACAGAGGTCCCTTCCAACCCCTGCCATTCTGTGATTCTGTGATTCTGTAGGTATGTGCTTGGCCCTCAGGGCAAGAAGCTGGGTGCTTGGCAAACTGGGAAGGAGCACCACTGAGCGTTGCCCGGGTTAAAGAGCAGCTGAGAAGGCTCCAATGTTCAGAGCAAGTGTCTCAGGCATATATGTGCGTTGGTGATGTTTGATCACAAGGGGCAAACTAAGCTTTTACTCCAGGCTTTGTCTTTAACAGGGAGTACCAGATTAGAGGTAGAATGGAAGTGACAACAAAGAGGCATCTCATTTTCAAATTGTGAGAGTTCACCGTTCTGCCTAGTGACAGCGTGCTCCTAGGTGCGTTCCCTGTGGTCAGATAAAGCATCTGGGAAGAGGACACTAAGCAAAAGTTTTAGGTGATCATGTAAGTTTACTTTCAGGGTGGTTAAGCCTCTTACTCTTCAAAAGACAGACCTTCTCACCTTCATAGCAGCAGTTGCAGTCACTCCAATATCAAAATTGGTACCCAGGTGGGCCTCTGAGAATTAACTGACTTCTGTGTTTGCCCCTGACTCTGCTCCTACCCATCTGCCAGAAAGTCTGGAGGGAGATAGTGCTGCAGTGACTCTGACAGAGTTCATCCGGGGGCTGCTGGTGAGCAGGCTGGCTTGACTGATTTGTACACAAATTCCTGAATCTTTCTGAACTGTGTGTTCTTGCTCTTTCACTACCCAACACCTTGCAACCATTTGCACCTGTGCAGAGTGAGTGTAAAAAAACTGCCGGTCCAGCTGGCAACACTTCTCACCTACTTTGCCCAGGTTTTAAAGCCTACACAAGCAGGGGAAAAGGGCAGCAGAAAAATAATGTTGGGAGTTTTTTTCCATTTCTGCTGTGACTCATTCCAAGGTACATGGTCTCACTTCCCCAAAAGGGGCGGGAGGCAGGAGGAGTAAGTGGAAGGATTGTGTGTGGCAACGTTTTCATCTCTAACAGTCAACAGCAAAAGTACAGCTTTACATTGTTTCTCAGATAACTTAGCCATGATATCATAATGATAAGAAGTTTTCCTTAATGTCCACTTCTGTAATGTATCAGCCAGATAATCATTTTCTGTTCCAAGAATTTTAATGAAGAGATTTGTGGTCTGCAATCGGAACAGCTTCTTCCAATGTAAAGACTCATGGAATGTCCTCATACCAAAATACAGTAGTCAGAGGGTGAGTCTTTTTTCATATGTTTCATGAAAGTGGAAGCAATTAGCCTCTTTGTTCCAGAATTATGTTAGGTGAGAAGCATCTATACCTGCAGCAGAAGCATCACTAGCTGAGAAGTAAGAAGGTAAAATGTAAGGTTTTTTCATATCTTGTTAACTTCTTGATTTCATTAAATAACTTCTGAAAGTTTTCAATCCCAAACTGTCCAAGTAACGTCTTTGTCATTGAGTTCATTAATGTAGAGAAGTCAGAGAGAAACTCACTGTATTAACTGTATGTAAAGAGGATCTATAAGAACGTACTCTTTGGCACAGTGTGTTTTTTGTTATAAGCTAACTTTCTCTGGAACTAGTTTAAAGCCCTACACATCACTTTCATAACCCAGTTAGTTGCTCGCGAATGGAAAAAGCCATATCTGTCCTTTTTCCTACCTTTTCCAAATTGCATTAGACATTACAGCACAGATTCCAGGCTTCTCAAGTGTGTTTTTTCACTTGCATTTGAATAAAAGTCTCTCTCCGCTTATATCTTGCATACTTGTTCTACTATAAATTGAGATGTCACTAGTACAAAGGTGATGTGCTGCTGTTGCAGAAAAGGTCCTTATTCATGTTAATGATGATGCATATCAAGACCCTGGTTCCAACTCCACCTGCTGGTAAGCCTGAGACAAACCTACCTTTGTAAACTTCTGTTCTCCATTTAGTAATGGAAACATTCCTTGGCAACTTTTGCATGGGACCTGGGAATAATGGTTACATATGCCACAAGTCACATCGTTCTGAGATTTTACTTGACTGCAGAATGTGACCTTCTGTGCTTCAGAAAGGGTAATCTTAAGAGATCCAACCTCTGTTTTTAAGGACAGGTTTTTTCAGAACACTGACCTTTTACCCTTCTCTCCAAACTTCTTGTTCTAATTGTATCTATATTAACTGAAGAATGTAAAACCAATTATGACACTATCAGTCATATATAAAATAGTTCACTGATACACCTTTGTCTTTGAATGTGTGCTGTGCTTTTGCATAAATGTTCTTTCTTTATATCTGCATTAATTATTATGAAGTCTCGGACTGTACAGTTAATGTTTCCATTCTAAAGATAAAACAGCAAATAACCTGTTGCTGAACATCACATTGCCTTCCCTTTCATTCTTCTTTTAATGTTAATATAACTTCACTACACACATGCTTGACAGAATTGATCTACTTATAAGATGTTTACATAAATGCATGTCCTCTTCTGGTGCTCAGACACAGGTTTTAATGGAGGTTTTTGAATAAGAATCTTTTCAGAGTCCTTCTGGCATCAGTGAGTTATGAACCAACCCTGTGGTGATGTCTTCCCTTGGAGAACGCTGTTGTGCTATTGCAGACAGGTTAGCATCAAGTTCTAGAGACCTGCAGTTTTTATTCTTGTAAAATGGGGCTCAGAAACCTAGGCACTCTTGGCAACTTGTAAAATCTCAACTAATAAGCAGCCCACTGAGAAATCTCTTTGTGTATACTTTTTTTTTTGGTGAAATAACTCAAAGAATTTTTTTCAAGAATAATAAAACCCAAGGTAAGTTGAGTGGTGAGCCCCAAGGATTAGGGTTTTTTTATAACTTCCCCATCTTTTGTGCCTTTGGCACTCCATCTCTTGCAACAACAGATATCAGGTACCTCACTTAAGAACTGCTTATTAAAGCAATAATCACAGATCTTCACAGTGGGAACTGCAGTCCTGAGCCAAAGTCACAGGTGCCAACTCCACCATATTTGGCAGAAAATCTTTATACATCATCTACTGTCCTGCTGCTTTTTTGGATGTTAGTCTAGGAATTCCAGGCAATTGGCAGGCTTGTTGGAGAAGCTCAATAGCTCCAGTGAAGCTGCCCTGTGCTCAGATATCCTGAGCAAATGGCCGCTGCAGATGTACAAATTGACTTCACGTTTCTCTAATGCAAGGCTGCAGCAAGTTGAATTCTGTTTCTATGCCTATGCTAGTAAATCAGCCAGTGCCAAGTGGTGTTTCGAGGACTAGACCCTGGCTGTGTACCAGCAGCATGTTCAAAGGCCTCTGCCCTTGTTTCGCCTTGGGCCAACTGGAAACAGTCTTGTCACAACGCTCTGGTGCTACAGCTGGGCTTAAGTGTGTTATGGAGAGGGAGACCTTAGCAGCTCGAACTAGGAGCAGCACTGATACAGACCAACTGCTTTTGAGAACAGGCTTGGACATCCAACATGAAACATTTTGTATTGGCATTAGTGCTCTGTCTCTGTGGTAGGCACTACAGAGAAAAACGGTCCTCTCTGAAGGCCAGGAGCAAAGCCTGCAGGAAGAGGAAGCTCGGAGACATGACCTGAAGTTGTGTCTTACACAGGGTATGTATAAAGGCACTGGAACTATGTCCAGAGACACCTGAGCTAGCACCAATACCATCTGATAGATAGGCATTGTACAGCCCAGCCCCATGAGCAGTGAGGTCAGTGGCATTAGAGCTGTGTGCGTCGCTGCTGCTGAGAAGCAGGGCTTAGCTTCTCGCCCATCGCCCTGCCCTGACACTGCTGCGCTGGTGCTGATTCTGGATCCAGCAGGCTCTAGGAGATTTCTGCCTTGCAGTCCACTGTGCGAAGAAGACCTAAGGTTAGCAGGGATCCCAAAGTCAGTGGTAAGTAGATCCTAAAATCCCAGCGGTTTCATGAGCTGTTTATCATCAAAGTTATTACAGTTCGGCTGCATGCGTGCACACCTTGCAGATTCTGCCACATACCTCAGAATGCAAACTGCTCAGACCCACAAATGTCCGAAACAGGGCAGAGGTAGTTCCGCTCTTGAAAGTTCTTCATAGTTTTGCCAAGTTAGAGCAAGCCCCTTTAGGCGGGTGATTTAACCACTGCTAAACTTGTAAATATCTTCTGCATCCAGTGAAGAAAAAGAAAAAATAATTTATTAAAAATTACCTTTTGTTGTTTATCTACCCTGATTATTACAAGCTTTATTGCAGTTACAACAGTATTATTGGAGTGACGAGTGAGTGATGACCTTATTACAAGAGAGAGGGAGCTAAGGCAAAGCGTGGCTCCCCAGGTGTCTGGAAATTTGCCCTTTGCTTGTGCTATAGCAAAACTTTATAGCAAAAAATGGAACTGGAGTGTAATTCAAAAAAATCTATGTATATCTGATGCTTTTTATCATACTGTGGTTTCACTTAAATTCTGATAAGATCACAGAAAATTTGTAAGTGCTTTCCATTTTGGCATTGCTATCAATAATTCTAGCAAGCTCTTTTGAGAAAAAGCTCTTTTCCAAGTTATGCTTCCCAAAATTAATGTACGTTATCTATAACGGATTATTGGTGAACATCTACCTCATTTTTTTTTTCCTTTACAGACTGAGTTTGAATTTCCACCTGCTTTTCCTGACTGACATCCAACGAAAAGCTAGATTGATTTATACATATTTTAGTACATTGCAGTGAAAATAATAAATTTTGGTTTAGCTTGGCAGTTCAGAAAACATGGAAGGGAAATAGTTGTCAGTCAAGGCAGTTTAAATTATTTTGCTTTTTATTCAGACAGAAAAAATTGAAAATATTTTGAGTCAGAAAATGCTTTCTTTGACTTGAAATGAATTATTTTGATTCCTAAGGCATTTTACTTTTTGACGTTTGAAAAAATACATTTGAAATACATTTCAAAGCTAAAAATCACTTCAAATGGGAAACCAGAAATCTTTAAACTTCTAGGGTGTTTTCCAATTCTTTTGTTAATGAACAATTTGTTGGAATTGATTGGAAGTCATAAAATGTCCAGTCCCTCTGGACCCACATTTTCCACAGAAAAAAAGAAAATGCCGTGAGCTATTAATTTATCTACCCAGAGGAAAAAAAGAAAATAAAGCAAGCCAAAACCCAAAACAAAGTGGAAGCCATGTAAGCAGCTCTTGTGGAATTTCTTGCCCTTATTTTCACATTTTTCTTCCCCTGCTGACAGACCCCTCTCGCCCACTAATTGTACAGAGAGGGAAGGAAGTGGTGTACGTTCCTTTCCAAATTTGCCATCAACTGGTTGGTCACATACTTGCTACTTGGTTAGATTTTGCAGAGAACTAGTCATATTTTTTTTTAAAATGTGTGTTTCAGCTCCTGAATTTCTGACATGTCTTGTGTTCCGCCATATTTTGTTATATCTTTTCAGACATGGCAGTATGCAATAACACAGCGGGACTGCTGGGACCCAGTCATAACTTGAGAAGTTGTACAGCTGGGTGGAAGAGCCTTCCACATTTCCTTCTGAAGATTACAAGAACTGAAGAAAGTAAAAAGTATAGTTAGCATGACACAAAAATGCAAGTCCACTAAACTTATTACACAATGTGTTTGAACAAAGTGATATTGCTGAATATTCCTCCAAAGAAAAAATGAAAGTTCTGTTCACCTTTGTGTTTAGTTAGTGACAAATGTGACTTTTTAGATGATCTCTGCAGAATCCAACCCAAAATCAGTTTTGTCTTTATAAAGTAGTAAATCTTAGAATTACACAGATCATGCAGACAGCTACCATCAGTTTCATGGAGATATTTAACTAAACGCTGCTGTCCTTCAATGCAGAAATATGGCAATTTACTAATCTGTTTCCCACATTGTATCCTACACCTCATATCTTTCATATTATTATAAGAGTTTAGATTCATAAGCTAAATAAGGAGTTGTCAAGAGATGGTTGCTGATGGGTTACAAGTCAAGGTTTGTTTTTTTTTTTAACCCCTCTATAAGCTTTGGGAAAATCGGAGTGTCACCTGCAACTGGAGTCACTGCAATTTAGCAACGTGCATGCAATTTGCTCATTTAAATCAGCAACAGCATCTGGCATTGAGATCTCGGCCATGTCTTCACTGCAGCTTGGAGGTGCAATGCCAGTGCCCAGGGCTGTGCCTGACCCACCAGAGGCGGACACTGGGAACCCACAGGGGCTCTGGCTACCCTGGCTTCTTGCTCTTGGCTGGTAGGACTGCTGCCACATCAGCACGGGTACCTTGCCAGCTGCTGTTAAAAAAAGCCTAAGCAGGTCTCTGGTGGCTAACCACACTGGCATAACCAGCTAGACTTAACTTCTTCCTGGCATAATGATGGAAAGACAGCGGAGCCATCCCTGTATCACATCTGGCTGCCTTCGCCTGAGATAACCGCAAGCGGATTCAGCTCAGAGCTACCTGATTTACACTCCTCGAAGCAAGAGTGTTCAGAATTGAAGTCTGACTTCTAGTCAGTAGGCAATTGCTTTTCTGGCATATTGTTTGTATGAAAGCTGCATCATGTCATACCAATACTGCAGTATTGGTATTATATATATTTTTAAGACCAAACTGAAGTTTCACATTTCAATACTTACCAGTTAACATTTCAACACTTACCGGTTAACAATTCAATAATTCCTAGTTAATTAAGCATTTCATAGTAGAACACGATGTAGCTATAGAAGGCATAAGACTTCAATATAGAACACACACACCTACAAGTGAATTACATCTGCACAAGCTCTCTCTTTGCGAGCAGATAAGCACACACATGATAAATAGATCACTCTGCGTACAAAGGCATATGAATTTCCTGAGTCAAGACGATGTTTCTTATGCACCTACGCAGATTTCATAGAATAAAGCTCTGCTGGAATTTGCCTGAAAATAACAGGGGGCAAATTAAATTTTCAAGTGGAATTCAGAACAATAGTAATATTTCCTGAAAGGCTACTAATTCTAGGGAAGCTATTTCAAAGGCCACATTCTTTGCAGGTCGCTATGGAAGGCTAGCTCGTGTTATAAAATGATAGCACCCTTTTGTGGTCTGAGCTCTCTCTTACACCTGCTGTGTCCACTTTTTTCCCCTTCATTTTCAGTTCTGCTTGGTCTAGCATGGACTACTGCTGAATGAATAGAAAGCAGCAATATAAAGAAATCTGCCTCATATCTCAGGGATTTTTTTTTTCTTTTTTGACTGTGTCTGAGATGCAATTAACTTCTCATAAGACATAAAATAACAACGTTCAAAGCCAAAATTACTAGCTGGTATTATTCCATGTGTTAAATTACCAGAACACTGAAGCTAAAGATGGGAAACACCCTATAAAATAACTCATTATGAACAATGCTGGTTTTCTCTTCTTGTTATTTTGGGTTTGCACATCCCTTTGATAAATTTAGTTGAGGGACAATGCACCCACTCTAGTGCTGAGGGCTACAAGAAAAAAAGCCTCTTCCAATCATAAAATATTTTCAGATGAACCAGTAGGGAGTAGGCTCTAGAGCTATTTCATATTTATTTGAGTTTCTCTGAAGATGCCAATACACGTCAATCACTCTTTTAAATAAGCTCGTTCAGACCCTGAGGAGAATGTATCCTGTGGCTGTGTGAAGCTCAGCCTCCTTTTGCAATATCTGTTCATAAACTGTAAATACGCAGAGGGTGAATTGAATCTAATCACCCTCTTCTGTGGCTAAACTGGTGTTGGAAGAGTTTTAGTTACAGCAATACACCTGCTCATTTCTAATAGCTTTCTCCAGTATTTTTCCACAGAAGCTTCCTCATTCTTGGTAGATCAAAAGCTTGTTGCTTTTTTCCTCCAGTGAGACTTGCCTGGTCTCTCAAGTACTGCTTCACCTGTCGAAACGACTACCATACCCCTGACTGATGTATCTTCATGCCTGATGATCTATGGTGACTGTATTCCTACAGCTATAGAAGGCGAGAAGGGAAATAACTGAGGAGGAACACAGTACAGACGTGAGAGTCTTCTCGTATTAGGAGAAATCAAAGGAACAAGAAAAGCAGAAACTAATGATTTCAGGGCACCTGAGATATAGCCTTGAAAACCAATGATATGAAATAAAGCAAAAAGACGTGGGGAAAAATAAAATAGAAAGTGCCTGAGGCAGATAGGCATGCCTGTGAAGAAGCAGTGCTGAAAGATGTAGAAAATTAGCTTTGGTCTCAAAAGAAAGAAAAGTAGCAGATCTTCTTTGTACTCCTATGTGCTTTCTCCTCTGTGCTGCTCAGTTCTGAAAACGGCATCGTCAGGAAAATGCTGGCAACCTACAGAAAAATAGTGCAAGGGGTTCTGGGAAGAACTAATAGAGAGTTCAAGTTTCCTACGGATGAATCGTGTGCCTCTTCTTCTCATCACCCATCCACTGCAGTTATCCCAGATTCTTCCTTCATTTTGTACGTGATCGCCTTCCCCCTCAGTGTCTTTGGAGCATCTCCAATTCCCTACCTCACATCTGCTGGACTCTTTCCCAAGCGAGCAAGAAAACATCATCTCTGTTCTCATGCTGAAGACTTTCCCACAGTGGGCACAGCAGCTACATCTCTCTCCTCTACTCAGCCCCTGGTTTCTCCAAAACTCCCAAACAGTGCAGAGTAGACCCTGTAAATACTGAATTTGGCCATTGGGTTCAAATGTTTTTGAAGGGAGGACTGAGAGATAAACAGACAAATCCTGCAATCATGTAACTTTAATTTGCATAGGAAACCAGGCTGGAAAATTGTTAGAAGCCTCAAAGGATTGATTTATGAGGAAAGATGATCACTGTGGTATTTGTTATTATGAGGTAGATCTTTCTCCCTCTCTCTCTGTGGTTTTGACCAAAAATTCCATTCTGGACCCAAGAAAATTTTCCCAACAAAGGTTTGTTAAAACTTGTATGCTCCCATGACACATGTCAGTTTCTAGGATTGGCATTTTTCCGATGAAAAAATATTTTCTTGAAACAGTTGACCAGCTCTAGTGACCACATGAGCTATAATAATTTGTATTTACAGACTGGGCAGACTGGAAGAGCAGAAAATGTTAAACCAAACAGCATCCACCCAAGCTAGAATAACTAAGAGGGATTCTCTATCCTTATGTCACAGGATACTGCTTTCTATCAGCTGGGAATAGAAAAGATTTCATCCATTAACTGAACTTTACAGTTTCAGGTTCCTGTCTGATAAATGAACTCATTTTGCATTACTTCAAGATGGAAAGACCTGAAAAGTCCACATTTACTTTGAGAAAAAGTCTTATGGTGATGGGATCCACATTTCTTGGATGAAACCTCTTTAAACTGTGAGATGTGTGTTCTCTTCTTTGGTAGCGCCTCGTTGCCCATAAGAAGGGTGTTTTTCAGCATAAGCAATGGCATCAGAATCTGTCCCCGAATGAGGAGTTCAGTCGCTCTTATCAATGACTCCACTGCCAGGAATGTTCACTGGAGAAGCGAAGCCAGGTCAGCTTTTACTCGCACGAGGTGATGGGCTATAATTTAACAAAGGAAATCCTTTCCATTGGAGTGCTTTTTATTTGTTTGTTTGTTTGTTTTCGAGAAAATTGTTAAGCATTTAGCTAAAATCCTGTGCTTAGCTTGCCCAGAATGTTTGCTTTACCAAAAGTTTGCAGTCCAACCCCTGCAAAGCAATAATTAGAGAGCTGTGCTTTTTACTGTCGCATTTAAGTGTTCCTGGAGCAGTGGCTGCTCTGCTGGAGGAGAGGGAGAAAATGATATATGTTTTGCTTCTTTTTAATCTGTTGTCCAGCATCACTACTATTCCAACAGTGGGCCTCCTGACTTTGTTCATTGTTTTTAAATTAACTGAAAAAATATTGCTTTTGAAAGGTGAAAGCGTAAAGAATTACAAGCAGCCCGATCAGCTTTGCGACATCCTTTAATGTACTATTGCTTGCTGGGAGTGCTAAATCATTAGCTGGGAGAGACGAGCCATTTTGGAGCACTTGTGCGTTGTGCACTGCCTATACTCAGAGAACCTGGAGAGTTTTCTTTCCTTTGTCTCCTTCCGCTTGGCTCCTTCGCAAGTGGAGCCTCTGCTGACATCCACTGGTAGCCACGGGAGAGCTGCAGTCCTGCAAACTGCTTTTAACCCACCCGTGCTAATCCGGTCCCCTGTGCCAAGCCATTGATTTAGTACTGTGCTAGATGTCAGCTCAAATGTAAGGTCAAAATAATGTAATCCTTCCAGTTTCTCCCTCCTTCCCAGAGGAACAGCCCCCTTCCCCTTCCATGGTGGTAAATAAATTCAAGAGATGAAAACCTGCTAGCAATTTCTTTGGCTGCACTCACCAATTAGCAATGCAGAAAATCAAATCACAGTTTCCTAGGTGTAGTGGGAATTTATAGGCAATGAGAGCTACCAGGAACTTGATCTTGTATGTTACTCATTATAAATTTTTTTTGTTTAAACTGCAGTAAATTAAGACTTAATGATCAAGGGTGCAGGAATGAGGATTAGAGACCAGATGGGAAGAGCTGAGGGCTTTTTGCTGCACATGCTGTGCCACTGACTCTTCCTAGTCGTTAATCCAGAGCCTGTCCTGTCCATAAGTACTACAAGTCCTGCAGTACGAGATGAGTGTGAAGATAATCAAGAATGTGCCTATCAGTGTTAGCTGCTTCTGGCTCTGGCTGACTCTCTCCAGGTTTTGTGGGCAGGTCTGCAACACAATAAAATTCCTGGCGGTGTGGGAATTTGGGTAGGGTCCCTGTGAATTTACATGGCTTTGCATGAGGGAAAAGGAGAAGAAACTGTGTTGTAGATGTTGTGAGGCTTAGTGGCTACATCACGAGCCAGAACAGGGAGCTCATTAAAGTTTGGCCAAGTACATTATTTTCTATACACTTTTAGCCAGTTCCTTGCACACAGACTTAGATATCTCTTAGTTAACTCATTTGGTAGCTATAGTCAGTGATAAAATATCAGCTTTTATAGTTACTTGTAATCTCCGTTCGTTTCTTGTGTGTATTTTTGGGTTTTCTTTAACAGTTTTATGGTCACTTTAGTCACGTGCTAGTATTTCTCATTCTTGATTTGATAAATGTGATTAATAGGGAGGGCTGGTAGAGAACAGGAGGCCACAGATCAAGCCATTCAGTTTTTATTTTCTCAGGAGGAGTAGCAGCCATTTTAAGAATTAGAAAAGTATGGTGGCAGTCATTAAGGTCTTTTCTTTTTGTTTGATCGTGACATCAGTGTCAACCTGGATTACTGTAACTGGAGCACAGAACTGAATATGCTCGTGGAGGCCCAGCAAAACATTTTTCTGATCCCACCAAAACCAAGGACCCTCAGCACCAGAGGCTCAGCAATGACTCACACTGCATTAAAATTTCTAGAATGGGATTGACTTGGTATTTTCTGGAGAAAAGCACCAGCTTTCTGGTCACTAGTGGTGTTGCTTCCAAGCCACAGTATTTCTACAACCATATAAAATTCTCAACAGTGGTAGATGGGAAAGAGCTGAGTTGCTGAAAGCAGCAACAGATTGGATAAGCACATGTAAATCTGAGGTCCTGTGTACCTTCACATAACAACATTGCAGTTGTGGAGTCAGTTTTGATGTATGCTGTGTTTGCTGTCGGCTTTTGCTTATGAGGAGCCTTACAAGGTGCCTAGGAGAGGCAGAGCTGCTGCTGCTGTGGTGACACTCGCACCTACCTACCTGTGGCTACTGATGGAAAGATGTTTCTGAGGTAATATTCAGCATAAGCACCATCTCCAGGCTCCCTGGTCTCTGCCCCACAGCCCATCTGGCTCCCAGCCTGCGTATGGGAGAGTCCCTCCAGCCCTTCATCCTCCTGTTTCAGCCAAGCCTGTTTTGCTAAGGAGCCTCAAATGAGTCCTGCAGCAAATGGACAGTAGTTTTTGTCCACTGATGTGTGCAAAAGCCTTCTGTTCGTCAATTTCTGTAGATATTTAAGATTTATATATTTTTAAAACCACAAATGATTAATCTGCAAGAAAGTGAAGCTGAACAGGCGAGTGGTGGGGTTCCTGGGGAGGTGAAAGGAGTTGTCCAAGCAGGCTGCTAGTGGAACCTAACCTTATTTGGCCAGATCTTTGCGCTCTTCTGTTCCCCCAAGCTATTTGATGCTATTTTCCACTGTGCTTATGCATCTGTTCATGTAATTTAGAAATTAATAGTTTAAATCCACTCCAGAAGATTACTTAGTAAGTTTCAGCTACTTCTAAAATAAAACCTATAAATTCTCTATGAGTGAAACTTGGGGGGGAAACGGAGCATACCTACTTCATTACCCAGGTTTGGTGCGCTGACTGGCGCATGCACATAATCTTTATTAAGGTATCCACAGCCCAACATCGTTAGCATAAGCGTTAGCATTTTCTCCTGGAGCCCAAACAGTATTTAAATTGGAAGTTGGAATGCTAAAGCCGAGAGATCTGAGTGTGCCTTTTCCTTATGGAAAGTTCAATGCTTGGGAGTTCTTAATCAAGACTGTCAGATGTTTCCTGCTCATTTTCAGCCACCAACGGCAGGCATAGGTGACTCCCTCCGCACTGTCGAGGGGCGGACAGAGCAGTGCTGTGTGATCTGTTGCCCACTGAGCCACCTGCAAGTCGTTTCGCTCCAGCTGTGGTAGACCTCATGCAGAAACACAGCCTCGAAAGGGCTGGCTCCTGGCCAACAACACTGTTAGGGGTTTTTAGCTCAATTCTTTCACTGACCTCCTCCTGAGGAGCATAATTCATTAAGTACAGTATCATAAAGGCCATGGCGATTAGAAACAGAAAGCACTGCCACCAGTGTAGCCCATAAAGGAGGGATCAACAATACAGTGTGTATATATCTATGGATATAAAAAGTTCATGTTAGTTTGTTCTGATACTAGGAACAGAGAAGGAAATGTCTCCAGCTTTGCTTGCTTGGGGTCTCTAGGTATAAGTTTAAATGGATAATATTTAGTCTGTGCTACTGTAAATCCCAGTGTGGGGCACAGCAGGCTGTGCAAAGCGATCACGCTCCTAAGCAAGGATGTGTGGCAAGGATAAGGGTCACAAGCCAGAGCACTTCACAAAGTCCTCTGCTATGAATGGAAATGCAAGCTCTCACATCACCCCACAGCATCACTACCTGAAGGGGAAAATAAAAGAACGGAGGGTAGGATACGCAGCGTTAAGCATGCTTAAAGTCCGTTTTGTACATTTTCACATGCTGATCCAGAAAAACAGTTATGTTTAAGCACACATATCATTCTGTTACCCTGCAGTTTTGGGTAACTGAGAGCTGTAATTGCTAGGCAAAGAGTCTTGTTGATGGAGGTAGTTTTGAGACGTTCTGAAGGTGTAAGACACTGGATAACCTTTTTTGATCAACGGATCGCATTGTAAGTAGGACTATCATTAAGCTATTGTTAGGCTACACCCATACTGGATTTTGGATTGCATCCAGATGAAGAAATTTTGTTCATCATCAGAGTCTGATTACTTGTGTAATGTTTATTAGCAATAGCAGCCTTAGAGGGCTTGGCCTGCAAAAGCTGAAGGAATTTGAATTTTTAGTTATGTACTCATTGTAGCTCTTCCTTTAACAGTTAAAAAAAAAGGAACATCAGTATTACTGATGAGGGTCATATCCACCGTATGACCATTACAAGTTTTATCACCACCATCCTGCTTCCTATTCTTTAGTCTTTGGTTTCTATATTTTGACTTTTTTTTTTTCTGAGTTCGGATTTTAATGGGTCTTTTCACATTTATGGGGGATGGAACTCCTAGGGGAGAAGGAGAACCTTAGGTTTGTTGTAACAAATACTGCAGCATCAATTTGCCTGTCTTTCTTCTGTTTCAACGCACTGTTATTCTTCATACAAATGATACAGGTTACCTCCATCTAGAACCTGGTGAGTACTTGAAGATCAGACCATTTTTTATCTGGAATGACAATATTTTTTTTCATATACAACATAAAACTTTCAGAATTTAATACATATGCAGCCTTTCTGGATATGGTTTCCTGACTAGCCATACACACATTCATCTGAAAACTGCTTCAGACACAGGACTTGATTGCTTTATTGGCAGCAGGTACCAATCACCTACAAGATTTGAAATGCACAATTTCGCCACATTGTTGAAACACATCACAGTACAGCACACTGAGGGCTAGATGATGCCTTGTACATCGTTAAGAAAGATGCACTGAGAGGTAACCACAAACTTCTAGGGCTTTCCCAGTCAGTGCACTCTGTATTCAGTGACATGTCATCCTTGAAGAAAAGGCAATGTGCACCTTTTCCTTCCCTGAGTAGTTCCCTTTGGAGGTTTAGAGGAGTGTAGGAACATGGGCCTACTTTCTACCTGATTAGTTCAGTTAGCTCCTATTCTAACTGAAAAGTTAGAAAGGAGGGACAGCACCTTCTTATGTTATTCACCTAAAGCCCTTAAGCTGGAACAGCCAGCAGTGTAGGCTTCTCTGATCGGAGGTTAAACAATTCGGGAAACAATTCAGCAAGCATCCCACCTCAGCTGCCCTCTAGGGCTATGTATACTGGTAAATACAACAATGCCAAGGTTCCCTCTTTAGCCTTTAGGCCAGCTGTCACTCTTTGACAGTACCCATATAATTAAATTCTTTTATTCTGCAAGACAGGATGGTCATACTGAAACTGCCCAAGGCAAAAGGTCCTTGGCCTGTGGTAATTCTTACATTGTCTGGGAGATGACAAGTTGATCTGGGTCAGTATACTCCATGGTCTAGCAATTTAATAATTTGCATGGTCAAGCTGTAATGCATGTGTTCATGTCCTGGCTCCACTTACAGAAGTAGCCTAGAGGCATTTCCTTCTCTCTATTGGCTTCAGAGTGATCCCAAGATGACTGGCATCCTTACTTGGGAAGACATTCAGGTGCAAATCCAATGGGACATATACAGGTCCAAGCTGTTTCCAAAACTATCTGTTGGACTGGGTGCTCTACATTATTCAAACACTAATGGTCACCACTGTGATCACCATATGAATGAATTATCGTGTCTGCAAATTCATGTGACTCCATGTCTGGATCAATTCGAACTTTTCTATCACCAATTTAGGCACATCTGGAAGCCCCATTAGTATACAGGCCATGCTAATGTGAAAAGAATGATGCTGCTTTCAGTCAGGAGACACATCTCTGACATCTTTATGCTCTGTTTTGTTATCCATTCCACTCATGTTATTGCTGGTAGATCAAAGTCTGGAAAGCAAAGAAAATTGTTTGAAAAATAGTGATCTCTTATTCCTCTCTTTAGTTAATATCTCTCTATCTTTTTCTGCCACACATTTATTTAGTAGCTGTGTTTTGGGGTTTTTGGGGGGGCTTTTTGCTGAGTGAAGGTTAATATTGTTTGAAACTTGATCTCTGGAAAAGCAGGTGCATAGTAGAAAGTTTCACAAACATAATATCTGCTGTGGAAGGGCACCTTAAAGCCAGAGGCAGTCTGGCATGACATTCCTAGTTCTGGTGTGTTGGTTAGTTGCATTTGTGTTCCTACCATATTCTTTACTGCCGATAACAAAACATACCTAATTGCTGTGGGCATTGCACTATCTTCTCCCACAAATACAAAAGCAAATGCAAATACAGGATCAGAAACCTGGTTGTGAGTTTATATGAGGAAGACCTGTGGACCACACGCAAAAGAAAACATTTCCTCTTTCTGCCATTGTTCTGTCGTTATCCAGACCTGAATGTTACAGGCATTGCAACACGTTTGTGGTCAAAGTAAGTAAGATGAAACGTGCATGTATTGAAATGGACAATGTTTTGCCTTTGATTTTGCTAGAATTTTCAGTCTTTTATTCAAGGTGTTCTTCTCTTAGTTGGGTTGATTTGCTGCTCAGAGGTGCCTGTAACTTGTCATTCACTCTAGAGGGAGCCTAGGGTGAAGGTAGCTCGGTAAAGCACTTCACTTGAAGTGGCATAGTTTAGGTCTAAGGGTACAACACGCTCTTGGATTAATCTGATATTTTGCCCTGTTGCTTGGCTAAATGGTTAAGTGAGCAAGAGCAACTTCCCTGCTTACTGCTGGGGGAAGAGCAGCCCTTTGGAGAAGCCTATTAGTTTCATCCCAGGCGAGCAGGAAGGGTTAACCCTTCCGTGTTCGCTAGGACCACTCAAGAAGTCATTTCCTATGGTAACAATGCAAAGCATATGCTGCTTGTTAATACAGATGGGCGGTGAACTAGCAAGGCATTTTTAAAATCTTTCAGTGCTGTATGGTGCAGTGGGAATATGCACCCTTGAGCCAATCTGAAGTATGTTTGTCCACAATTTCATTACTGTATGTGTCTGAGTTAGTGTCTTCATTAGAATGATAAATTTCTCTAAAAGCTGCAAATGACAAGTGACCTTATAATGTAACGTGGTCCTGCTTAGTCTGCAGGAAAGTATTAAATGTCAGGACTTATAATTGTAAGGATTTGATATTTATGAAGGTCAGTTCAAGTGTGAGTAGTATAACATAATATTACATTTAAACTAAGATCTGTGTTCATAGGAACCTTTTAAAAACACTCAGCTGCCACTGCTGAAATAGCGCAATGATAGATGATGATTTTTTTAGACTTAACACATATTGTGAATTTGCAGCTCATGTAGGGTTTGTATTAAAAGCTGACACAATATTTTAATTTAAACAGAGGTTAGATTATTAAAGTTGGTGAACAGCCAGAAGTATATCAATGTTAAAAAAATGTCAATTTACCTGACTTTTGCTCTCCTTTGTTTTTATTGGTAAAATATGTTACAAAATTTACCTGAATTGTTACTCCTAATTAATATTTTTCATTCAAAAATTGGCACATTTTATCTTTATTTGAGGTTGACATTGCAAACCAGAGTATAATAAAACTTTTTCAACGATAAAGGGAAAAGAAACCCCATTCCACAGATTATATATCTGATTAAATTTATTCAGTCAATTCAGTATTCAAGGTGATGGAAATGAAAGACTTGAAGTAGCATTTCTGTTGTGTGTCTCTTGGAAAGACAATTTCCTGGGAAGGTTCTGTTCCCCTGGGACCTGATGGCCATGTGTGCACAAGTTTTACAGATACAGATCAAGCACATTTCAAATGAAGTTAGTCTTGATGGATGCAGAATGCCCATAGTTATCATTAGCTATAAAACCTGCTGGATACCAAACATCTTTCAGCACCTGGCAGGATTTGGCGTTGTGTTTGTAGTTTTCCTCCTTCCATCATCAGAGAATCTCATATCTAATGAGTTAAGTATGGACAGTGCCTCTGGAAGATGCAATGGATCAGAACAGAAGTTGATACTTTTTCTGTTTTCCACAGTATATTTGAGCTTTTGTGCTAAGTTGTTGTAGAAAGAACATGCCTAATCATTAATTAATTGTTTGATCTAATCATTTAGGTGACCACTGCATCCATTTGGACCACTGAGCTATGCAGAATGGAGGGCTGTACTATCAAGAAGCCTGTCTCACAGTAAATGCTATAAAGAATCAAGAAAGGTAGGATCTCTGGTGATTCATGACACAAGTATATTACAAGGATGGAAAAGTTTTTTCTTACAGTGAAGTTATAAGAAGGAGGAAAAGTTTGGATCTGAGCCCTTTATGGCTGTAGATTTATTGGTAGAATTGCAGTATGTTATTTGAGGAGGATCAAGTGATGTGATTCTGGCTTTTTAAATTCTACAAGCCTCCTGTCAAAGCATGCAGATACCTCGGACAGCATTCATATAGCCAAATGTAGGTAGCTGTAACGCAGACAAGTCTGAGCAAATCATTAAAATTCCTCATATAGTCAGTGGAGAGGAACAGAAACTTTTAGGATGCAATTACCAAAACAGACCTCTAAGTTAAGTGAATTATTCCCTGAAAGAGTCTATTTCTCTTGTCAACAGGAGAATTTAGCGTGAATATTTCAAATATAAATATAATGATCTATACTCTCTATCTATATGAGACAGTGAAACAGGCAGGGTCAGAAATAATGTATCTTAGGTATGTGGGCTTAATGGTTCTTCGTGGATGACTGTTACGCTACAGTCCAGCTTCACCTTGTCTAATTTCAGACAGTTTTTTTTCTTAGAAATTCTGCTGCCAAAAGTTGCCCTACAGTTTTCAGGTGTCCTACAGTTTCCGTTACATGCAATAGAAACAGACAGGCTTATTCAAAGGGATACTCGGGGCTTAGGTCAGTAGAATAGCTCTCTGTGAATGCTGATTTCTGCTGCAGCCTGTGAGGTGTCATGTGCTACATGTGTTACAGAATGCTTACAGCACCTTCAAATCTCTCTCTCTCATACAAAGAGATACCTGGGTCCAGATGTTTATAAATCCTGAGTCAGAACCACAAAAATATGCAGTCAGGATTAGAAATTTTGATATCAGAGTCATCTAAAGACAACTCTAAAGACATAAAGGTTACATGCTTCAGCCCCCAGTGAATTCAAATCTTTGTATGAAACAGTTTTGATCATATAGTCTCCTAATTTATAGGTCTCAGAAATCCCAAGTATATTCAGCATACTCCTTCGACTCATCCTTCCTGCAGACTTACCTCTGCTTCAACTATAGCATCCTCCTTTCCCACACCTTTAGGTGAATCAAGTAACCATTCCTTTCTCTGGAGAATGATGCCATAAGTAAAAGACAGTGGGATGAAGAAAGAAGTATAGTATTCCCATGCATCACAGCAGAGGCATGGAGAGGTCGCTGTCTTGGGCTTCTGGAGACTTTCCTCCTTCTCTCTGCCACAACTACTCTTGAAACAGCATCATCTTCCCAGGAGATGGAAGGCTGCAGCAGCCCTAAACAATTCTTGCTGGGAGAGGTCAAGAAGTGGGTAGAGCAGCCCATCAGTGAAGCTTTCCCTTCCTCCCTCTTCATCAGGATTAACATGGGAGAGCTGGTTGGTATTCTGGAATTAGTATTTCCCATGCTGGTAGCCCACTGCAGCCTACTTAACTGTCTGTATACACTGAAAAAGAAACAGCTCATAGAAGCTCAAAGAGAAGGTGAAAAACAGACACCATGTAGGAAAGTTATCAATGCACATGTGCTATCTGAGAACAAGACTGAAAGGAAGGGGAAAGTGTCTGATTTGACTAAAAAGTCTATCTAGCACAAATTGGTTCAGTTTGCAGCAGGACTTGAGGTGTCTTCATACCTTCTACTAATTGGATCATTGAAAAGATAATAGTAGTAGCCATAGAGAGGAGGATGCAAGGAGAAAAGAGGAGCCTGAACAACACTGAAGCAGGTGGCTGATGAAAAACTATTAACTAAGTAGTAAGAGTTCGGAAGAAGAAATGAGCTTGGACCTTGCATGTGGAAAGGAAAAATTTTCAAGTGATACAGCCAGTGCAAAAGGTAAATAGGACAATATATATGGCAGAAAAAAAAATAGTTTCTTGGTGCCCGTGGGCAGTGGAAAGAGAACTCGCAAAGAGAAAGCTAAATTCCCTCATTAAAAATTAACAACTTACAATAAAGTGTGATCAAGTGCATTCCACATGAGCGCAATTACACATCAGTTAGGCAGTTACTGGTGTTATTGCACACAGAAAGAAGAGTAGACAGAGAGGGTGATTACATGGATGACAACTAAAAGCACGTCCTGTCTTTGTAGGAGGGACATAGCTTTAACTTTCAGAGTGCAAACAAAAAAATTAACATTATTTGTAAAAAATGATGCAGCTGCATGTATTTCCATGTTGGGGACACCTCGGCACATCTTTAGTACTGGAAGTGTATTTTGTCAGTTGTAAAACTTAGGGTAAAGTAAAGTTTGCACAGATATCAGGTATGTAGGAGGTTGTATTGTAATGGATAAAGTATGGTAGCATGGTGGATCACAAAGTGCGTCCATGCTGTCATGTGTGGTTCTGAATAGGTAGTGGGGGGTGCTTTGAACACTATTATCTCCTTGAAAAGTAATTTCACCCAGTTTCAGTGATTACAGTGATAGGAAAGATAATTTAGCAATTTTAATTGTAGTCTGAATTAGGCTGCGTATTTGAGTGTCTGTGTAATGGAAGTTTAGATTTAGCTATTTTATTCTACCAGACTGGGGTTATGAGCACAGTTGCTTTTTAGATGTTTGCTTTTGGTGTTCTATAGGATTAAAATGGGTCATGAAAATATTGGTCAGCCCAGGACTTCAGCTCCTTTGACTGCAGATGAACATAATGATGAGGTGAAGGACTAGCTCTGATGTATGGGAAAGAAATGAAGCATTTCCTTCTGCAGGGACCATGTGTTGTCTTTCATAGGAAAGTGTACATGCTTTCTTCCTTTTGATCTTTACACAGTTTTCGCTCTGTACTGTTGAACTACACCAAATGTCGCTTTGAGAGTTAGGCAAACAAATGTCAACCTTTTGCCAACTGGTGTGAAATTAAAAAACAAAGATTTTTTAAAATCTATTTCAACTGCTTTTCTGTCAGACAATGATTGTATAATTGAAAGACATCCAGTTGATAAAAAAGAACATATTTTTTATTGGCAGCACAGTAACATGAGTTCAAAGACTGTATTTGCCAAGAGTGCATAACTCTGTAATGGCCGGCATACTTTTACAAGTGTTCAGTGGTATTACTGACAGAAAGATCGCTTTGGTCCAAGACAGATGTAAAATACTTCATTTAACAAATATTTACTCCACAATTATCTGAAAATGTAGAAAGTACAACCTGACATGTTTGAATATCTAAAGAACCTGTTTATGGGGTATTCTATTATTGTTCCTACATAATAATCCAAAAAATATAGTTGCAGGGGATGCTGGATGATTTAGGATATTGGTAATAGGATACAAAGCCTTTCACTTCTTGGTCAGCAGTTCAAATCTGGCTTAGGCTGGTAGTAACTCAAAATGATCGCTGCACTATGTGACTAGGGTTAATAATAGGTTGGTGCCTTCTAACTTTCAGAGTCCATCACCATAATGACTAAATTGACATGATGACCACAGACTATTGTAACTTTTGCAGGAATTAGTGTCACCAAGGAGAAGACCATGAAGGTGGCTGCAAAAGTATAGGACCCAAACATCTCTTCCATAGAACCGTACAATTACTTGCCTGTTGCAGTCTCCAGGAACCTGTTGGGAGTTTATGCCTAACTCTGTAGTGATGGAGACAGGAAAAACTGCAGATTGAACATCACTAAATGTCAGCATGGAAGTATTAGGAAATATGCATGTCGTTATGAACTGCCACAGCAACAGCCACGCTGATGGAGAGCTGTGTGGCATGATTATTAACAGGCAATCAGAAGACTAGCCGAAGCGTGAGAGCTCATCTCATTTTTTATTTGGTGTTTTGAGTATGGGAAGCAACAGAACACTGAGGTTTTTGTCAGAGGTGTAGATTTTAGACTTGAAAGTGAACATAGTTGCGTATTTCAGACGTATAGAGGGTTGCATATGTTCAAGTCTTACGCATGTCGCTGCTCCTTAGTGGCCGTGCCTTTAACTGGGAAACCAAACACATCTGGCACCCATTTCCTGTCACCGAGGCTGGCTGGCATGGCCCAGCTCACATCCACACCCTTCAATTCTCTCGCTGTCCAGAGCAGAACATCATAATAAAACCACTCATAGGCAATGGTCCCTGACCGATGCTAATGCCCAAAGTGAGCTTGGGAACAGTATTAGCTGGCCCGGACCAAAACTATGCTGGGGACCACCTGACAGGGTGATGGTGCACACAATCACGTTCTGGTGCTAGGCACATGCCCAGGCACTCTTTAGTTCCATTAAGTAAGGAAAGCTGTGTCACCTTAGCTCAGAGGTTTTGTCCTCCTTGTTTCAGTTAAATATCTCTGAAGTGGAAACAGCGGCATTTGGTTTCTTGTGTATTGATAGTTTTTAGAATAAGATTTGTCAATTGTTTGAGCCACGCTTCATAAAAGGCAACAATTTTGATCAGTATCTCTAGGCCTGGTGTACAAATAATTGTGTGTGAACTGAAGTTTAACATTCATAAGGTTGTTGCTCCTCTAGCTGCTGTCATTTTTCTGCTCCTGTCTCTTATGCTCATGTGTAAATGCTGTACCTAATGAAGTTCAAAATTTCAAGGAATTTTCTTAGTATGAACAGACAGAATACTATTAATTTCAGGTAAAAACTGGCAGGTATTGAGTATCTTAAAACTTGTTCCTTGCTGTCTTTGCCAAGAAGTGCCTAACAGTTACGGAACAGAAAGAATAGACTGAAGAACCCGTTGTGAAATGGAGATGATTTTATTTCTAGCTTCCACTGTGCTTTGCCACAGGCCAGACAAGGGGCACGCAGGCTCCTGGGTCAGAGGGAGCTGAGCATCACAGAGGGTTTGGTTCGGAGGACAGGAGGAACGGGGAGCACATGCACAAACAGCATGGCTTGGGGAAGAGAGGGAAAACCCAGGAATGCGGGGAGGAAGAAAGACAACATGGATAGGGAAAGGGAAAGGATGAAAAGCACACACAGTTGCTCACACTGGGGGAGAGGGATCCTTGAATAAAGGCAGGTGTAACAATGAGGGAGTATTTTCAGGAATTTTAATCTAATAGATAAGATTTTTGTTAATTATTAAGATAACAAAAGTCTTGTGTCCTCTAAAACAGCACAGGTTTTACATAACCACTGTTCACTGCTGCAGTTTTCCTCTTTAAAATATATTTAACATCTTTCCTCTCCTTGATTTTCACAAACTGGGAAAGGCTTGCAGGGGCATCTTGGTGACTACAGGCTTTTCTCAGAGGGGGGAGCAGAATCCAGCACTGCTGCCTTTTTTTTTTTTTTTTTTTTTTTTT
>Ga0065711_1035050_pt1 | contig 22879 bp, 20 predicted proteins | sample Hoacrofraction12_FD_59098 | JGI IMG/M metagenome (GOLD analysis project Ga0065711, IMG submission 59098) | Hoatzin crop microbial communities from Cojedes, Venezuela - Epithelial fraction 12 v2 (version 2) | ecosystem: Host-associated > Birds > Digestive system > Esophagus > Crop | place... | reverse complement strand
GGCCACTGCCCTGGCAGCTGCCCGGGCCCCAGGCTGGAGGTCTCGGCAAGGGCCCCCGTCAAACCTCTGTCCTGAAGACATTTACAATTCATGACGATGTAGCTACTCAGGCTGCAACAGGCATCGAGCCCAGAAACCTCTTCAGAAGTTCGTCAGGTGAATGCAAAGCCTGGCTCAGTATTTTCATGACCGATGTCACCAAAATCGCTGTTCTGCTAAATATTTTAGGTGGACAAAAAAAAGCTAGAGACTTCAATTTTTCCACAGATTGATACAAATTGGCAGGACAAAAATGCAATGTGTGACTTGGACAAGAAAAAAAGGGAGGGAAAAAGACAACATACATTTCGCAGGCAACAGAGACCTAGGGCCACCTTTCGCACCAGGACAGTTTCCAGACTGATTTGCCCCACTGCAATCCTCGTTTTGTTATTTTAAGCGACGCACGCTACCGCCTTCCTACGAGAGGCAACACGTCCTCCTCTGATGGCGCAGGAGCCTGAGGGGGAGCACGCAGGCGCAAGGCTACAAGGCCTTCGCTCTGAAGCCATGTCACGGTCTTTGCAAGGACAAAACCCCCTCATGCCTGCCCTGCAGGGATCCCCTCAGGGCAGGTTGGTTCCCCTCCCGCCGACGCCCGTGGGGGAGAAGCAACTGGGGAGCTCCGCTCTCAGTGGTTTGGGCTCATGGGTAACGTTACCCATTGCAAAGTGCTCTAAGAGAACAACTGGTGCTACTGAAAGTTAATGAATAACAATGATAATGGCAGTAAGGTTACCAGTGTCAGATGTCCTCTTTCAAAAAGACAGATTGCAGAGTTAACCAAAGGCAAAACATGCTTCCAGCCACCAGGTGAGAAGCAGAGGAAAGATGTTTCTTAAATACATACAACGGGTGTCTAAGGGCGATCCACAATCTGTTAGAAACTTGCTGCTGCAATTACTCAACCGTTCTACTCCAAAGTCATTAAGAAGAAGCAAACGTTGCTCAAAGCAGCATTTCAGGCTGCTTGTCAGGCTAGCTTTTGGCGGTGCCTGCTGCATATCAAGGCTTTTGATGCACCCAAAAAAGCACTGAAAGGAAAGAAAATAATAACAACGTGCAAAGCATTATCTGAGCCTTCATTTGTGAGCGAGATAAACACTGGTTCCACTCGAACCGCCTCATGTTTTGTTTTGCCATCGAAAAAGACAGGCTCTACTTGAGTTAATTTTCATGAGTGCTTTAACTAATCAAGTCTTAAACACAAACATTTGACCAAGAGAAAAGAAAGCATGAAAACAAACCAGCATTGTTTTGCATGGTGTCGAGCAGGAGAAATATTTGTGAAGTGCAAACAATACACGCAAGAAAACAGCACACTGGGTGCTGGGGGGGAAATAACCGCTTTCCCCAGCCGGCGTGGGACGCAGCCCGCCCATCTCGCCTCATGCTGAGCAGTGAAGGCGTTGCCATTTTCTAATAGCAGGGTATTAAGAACAGATAGTTCAGCATGACTGAGAGTTTTGCCCCATATGTGGGGGTAGAACACGCTGCCTGGAGCTGACTTTTGGGCAGGTATGCAGACAGGGCAACAGCACCTTGCTCCTTGCCTGCAAACAAAAGCACTCGCTAAAACAAAAACCTTTGCTGATGTGCTTGAGAAGAGAGGAAGGACTGAGGAGCAGCCAGAGGAGATGGAGTAATAGAAGAGAGAAACCTGTGCAACCTGCTCTAGGTGAACCTGCCTTGACAGGGGGGTTGGACTAGATGATCACTTCCAACCCCTACCGTTCTGTGATTCTGTGAACATGACGGTCTGACGCTGGACCCAGGAGGGAATGGCAGCAGCAGTCGGTTGGCAGCACCGAGTCCTGTGACCCGCAAAGCGCTCGCCCGCTGCCTGTGCCCACGGGGACCCCACGGTCGCTCTCCTCCTGTCATGTGTTCGCTTCTGGTGATGCACCAGTCCACGATGGCATCACCACAACCTACGCCAGCAAGAATAAAATTGTACTTCCCCCCCGACACACACACTTTAATTAAATGCATACAAGTGTTCAACTCCAATTTTCATCAAAACTTAGACGTCCCTCAAACAAGTATGTCTGACATCATTCCCCATCCCTCCTCTTCTCTGCTCCTCCGCTGCTCATCTCTGAGCAGCCTCACGAGGAGGAGCGCAGTTCCCAAGGCGCGGGAGCCAGCCCGGGCCAACCCTGGGTGCAGGTAACTGCACGCGCAAGCCCCAGGCAGGCAGCAGCCTCAGAGCTGAGGCCGGCCACCAGCCGAACACCAGCTACGGCCACCTCTGCTTTCGTACGAACACCCAGACCCAAGAGCCGGCTTTCGAACAGGAAAGCAGCGGCTGTTGCTGCGGTGCAGACCTCCCCAGGCTGGGCCTAAAGGCAACACGGCCACAGCAGATGTCCAATTCCTGACTGCAGTAACAGGCAAGGGAGAAGTCTGTAAGTCTGCTCTGTGGCCAGGACTGCTCTGCTGCACCTTGCTACCCCCCCAGCACTTCTGCAACCTGGGGGTGACCCAGCAGACCACCCCGGTCTCCCTCCAAGCTGCACAAAAATGCCCTGGGAGCCACCCTAGAAACAAGCTAGTCCATGAAAAACAAGAGCTGGAGACTCACTGCCTGTATAAACCAAATACTGTGCCTCTGAGCACCACAGCCACATCATTTAATCCTTCTCTAGGATCTTACGAGGTAAGGAGAGAGACGTAGATACGTTCTACAACTGTCAGAGCTATTTCTTTGATCAGTATTTCACAGAAGAAAACTATAAACCAACAGCATCTATTCAGATGCAAGATGAACTTGTCAAATCTCCAAAATAACTCAGAAGAAACATCCAGCTCTGCACGCCCACTGAAGTACACAGCCGCAACAGGCAGCAGAGACTGCCTTCCAACACAACCACTTCTGTACAAGCAAATGAGGAAATATCAGGCCTCTCAGTGTCCTACAACAACTACCTAAATTCTGGCTTTAGATTAATTCCACTTCAACAAACCATGATTTGAGAAACCACAGTTACAAAAATGGAAAACACACACAAAACAATAAAGACTTCCCCAAAAGACTGCCCATGCAGGAAGCAGCTCCTGGCTTCAAACACCAGATTCAATTATCACTAGTTTGCAACTTTGATTACATTTAGTTTCTCCGATGGCAAATTTAAAAGAATATTACTTAATCTATCTGGAAGGGGTTGTTAAGACTGATTAACAAGCAGATCTAACAAGGCCAGCTACATAACTGGACAAGACCACTTCTTCGTAAACACAGCAGGTAACCCCAACTTCTATGAGCAGCATTAGCTCAATAGACATAATATATTCTGCAAATCAAAGATAATTCATATTACAATTCACACTGTCTTCACATTCATATCATAATTCACCATAAATATCTCTAACGTTGTTCATGCAGTCTATCAAGAGGCATCTCAACAGAAGTGTGATTCACAACTTCACAGGAATGCTGGTGGAAGGTTTTTGCTATCACCACGAATGCTGATAATTGCATTGCTACTGAGAATAACTTGCAGGAAGGCAGCGTGTAGTAATGCGTCTGAAAAAGGGAGGGATTTCTTCTTCTGAATCCTCCGCAAATGTATGAACCTCCTGATCAGTTTCTAATCACTGGATTCTCACCACTTTGTGCAGGCTTATGCTTGATGCTAACATGTCAGCAAGCTGCTGTGGTTTGTAAAAACAGCTTGCTGGAAAACAATACCTTTGAAATTTTCAAACTTTCCTCACCTAAAGAAAAAAAAAATCTGAGTTAAACAAAGGTTTTGATTAAACTCCACTGGTTCAGCCCTGTAAGAAGTACAGAGTGATAGATCACAAAGCAAAAATGTCCCAAGAAAATCAAAGCCTTTTTTTTCTTTTAAAAAAAGCAGTATGTCTTGGCACAAACGTTTGTGTGCCGTCCCAGTGTCAGACAAATGCTCTGCAGCCCGTCACACACCAGAACAATGTCTCCTGAAGTGACGGAAATGGCACCATCCAAGAATCCCAGCAGCTTTAATACTGCAGCGTTTCCTGAAACCACTACAAGCCAAAAACAGCCATGGAGAAGGCAGCCTGAAATTTTGTCTCCATCTGCGCAGCAACCGAGCGGTGCACGAGAGCTGGTGTTTGCTGCTACTCCAAGACTGCACGCGGCTCTGCCACGCAGCCCCAGCCCTGCCAAAGCTCGGCCGGGACACCCGCCGAACGGCTCCTCCGCACCGAGGAAAGAGCAGGGCGGGATTCTTCTCCTCTGATCTTAGCTAACGTGGTAAATTGACCAGCAATCCATGTTCCTGCTACAGTTAGTGGAATTTCAGACATTTCAGAGACTAATTCATCCGCTTTTAAATAAGTGCCAGAGATGGCTGGGTGCTCGTACTAGCTGTTCTCTTCTGAGTAATCTCGCAGCCAGAACATATGCACGCCTCCTCTCTTGCTATGAATATACAAGATACAAGCTACTCTATGAGGTTGCTTCGGGGGGGGCGGGGAGGTGGGATTTTCCCCCAGTAACACACTCATTGACATTTTTAACTGGTGCTTTTCCTGGAAATAAGCCTTTCCTCTTTTTTGACAAGTTTCACATCTTGCAGTAATTGAAAAAAGGAGAGCGCCAGATAAGGGTATCCTGTCTGCCTTGAAATAACTCCCCTACTTCCTTTTCCAAGGAGATAAAAAACATCTGCACGTACAGGCACTACTGCACGAAAGCTATCTCTCTTTAAGGAAAAGCCTAATTGAAGATTTACATCATTTCTACAGCTAGAGGAACACTCACGGCTGTGGCCTGGCCTAGCAATCCAGGTATGTCGCAACCTGCGCAACGAGGGGGTGCCATTGAGCTGTCCAAACTGTGCGCAAGCTTTGGCTCACCCACACTAATCTCATAGTTGCCTTTTTGCTCGCCTAGTAATTATAAAACATAAACTACACTACGTATTGATTTTCTTTCCTCTGCTCCCAGATTCTTTTTCTCTCTATTCTCCTGCATCACCTCCTCTTCCCATCTTCCCTTACCCTCACATCAGCACCGTAAATTTCATCTGCTGAACAGCTATGCTCCATCCTCTCTCCCGCTCCCGCAGAAGCCCCCCTTCTTCGACACACAGCTGTTCCCCCGGCCCCTGCCAGCCACCCTGCCCGCTCCTCCTCTCCCTGCCCACCATTCCGACCGCAGCTCGAGAACGAGTGCCCTGGACCCAACCCGTTATCCACACCAGGCGACGCGGCACGTTGGGTCATGCCCCTTGGTTCACTGGTTTGAAGCCGGCTGCCCGGGACCATGGGCAGGGAGGGGGGCCGAGCTCCTGGCAGAGGGGAGCTCCTCTGCTGCATGGCCCCACGCATCGCCACTGCCTGGCTCTCCCCGCACCCTTATCTTGCTGCTTCACCTGGCTTTTGCAACCTGGCCTTTAGGATACGGGTAATATTTTCTGCTACAGCTGCCTGCTACAAATCTCTCGTACACGGAGAACTAAGGATGTCCGAGCCAGAGCCTGTGAGACGGCCAGATGGCCATGCTGTCATCCTGCGGGTTTATGCGGGCTTTCTCCCACGCACATCCTTGGACTTCAAGTTCCTCTACCCAGCCCGACTAGCAGAAGCATTAATTTCTGTTATATTTCTTCATTCTGTCTGTTCCGTGGCATCAAAACTAGCTTTGAATAATCTTTGAACAGCTATTTTTTCTTCCACCGTTAACAGCTTATTAAGGAAAACAAAATGAAGCAGTGAATATGAACTATTTATTACACGGAGAGCACACTGATGCTCTGAAATCAGACAATAAATCAAGATCAGTATTCCCCTGCAACATGAAGTTATTTGTAGCTAGCTGCCTCCTTCCCTCTGGAAAGCCTCCCAGGCCAAACGTACCGTGACAACCGAGCTGTTGGGTTTTTGTTGCCCTGAAAATAGAGAGGGCAGGCACAGACGTGTGCTAACTGCCAGCCGAGAGGAGCAGAGGGACCCCAGCAGCAACACAAGACACCACGCAGCCGCAGCATCCAGGTGAGCGGAGTGAGGTGCTGCCTGCCCAGCCCTGCCTGTGCCCCTCACGCCGGACCCTTCCCCAACCGCCCCCAAGACCTGAACCTGGGAGGAGGACATCATCAGGCCCTTATCTAAGGGCATTACGAAGGGCTCACCCAAAAGACAACTCTCCACATATTTTGGCACCCTGCCTTCGAGGGAGGGTTATCTTCCCGCCAGCTCAGCCCCTCCAACGGCTCTCCAGCGTCACGGGGTGGGGACCCTGGGGGGAACCCCCTTTCCTGCAGCTGCTCTAACGGCTCCTGGCTGCTATCTGGTGATCCAGGCAGACCTGTGCACCAGCTGCCAACGGGAACCCCACCCCGCACCACTGCTGCTCCCCAACGTACCCGATACCGCACAACCCCTCTCCAAATGCTCCATTATCTCACCAAAAAGGCCTGAATGCATTTCCAGGTAAGAACTCCACAGCAGCACAAGGTCCGAGAGCCCAGCTCTCCTTCTCATGGATGCAAGGAGGGAGATTTGATTTGTAGAAGTCAGGTACAGAAACGCAAGCTCCATCATCCAATTAAAGAAATAAATGCGTCATAACAGCTTGCAGTTATATCCAGTTACCATATTCCTTTCTTTAGCTAGTAATATCCCAGCTGTGTGCTTGCACGTTACACTGCTGAATTTAGGTGACCAACTCCTATGAACACGTGACACGTTCTTGGTCTTCACCAGCAAAACAACAACTTCATCCTGTGTCTTTCACACTGGTGCAACTGAGAACCAAAACAAAGCCCGCATTTTTCCATTTATTTGTTGGGCGTGCTTTTCAGACAAGTCACAGAACAGAAGATCACGATGACAACAGGTAGGAAAAGAAGTGACAAGCTTTGAGAGTAGCTCAAACAATTCGCTCCAATAAATGGAAATTAATTTACATTTCTTCTCTTCATGCAAATCATCATTTTTGTGTCATTGGTTTTATATTTTTTTTCTTTTACTACATCTTTTTCTCAGGTGTGCATGAAGGAAGTAGGAATGACACTACGACTAAAAAGATAAAAGCACAAAATAAGTAAAATTTTTTAAACAAAAATAAAGTATTCTTTGATTTCTTAAAATGATCAAAGATAATAATTCTATCTTTCATCAATATTGCTGGAACTTTTAGAGAACTACTTTGTTCAGTTATTTAAAAGAAAGACATAGGCAATATTAAGAAATAAAAAAGAAAGGACAAACCTCTTCAGAAAAAAAGGGAAAGCAGAATATTCTTTCAGAATATAAAAGGCTGTTATAAAGAGATTTGGGATCAGCTGTTGGCCAGCCTCATTAATAATAGATGATAAATACATCAGCTTGATTTTCAGTGAGGAAAGTCATGGAAAGCTTTCTAAGTATAAGGACATCCAAGACCAAGCTACTTTAGGGAGGTTACATATTCAGACGAATTAGCAAAAAAAGGCAACGTGGGAGGGAAATGACGTATTATCCCTTACAATGGTGCTAAAAGCCTCCAGTAACCAACTGTGCCAAAACGAAACAAAAAATGGTTGTTGCAAGTGTCAGCGGGTTGGATCCATTTTTACAGGAAATAGGCAAAAGCAATTATTTCCAAATAAATAACGCACAGCTTACAACTAATGGCTTTGAAACTTTTTAATACTGTATTTGCTTTAAAATAGCCCTTTCAGATTTAGATTACATTTTGGGAAAAATCATAGTATAAATTTTCCATACACTCCTTGCAGAAGTGTTTGGAAAAAAACATCCACTAGCTGACAGTACAGTTCTGCACTTTTTTTTTTTTTCCTAACGAAAACTGATATTCATGACAAAGTCAGTTTTCTCTAGGACATACAGAATATTTTGTTACTTTTTAGCCAAATACTCAGCTCGCGCTTCACAGTGTAACACTTGCTCTTTTCTTTCCACAGTCTAGACAGAAGCAGTGACTCTGTAACTATGGTTTCCAAATCCTTTCAGTCACAAAAACTCAGTTTTAAAATTTTGCAACATTTCAACAAATTGCATGGTTCTGACCAGGACTGTCAATAACCATAACCGTTTGTTGCGGGAGGCAACGCTCAGCACCACAATCAGATTGCCATCCCTGCCCCAGAGGGGCAAATCTTCCTCAAAGTTTCCAAGGGCAGAGGGAAGAAAGGAAAAACCAGCAGTGGATGAATGCTGACCCAGATCTCATTGATGGTAAAATCCCCACAGTGTTCAGTGATGCCAAGACTTATTCCAGGGAAATTATTACAATTTTCTGCCATCGTAACTAGTTCAAAAATCAGGCTGTTTACTGCTGAAATCACACCCGCTATGCCTGGCAAAGCATGTTCAAACAATTACACAGGGCGCATTATCATCACGAATGAGGCTTTTCATTTACAAACCCAGAATCACTGTGCTGAAGTGGCATCATTATCCCCAGTGGAGGGTGGGGGGAAGAGGGGGAAAGACAGGGACAAGAGAGATGGGCCCTCAGACAAGAGGGCCTCTCCAGGCAGAATGGTGGCCAAGGGATGGACAGGGCTCAGCTACACCAAGCTCTGCCGCTGCTTCTTTTCCTACAGGCTCCACACTTAATTCAGAAGGAAAGGATTTCACATCGTACATTGTCTGTCAAAACACATGCAGAAAAGCAGTAGCTGCTAAAGCACCACATATTGCTTATTTCACCATGTTCTGCAAGAACCTGGAAGGGGACGTGGTGGGTCAGGCTCACAGGTCCACTTAGGAGAACCAGTGTCCAGCAGCACCAAGCAGCAGCAGAGGCAAAGCAAGGTTTTGTGGTGAATTACAGAAAGACAGTAATCATGAAGTGGTCTGTCAAGAATTGCAGCCTATTTTCTTTTTTTAAAATGAACGTATGTGAACTAATGTTTCTTCAGAAAGAAAAAAATTTCGGTCACGCAATCTGTGTTATTCAGGAAATCAATCTAGATGATCACAGTGATCACTTCTGGCCTTGCAATACATTAATTTCAAAAAAACTGTCAAACGTCAACTTCATTCTCTGTGTTTTTCCCCATGAAGTCCAAAGAACTTACAAAACCCACCCTTCATCTCCTGGATTTTACTATAAATCTTCCTCTATTGATTCTACAAAAGCCTTGGAAATCAAATATCTTTTCACTTCCAACTTCTGTGAATAATCAAAACTTTGTTCAACACTATAACTTTTATTCCAACACACATAAATAGCTTCTTGACTTGAATAAAACCTGAAACCACTTTAATCAATCGGCTATACATAGTCTGGATAAACACTGATTTTTAGATTCCAGCTATACAGCCAATCCTGTGTTATTTGCTAATACTTTGATCTGATTTCACATTATTTTAAGAAGAAATGAAAAATATTCTGGGGAGAACAAAGACAACAGTAAAGAAATTACAGCCTGTAAAAGCTAGAGGATGTGTACATTAGCTAAAACTTCAGCTTGTTCCAAAAGCATTTCAGAAGACAGAAATACATTTAGACTTGTCACAAAATGAGACACAAATATCCATAAATTTGTTATTTTGCTACTCCCACAGGAATTCACTCTTGATTTTCCAGAAATCTACCACTATATTAAGTATCTTTAATAGCATTAGTAGACAGTACGACAATCTCGTTGCACGTGTGTGTGCGTAATGTACTGCTCCATTTTCTATGGCAGCATTATAGCACCAGTGATTTATGCCTGTGCAACAGAAAGGGCTATTCTGTAGAAATATCACAGGAAATGACACACAGGAAATAAACCAACACGGACATCTTACAATCATTTCCTAAGCTCTAGCACAGCAATCTGCTGAGCTCCTGAAATAACCCAGATGCTGCTGACGCGAGGAATGAGCAAGCACCAAAAAGACTTCCCTCTCCCAGTATGGCTTTTGGGTCCTCGAGGAGAAAAGGATGAACAAGGCAACAAGCTATGGAACAGTTGGTTATTTGACACCTGGAAATATGCTTTATTTGGTATTAACCATTCAGTACTGTCATGGTTCACCTACGGTGATTACGGACGGATGGAGGGGACGTGTGGCGGCTGTGAAAACAAGAAAGCTGAAGATTAATGTGTGGTGAATGCTCAAGTAATGGCTGGGGAAAAGAAGGGCACATGGAAAAACACCACAGTAAGCCTCATGCCACAGCTTTCTTGTCCTCTCCTCATCCATCTCCCTCATGAACTACACCCAGGTACCATCCCATTAGCACGTGTTATTCTGCTCTAAGGCACAAAAGCACCCCTTCCCTTCCCACAGGCTCCCACAGCATCGGGTAGTGTGGATGGAGTCAAAGTTCAGTCCCTGCCCTCAAGAGCGTATAATTCCGGTTACAGCAAGATACCAACAGATACAAAGAAATAATCGTGTTTCAGTTGGCTTTGCCAATGTGCAACAGAAGACCATGTTCTGGGAGACAGATGAACTCAGTAACATTTTAACGTGGATTTTATTAAGAAATGCTAGGATATAGCTCATGAGAGTTTAATTGAATGCATCGTATAGAGAATTACTTTTCATCTAAGTAAATTTCACCAGTTAAAAATAGCCAAAAAAATGAAGAAATATCTCAGCCTACTATCTCATTATTGCTCATTATTCTACTACTCCCACTCACTCCTCACACAGCCTTTTAATGGAAATTAAAATATATGAAAGCCACATATGCAGATATATATATACAATATATAAAAAACCCCATATATGACACCAGTGTCCTAGGCTAAGAATGAATATGAGACATCTTTATACTGTTATTTTCTAGGGAAAAAAAGCAGAAATATTCTGTATGAACTTGAACACACAGAGGTCTACACAAGCTGATTACAATGACATACACTTTAAATGTCATTCTTTCTCGCAGTTTTTTTCCTTACAAAATGCTTTGGTTTGGCCTGGATAAATGCCAGGTGCCCACCAAAACCGCTCTATCACTCCCCCTCCTCAACCGGACAGGGGAGAGGAAATATGACGAAAGGCTTGAGGGTCGAGACAAGGACAGGGAGAGATCACTCACCAATTACTGTCATGGACAAAACAGACTGAGCTTGTGGAAAAAAAAAGTTTAATTTATCACCACTCAAATCCAAGCAGGATAATGAGAAATAAAACTAAATCTTAAAGCACTTTCCCCCCACCCCTCCCTTCTTCCCAGGCTCAACTTCACTCCCGTTTCTCTCCCTCCTCCCCCCGAGCGGCGCAGGGGGATGTGGAATGGGGGTTATGGTCAGTTCGTCACACGTTGTCTCTGCCGCTCCTTCCTCCTCAGGGGGAAGACTCCTCACACTCTTCCCCTGCTCCAGGGTGAGGTCCCTCTCCTGGGAGACAGTTCTCCACAAACTTCTCCAACGTGAGTCCTTCCCACAGGCTGCATCTCTTCACGAACTGCCCCAGCGTGGGTCCTTCCCACGGGGTGCAGCCCTTCAGGAACAGGCTGCTCCAGCGTGGGACCCCCATGGGTTCACAAGACCTGCCAGCAAACCTGCTCCGGTGTGGGCTCCTCTCTCCACTGGCCTGCAGGTCCTGGCAGGAGCCTGCTCCAGCACGGGTTCCCCACAGGGTCACAGCTTCCTTCAGGCATCCACCTGCTCCAGTACTGGGTCCCTTCCACAGGCTACAGGTGGAGATCTGCTCCACCATGGACCTCCATGGGCTGCAGGGGGACAGCCTGCCTCAACCATGGTCTTCATCATGGGCTACACAGGAAAACTCTCTTCTCCAGCATCTCGAGCACTGACCCTGGTGTCTGCAGAGTTGTTTCTCTCACATCTTCTCACTCCTCTCTCCCAAGTGCCGTTTCCCACTGTTTCTTTCTTCCCCTTCTTAAACATGTTATCACAGAGGTGCTCCACCGTCACTGACTGGCTTGGCCTTGGCCAGCGGCGTGTCCATCTTACAGCTGTCTGGCACTGGCTCTATCAGACATGGGGGAAGCTTATAGCAGCTTTTCACAGGAGCCACCCCTATAGTTCCCCTTCACTACCAAAACCTTGCCATGCAAACCCATAACACCACTAATGGAATTAGCACAGCTGTTTCAAGACAGCAATCAGGAGAGCATCCAGGTCATTCCATGCCTTTTTTTTTTTTCCTCCCCTCGAGACAGAAGTCCTTTGCTCAAAAGATTTCATGTGCAATTTTACCATTCAGTACACCGAGGTCACATAGCTGGTGAAGTATCTAAAGCACGTCAGCTAAGCAGCAAAGAAATATGAGACTAGTTTTGCTACTTCATAACCTAAAAGTCGAAAAATACTGTCAATTTTTTTTCTTAAGTAAAAGTTAGTCTGCCAGTAAAAACGCCCTTTCCTTTAGACTAAAAAAAGGAAATTTTGAGAAAATCAGGACAAAATCTGCGGTATTTAAGCAAACTTCACACTATAAAAATAAGTAAAGTTTTCTTTAGGTAACTGAAGAAGATACCTAACACTTTCACTATTACCTACAAACCAAGGAATTACAAAATACATACATGCTGTATAAACACTCAAACCATCTTAAAACACCACGGCTGAAACCTTGGTCCCATTAAAGCTGATGGCAAACTTCCCGCTAACTTCAGTAGGGACAGTATTTCACCCATTGTGCCAACTCTTAAAGCAGAAAAGGGTAAAGAAAAAGCTTTGAAATATAAAACTAAAACAATAAATAAGATTGCTTTAATCACCACTCCTGATGTCTTCGATCTTCCATGCAATTTGTGCCCCTCCCTCCGAGATGCCAACCAGCTGAAGGTTCAGTGCTCGGGTAGATGATTTATCGGTCCCTGCAATACAGATTTGGACCATGCCCTGCCCTTTCCACTGTTTCATGCCCAGCAAAACACAACACAGCAGCTCTTACACCAGTCGCATTTTATTAGTGCGGGAAAAGATCTGCAACATTAAAACTCTCTTTTTCAATGACTGAATCCAGACCACTGCACCTCCTAAAACGAGGGGAGCTTTTTGGTTTGTTTTTGGTTGTGTTTTTTTTTAAGGTTAGAGGGAAGTTTCTTAGCAATTGGTGTACAAGATCCCTTATCAGCGATGCAGGAAAGTGGGTGGCACCATTTGGTTTCCATTCAAATTCTGTTCCGGTCCCAAATGAAAGCGAGTTTTGCGATTATATCGCCAGCTCTTCAGATATACTTCAGAGATTTCAAAGGAAGAATATTTCTGGAAATCAAATGGCTTGGTAGGTCCAAAGGGAGCAATATACCTAAAGGCCAAGTGTCATTTTCATAAGATACTGCACTCTAACAACAGCTGTCACTCATGTGCAAACTGCCCACTTCTGGCAACCTAAACAGCAACTGTATCAGTGTATGGAAAGCAGAGCTTTCACGCAAGACCTTAACAAATGACCTGAGGCTATATTTACTGGCCCAGCCACCTGAACAATAAGTTCTGCAGAATTGTAAGAACTTCTACCAGATTAGTGTTGCTACAGGGAAGTGCACAGAGCTCCAAAACTATTGAATTATTCTATATTATGTTATCTTAAAAAAAAGTATTTTTTATGATGTTTATAAAAATCCTAAATCTGGCACACCTGTTTTGTTCAGATCCATCAATAATTATTTTTTAAACACTGACAACAGCGCAGACAGAAAAGTAAGAAAAAAATTAAAGTCATGCAAATGTATGCAACATTAGGACTGAACTAAGCACTAACTTTGCTTGTAATAGCAAATATGAAGAGGCAACAGTTTCTTAAATGTTGTCTTTCAGACAGAAAAAAAAACCCCAAACAACTCACAACTTTCTTTTTAATATTGTCCACAATGCTTTTATAAGACATCAAAGGCTGTGCAAGGCATGAGCACATGAACAAGAAATACTGATTTTAAGTGACAATTCTCAGTACCCACTACCCATAATTTTCTTTTCTGGATCTTCTATTTCAAATATCATTTTACTATCCTATTTCACATCATCCTGTATTATACAGTCAGCGATCTCGAAATATGTCATTCTCCAACGTGGAAGCATAACAAGGGTTTTTAAGAGGTTAGCTCCATATGCAAATTCAGCTGAAGACTGTAGGGAGCGTTTGATGTACGTAATTTTAAGAAGAAGAAAAAAAAAAACCCCTCTGACATATCAGGATAAAAGACACTATTTCAGCAGGGAAGACAGATTATGCTGTAAGGTTTCACAGGCCCCTGGAAAGAGGGAACAGAAACGAGCGCTCAACCTCAGGAGGAGAGTGCACCCCTGAGCAGACAGAACACAGCAGCCGTCAGAACCTCGAGCAGGGATGTCCGCAGCCTGATGGTGACGGTGGTAGGGCTCAGGTGGGAGAACAATGACCTACCCCGACTGACAGCGAGCTCAGTTAAAATGCCTGTCAGAGAAATGCAAACATAAATACTCCTCCTGTTCCTGTGCTCACACACCAAGCACCACCGTTTGTGCTCAACGGCTGGTCATTCAGACCAGGGAAAACCGGGTGCGATGCTCACTGGGTATCGCTGCGCTCCCAACACGCACCAGGCCCCTGCCACCTCGTGTCACAGCAAAGGAGGATGAGCTCGGCAGCACGACAGACAAGCTACATCTCGCTGGCCGCAGGGCAAGAGCAGGCACACAGGCTGCCATCCCAGCAGGGCCACCAGTCGGCACCCCGTGCTCCCCCCAGGACGCTGTGCACACCCCAGCACCTCCATGGGGGAAAGGTGTCGCTTTGCTCCTTTCATCTCGGTATCTCGCCAGCTTACAGAAGTGTCAAACTGGATACACGTAACATGGAGAGCTGCCCTGTGGCTGGAAGGTAGCGTCATTAAGCTTTGTCAGGGCTGCCTGACTTCTCAGTGTCATCTTTAGTAAGGCCAATGATCCTTGCCGACAGCACAGTTGAGCTATAAGGCGGTGGAGGATAAAGTCGCAACACAGAACACCAAGGCAACAGGGAAATCAATGTACAGCTAGAAAATAAGGATAGGCAGTAAGTACAGCTAGCCAGCTTTGGAGAAATAAATATTATCTCAACTTGAAGTCTTTATGGCCTTACATATTCCTCCCAGGGTTACACTGCAAAAAACATGTACACCAGATAGATTACTTAGGAAATCAGTAACTGAGTTTACCGAGTTTATCCACTGTTGCCTGTCAATAAGAAATTTTTTGCTGAATACAGACCTTAACCAGGAGGCCACAAGGCTTCCCTCAGCTTTCTTCCACTTCCCCCAGCCTGTTTTGAACCTTTCCTCCTCTAGACTACACCTGAACATCAGTCACGGGGGCTTGCCCAAACAGCCACCAACCTCCCTTCTGCCATGTTCTTCCCTTGTTTCGCATGAAGTTTGAACACGCACTGTTGGTACCAACATTATATGTTATTGAAAGAGACTTTAAGATTGGTGTGATCCACAGTATGTGTGAAGTGTGGTGTGTGTCCTTCTCCCCATGTTTAATTAATTTCCCAGTCATTCTATCACAAATTTGGGTTTTTTTCCCCCCTGGGTTTACAGACTCGTTTGGTATTTTCTCATCCAATCAACCACATTAGTAAGACTTTCACTTGGAAAGGAGATAGAGAATGAAGCTTTTTAATTACTTTAACCTAGGAACAATTTGTTTCAAGAGTCTACAGATGGGAGTTATGATCATATCTTAATCGAACATCTGAATCCACAGTCTTACTGCATGTGCCAGCAATGCTGGGCCATAATTAAACAGCTATTAAAGTAAGCACACAGCAACCTACTTAATTATACATCAGCTTTGCTTCAGAAGAGGCTCTTCTGAAAATTCAGGTGTCCGTCTTCCTCAGGCCACACCACCATCGAAGATCCGGCCTGAACACGCACCAAGAGGTGCTTCACTCTTACCACCTTCAGTACATTCATATCCCACGCTAACCGGCTCTCCTCCTAACTCAGGTTTTCTACACCTCGCGCACACACAACAAATCACTCTCCAGAGCAACCGGAGAGCTGGTGTGTCCCACTGGCGTGCGTACTTGTGTCTTCTGAGGGGTGCCCAAAGGCAGAGTGACACTTTGAAGCCTACAAGCAACATGCACCAAGTAGGTTCTTCAGCTGCACAAACCAAGAGCGCCCTGACCTGGGGAACCATAGCCCACCACCTGCAAAGAGAATGATCCACATGCCTCCTTCCAGTGGGAACTCCCACCAGCCAGGAAGGGCTTGGTCCTGCAGAGCTCGAGGACACGCATCTTGCCAGGCACCTTCTTCGTGCCCAGCACGTTCTGCCCCTTCCAAGCATGCTCTAAGCTGGTAAATCAGCATAGCGACCGCAGGGTATCAATGCCTTCTTCATGAGATTAAGTTTTGACCCACCTCTATCTCCAGAAGGTACTACGCTGGAAGTCCAAGCAGTTATTAACACTAACAGAATCTGCACAACTCTGCTTGTACGGGCCGGCTGCTGTAACAAAACTCAGCCGCAACACAAATGCAGGAACAACCAAACTTGTTGCAATTCACCGAGTAATTTCAGGTTGTAAAACTGAACAGATGGCACCTCTGAGCTTTATTCAATATCTCGGACTTTTTAATTAGATTCTTGTTCAAGTCAGCCTGCTGGTCTACAGCGGGAGACCCCAGGTTTCAAAGTAACCTTAGGAATCCCATTGCTTTGATAGAAACCACTACGTCAGGCAACTCCTGCAGGCCCAGCTCCTACTGCTTCCACCCCAGGAACCAGTCACTAGGTAATTAACAGAGCAGAATTAAAGGGACAGTCCAAAAATGCAGCTACGCCTTACCAAAAATGCAAATTAATGCTTTAATGCACCACACTGCTTTATAATTTTAGGATGCTCTCGGTATATTTATCATTAGGAATCTGTATGCCATAATTTTCTCTTCCATGTCTTCACATGGTTCTCAGCTTCACCTTCTGCCGCTGACAAACTCGCTCTGGGTTCTCACTGCTTTTTGGAAAGCTGCAGGTGATCACAATCAAAATGAAACAAAACCTACCAACTGCTAAAAAGCTGAAGAACATGCAAGGCAATAAATAGTGCATCTATCCCACAGCACTGAAAAATGGCAAAAGCCACCAGCAGGCTCTGTGGGACCCAATGCCCCAACAGACATCAGTTTCACTAAATTTTAGAATCGGGTAAAATGCTTCCTTTTACTAATACAGATCAAACAAAACCAAAAAAAAAATCCCAAGCCCTCAACAGGTTGACTAACATGACAAATTAAGACTTTTTATGAGTGCTGCAGTGTATAAAATATTAATGACACTTATAACCTGAAGCAACAGCATGGCACAACACACCAGAACAGTAAGTCTAGCTGTATCAATCACAATGGCACAGCATCACGGCTGTCCTTTTATCAAAATCAGTTAGAAGCTGACTATTTTGGGGTTGTTTGTTTGTATCACTTTACCTTTCTGAGGAGGGAAAACCAAAATTCAGAAGATCTTCTAGACTGTTGCAATCATGTTCAACATAACACTGATCACTCCTGCAAATCCTTTCTCATTTTATAATATATCCTGAACATATAAGCTAGTATTAAAAATAACCTGTCTGTTTTAGAAGAGAATGGGTCAAATACTCTACTAACCAAGTAACAGCAAATGCAGAGCTTGTGCATATTTACTTCTACGGCACTGGTGCCTTAAGTCCCTTTCAAGTGGCAGAATGCTAAAGACATTACAAAATGTAGCAATGCTCCATTATATACTGATTTTAAGAGATGAATGGGTTACAAAACAAATGGAATATATATATAATTTTTTAACTGTTTGAATACCATAACAATCAGCTCTAACAGTCACCTGCCTAGTGTGTGTCTGTCAGAGAAAAACCTGCAACTGAGAGAGTTCCCTTGTTTATTCAGCACAATTTTGCCCCAAAGTATTTTGTCAGGCGAGAAAAGCAATCTTGTCCTAGCACAAGATGAGACTGAATCAGCCTGAAACTGCAGCCCTCGCCAGTGGATGTGTTTAAGATCGCATCAGACAAACTCCCAGGGAATGAGGCTGAACTGGATGCATTCAGGTCCAACCCTGCTCCCTTGGACTTTGCGATGTGCAGAACTGCCCACAGGCCTGAACTTCCCAAAAGGAGACTTTGTCAGGGTTGTGCAGTGGATTCCTGCTACCAAGCCCAAACAGGTCTGGATATTGTGTTAACTAGTAGCATACACGGTGTAGTCCAAAGCACAGTACTGACAATAATGTGGGGTTTCTTCCATTAATAGTGGCAAACAATGCTGAAGCTATCCTAGATAATGAAAAGTTGAATAAACACTGTTCCATCACCCTTTTATAAAACATCGTGATTAAGCCTTCTAAAACCTCTGAAACAACCCCTTTATTTCACGTGATGAAACCAAAGCACGTGGAGGAAACCTGTCCTCCCATAAGCTCAGCTGCACCAGGGCTTTCAAACCTTCAACCAAAGCGTCTCTCTCTCATATGCCATGCATGAGATCCGTGACTACTGCAGAAAGACATCTGATGATCACCAGAACTAAACTTAAACGCTGCTCTGTGCTTTGGGAACAGTGACACATCAGGAATAGGGCATCTCTTCACTGGTACTTTTCTGTCTAATCCTGGAATGATGCAGACTGCTCCAGAAACTGCTCATCCATTCCCTCTCCTCTGACAGACAGACATCTACCACATCATAACACTCCTAATAGCTGGGCAGGAAAAAAGCCCAAACCCCTCCCTCTCCCTCCTTAGGTACAGAAAACTGCATCTATGCTGTTTACAGATTTGGAAACTTGTCTGGACTGAAGCCTTGTAAGTACAACCTATCTTGAAGTCAGAGGCATTAACAGTTGGATGAATGCCTCGAGAGAAACATTTCAGATAACCTACATTCCCCCCAGTGCTGATGTTCACTGTTGGTTGACTCTAAAACCTCAAAAGCACCCAGCCAATATGAAATCTTAGGACCCAGGGACAAAAGTGAATTTTAAGCTGGTTGTATCTGGATCTTTGCCTATAACTGTTTCATAATCCAATTTATACTTTCAGAAATAAACAAACCGACAAAACAAAAACAAACAAACCTTGCATAATTTATTTGCTCTCTGCATGCCTTGTTTCCCTCTGCATCCCGGGGTGAGAGCACGGAGGGTGGGTGGATATATTCTCAACACTGCCCTTGCTGCTTCACGAGCTGAAGGTTTTGTTTCTGGAAACCTCTATTTTCGTAGCACTGGCAATCTGAAAAACAAAAACTGTTTTGTTAACACTTGTATCCCTAGATACATTCGACATAAGTTGTGTTCTGAACCACTGCCAACTAAATCATTAAAGTCTCCCATGCAAAGCCAACAACTCCCATGCAAAAAAAGCAGCTCGAAACATCTCTGCTCAATTCCTACCTCACTCCGCCGCTCCGCGCGGACCGCTCATGCGCAGCGGCTAAAAACTTCTCTCTATACACAAAGGGAAGTTAGAAACCGGTAACGCAACACACCACAAACACGTGCTTCAAGAGGAGGTTTTGTTAAGCTGTTCAGGTTTCCACCTGGGAAACGCACAGCCAGTAAAGGCGGCTTGAAACGGGCCACCACCAACACCAACAACTTTCCTACAGCGGCGGCACCGGCCGCGAACGGTGCCTGCACCACAACAGGAATGCGACCCACGCAACAGCATCTTCACGTCCATTCCCCTAGGTTCCCATTTAAAGCATCTTGCACCCCAGGCCCAGACAGGCTATCAAATCCCGGCCAGGACCTCTGCAAAATAGCTGCCTGGCAGTTTTCTTGCACCACCAGCCACGCCAGGCTCTGCAAAGCCAGCCACTGCTTTTGAGTGGGCTGACACAGAGCAACCAGCTGCTCTTTTGCCCACCCCACCTGAAAATGGTAAGACAGAAGACATAGCCGCTCATTTTCTTCAATGCAGATACGTTGAAGATGGTGTCTAACCGAGCTCCCAAAAGCTGGCAAGGAGAACTTCATGCTTTACAGAGTCTGTCGTTCTCATGCTGCAAAGTGTCAGACTGTATTACAATATTTTCTGTGATGTTTAAATTGGCACGGCTGATTTTTAACAGCTTCTTCACGGCACACAGCACCTTGTCATAAAAATATCCTTATTTCTACAACAGTTAAACTGACATACCACAGCAGAATTAAAACCAGCACAAGAATTTCATCGTACTCCTGCTTCAAAAGGCAGATCTTACTGAAAAGCCTGGTGATGGAGTCGGTACACAACAAAATAGATTCTCAATTAAAGTGTTACATGTAAACATGTAAAATACAAACTAGGGGTTACTCCTCCAGCTAAAGCTGTCAAGCATACAAATACAGCAACATATTACTAGAAGTTTTGTTTTTATAAGATTACTCCATGCAATTAGAGCAAAGTCCCAAACTGACTTCACCGAAAACAAAGGCTGTCCCACTAAAACAAAGCGTAGACAAAATACCAAATAATACAAGCTGCAAAGCCACCATAGACAAGGGACAAATTAACAATGGGCTGGCAAAGTAAAGAGCAGTATCAGGCTGCAAGTTACACCCAGGAGGAAACATGAGTAATAAGGTGTAAGTAACATTTTTCTTAATTGCTACCATAAAAGCACTTGTAGAGGTCCAAACACAAAACAGAGGCTTGCTTTGCTTGTTGAGAAGGGTATGTACCTATCCATATAGAACATTTAGTGCACAGACCACCAAACCCCTCCTCATCGTCGCTGTAAGAGACCCAGAGCCAGGCGCTACAGGCAGGGCTGCAAGTTCCACGATGATGGCGTTCAGAAAACACCGCTGTGGCCCATGTGGCACGGATCCCTTCTGCTGCAAATCTCGCAGCGCTGCTGCCGTGCCCAGTGTGTATTTTTTATCCCACATACTTGTCCTACCCAACAGCACAGCATGGCTCTGCTCCTCGAAGAGACACGGCACTTCCTTCGCCACGGCACCCAGTTCCCAAACGCCAGCAACTATGACTCAAAAGCCCTGGACAGGAGCTTGCTCTCGCCTGCATGACAGCAAAATCCCTGAACTGAGAAGCGGCCTTTTCCCTCCCACGTTCCAGCTCACTGCAGAGCGCTGCTCGGGGTTGCTCCCTTTCCTGCTGGAACCACGCTTCCAGCTCTTCACAGATGGGGCTTCTTTACTGATGCTTTGATCGACATGGAGTGAGACCTAGTAAGACGCTAAATGCAAGATCCATGTCAGCATGTACGTGTAATTTCAACAATGCAGTGTTAAACTCTGCCCTCGTGGGCAAGCCTGACTCTCCTGGATTTTTGCTGGCCCATAACTGCAGGGGAAACACAGCTGGCTGTCAGCTAATTGCAGCCGTGGTGACCTCATGGTACTAACATTCAGTCACCCCAGATTTTTAAATGTACAGCTAAAACATTTCAATCTGGGCAAGAACAGGCAAAAATGAGAGCACAACGTTTATAGCAGGCAGATGGTGTACTACTTTTGATATGAAAGAACCAATTTACGGTAAAGTAACACAAGAGCTCCCTACCAGTCAGGTCTTCCTTGGAGACTTAAGGACAATCTCCTGCTCTGTTTGAAGAAAATTTACTGGCCAGGGAAGAGGGCCAGCGTTTCTGAAGCGCTCCCAGCACTCCCAGCAAGCTACCTCTCAGAGATGTCATGATGTTCGTCCACAAACAGTCCATCAAATGCTGAAGAAAGTTTGCCATGGTAAATACAAACTTCCCAGGAATGCTCTGTCAGCTCTGTGATATCCTTATTATTAATCTACAGACCTCTAAATAAAGGGTAGCATGTTTTTGCACATATACAGAGCTTTACTCATTCAAGTATCTTTTTACAGGGGGCTAGGAGGAAACAGGCATCTTACACTGGTGATCTTAGAACACTCCTCTTTCTCCTTTCTTAAAACAAGCCTTTTAATGCCAAGGATTCTCGCCAAACATCTCTCGAGGGCAAAGCACTTCTGAAGTAATCCATCTGAAAAAATCTCTCGTGTCAAGAAATAGGAGAAGGGTAAAAAATAGAAAGAAGTAATTAAGAGACAAAGATCCTCTACACTAAAGTAACAGTCAGATAAGCCTCACGTATCTCAGAATGTGATTGTAGCCTCCTGTATAGTAACGATGCCAAAATCCCGTGCACTAAGCATGGCAAATACAACACGATAGGGTCTGCCACTTAGCTAAGGACAGACAGGTGAATATAGCTGTGAATTTCTTAACAGAACAGATTAGACAGTAAGTGCTATGGTACCAGAGCTTGATTTGGTCATCCATCTTGTACTCATATTTTCATTTTCCTGCTGAATAAGGGGGGGTACACAAAAATAAACACCAGCAGAAGCCTAGCTGGTATGGCAGTGAAGCGAAGACATTAGTACAAAGATACCATGGGCCATTCCAGCTCTACTGTCAAGCAAGAGTGAGTTGCGTTATATACTCAACAGCAGCATTCAAGTCACAGATGTAGCTCCTCAGTTGCTCTCTGGGAATGGCTGTACAAACTCAGGGTAGGTGCCACCTGCACGAGCAGAGAGCAAACACTGACTGTTTGGGGTTATTTGTTGGGTTGCCAGACAACTATAGCCCCTGGTTAAAGCCAGCATGGTGCTGAGCAATTCAGGAACACAATTCTATAAACACCTCCATCCATTTCAGCTGTAGTACATCTCCTGTGTCCAAAGGGAGGTATGAGATGCCACCAAACCTCAACAGGTCTGGCAAGAAGGAAGCAGAGAGGTGACACTTGTTCATGTGGTTCCCCTGGAGGGTTAGCTGTTTGTAGCCAAACTAAGGACAGCACAGTGCCCTCCTGCCAAGTGCACTGCAAACAGCTGTTATGGGGCCAGACTCTTTTCAGTGGTGCCCAGTGGCAGGACAAGGGGCAATGGGCACAAACTGAAGCACAGGAAGTTCCGTCTGAACATGAGGAAGAACTTCTTCCCTCTGAGGGTGACGGAGCACTGGAACAGGCTGCCCA
>Ga0065711_1006231_pt1 | contig 22881 bp, 9 predicted proteins | sample Hoacrofraction12_FD_59098 | JGI IMG/M metagenome (GOLD analysis project Ga0065711, IMG submission 59098) | Hoatzin crop microbial communities from Cojedes, Venezuela - Epithelial fraction 12 v2 (version 2) | ecosystem: Host-associated > Birds > Digestive system > Esophagus > Crop | place... | reverse complement strand
ACTGGAGAGAGTCCAGCAGAGGGCTACAAGGATGGTGAGGGGACTGGAGCATCTCTCCTATGAGGAGAGGCTGAGGGAGCTGGGCTTGTTCAGCCTGAAGAAGAGAAGGCTGACAGGGGACCTTCGAAATGCTTACAAATATCTGCAGGGTGGGGATCAGGAGGATGGGGCCAGACTCTTTTCAGTGGTGCCCAGTGACAGGACAAGGGGCAATGGGCACAAACTGAGGCACAGGAAGTTCCAGCTGAATATGAGGAAAAACTTCTTCCCTCTGAGGGTGACGGAGCACTGGAACAGACTGCCCAGGGAGGTTGTGGAGTCTCCTTCTCTGGAGGTATTCCAGACCCGTCTGGATGCAGTCCTCTGCAGCCTGCTGTAGGTGACCCTGCTTGGGCAGGGGGGTTGGGCTGGATGACCCACAGAGGTCCCTTCCAACCCCTACTATTCTGTGATTCTGTGATTGTGTGATTCTGTGATTCTGTGATATCAAATTGAGGAAGAAGTGAATCTGCTAGCCAAGCACTTACTAAGAAGTAAGGTTTGTAGATTCTGAGAGCATTCAAATTAGAGCGTCTCTGGGGAGCAGGAGCAAAAATCTGAGGCTGGAAAAGACCCTGAAAGGAGCAAAAAAGAATCCAGTCATTGTCTGGGTCAAATTATGCTGCCAGATTCCCAAATAATGACTCAGAATACATCTCTGGGAGAAATACTAGCATCTGGAGTCTCAAGGCATTATTGTGGCAATCTTGCACTTCGCAGAAGAGCAAAAGACAGTGATAGTCAACAGATGGTTCAAGAGCTTGTACTATGAGAAAGGTCTGGGGACAGAGACTACTGGAGAGAGGGACTTTCTCAACTCATACGGCCCTACAATAGTAGATTTCTTGGGAAGAGATTAACTTGACTGATAAAGAGGCTTAGAATAAAAAAGGATGGGAGAAGTCTGGCATTAACTCAGGGAAGAAAAATCAGGCAAATGGTTCATTTATGCTATTGGGGAAGGTCTCTTCAAAACAACTATATGCAGGAAACTAAGCAACAAAAAAAGAATGCAAATTGCAGCTTAAGACCTACAGCAAGAAGCTATAGGGACAACATATGCTACTAGCAAAAAATGTTGATAAAGGAATTGGAATATAAAGCCAGACTTAACTGTTTGGTTCAGCAAGAATAATTTAGAAAAAAATAATTATGTTAAGATAGGATTGGAACATTTATGCAATGAAAAAAATAGGCTGAAAATAAGATTTAAAATTTCAAAGTAAAGCTATTGATAGCTGAAAGAAGTGCCTGTTGCTGTTAACTCAATTTAAAAGTTTGAAGACTTGCATATAGAAGATTTCTAGAATTTCTTTAAGCCAAAGATGCAAAAATAATAAGGAATTTGTACATTAAGCAAAAAAAAATCACAGTAAGGAAAAATTCCAAGCTTCCGTCTCTGAATAATTAGATCAAAAAAATGAACAAAGAGCTTAAAAGGAATCTAAAAAAGGACTGGTCATCAGAGAATGATACGCTCCTGGGGTCAAGAAGGGTACGATTGTAATATAAATTTCCAAAAGTCAAATGGATGTTTATGAAACAATTAGCAAAGGTTCTTTGGTCCTATAAATAAAAGAAAGTGAGGAAGGAATAAAAGAGGTTGCTACTTAGAGAGACCCACAAGTCATACTGAATATGACTGGAAAGCAAAGTAAATATGCTGCCTTAGTTTGCAACAAAAAAAACAAAAGGCAATAAGAGGATGGATAGTAGGGATGACAGTATAGAAAATGGCACAACAGTAGTAGAAGGAAAACGTGACTTGCTCCAAATAATTGGGCCACATCATTTTAGTGTGGTAGCTGTATTATCAAGAAGTGGGAAACATTACTAAGACAGAAGAAGCAAGGACACCAGAAATAGGGCAAAGATTGAAGAACTGATATAAAGGAAATGGGGTGAAAATCACTATGGTGATTTGCAAGGTGTTGTACTTAGAAGTACCATGAATGCAGAAAGCTTCTTGAGAGGAAACCAAAAGAACTTAACATATTTATCTGAGAATAAGGCCGAAGAGAGGATACAATTTCTCTCTCTACACTTGTCAGAACAACCAACAACAAGGAAGATAAAAGGAGTTACTAGTGTTAAAGAACATGTTGGCACAAGTACAAAAGTCTTTTTCCATGACCTAAACAATCTTCGATAGTGTTGGGAAGAAATTAGAAGAGGTCTCGTAGCTCCTAAATTTCTGGGATTCTGAAGTGGTCTTACTGTAAGACAATAAGGTGGTAAAAAATATGTACCTTAGCAGAGATTAATATAGGGGAAGGAGTTAGAATCTATTGAAGAATCAAGATAAAGAAGGTGAAAATCATTTGGGAAATTTTGTGAATGATGCAGAATGGCACAGGAATCCTATACGCTGTGCACATCTGCCAACTCCACGTATATGTCTAATATACTCTGAAACATCTTGAGTAGTACCAAACACCCGTTAGACAGCTGAATCACTCTTCTCCAGTGAAGACACCTCCACCTGAGCAATTGCCTCATGGCTGTCTTTGTAGACAATGGAGACCTTCAAATACGTTTATTTGTCTCTTCTGACTACAAAGATTGGAATAACTAGCCGAAATGCAGATGCCACTGTGTAGTTGAATGAGATGAGCTACATTTGGACCGTACATCTGTCAGGCATTTTCAAAATCAATGCAAGTGTCTAGAAAATTGCCCTAAAGCCGTGGTTATTAACGAAGGTTGAGAGAAGATGTGGCAAGAGTCTTCCACTAAGTTAAGGGCAGCAGATGTAGAAACACGCTCTTCTTGTTCTCTGTACGTTGGAAAGGAGAAATGGTTTAAATTACAGTGAGAGTGATTTGTATTAGCTACTCAGGAGACTTTTCAAAGAGTAAGGAGACTTAAGGCCTAAAATAGGCTGTGTGGTTGGAGATTGCACCACTTCCCACAACAAGCAGCCTTGGGAACAGTGTAAAAGTGTTTCTCTCAGGATCAGCCGGATACCAGGTTGGCAGTTTTCAGGTAGTGATTGAGATGATCTTCTGAATCTCTGCCAGCGCTGTATCTTACTTTTTCTGTAGTTAAAATCACATCAGACTTATACATCATTGTTTAACATATTGCTTCAGTTTTTCTTAGTCTTTGAAAAGATGTGTAGCTTATTCCTTCAGAATCTTAAGTATTTTTATGCTCCTAAACTTTTAAAGTGAGATCAAAACAGGCTGAACAATGAAGGCAGTATATATCTCTTCTTACCTACTCTGATTTTGAATCCAAATGCTTTCTTTCCCAGAATCCCTAACACCTTTGATTTTGATCACACACTAAATACTTTTCCTTTTCTTTCCCCAGAAATCTGTATTTTGATTATTCAAACTGCTTCCAATGCAATATCTCCCACCTGTTCTCTTCCCCACTTCCTATAGTGGTCACCTGTTGTTACCATACTTAACTGATTTCAGCATTGCTGATTATGAAAATGGCCTTCTCTTCACTCAGGTTTTCTCAAGAGTTTTTATCTCGAAACCATGAAAGTCAGATATATTTCTACTGAGGAGACAGATTTTCATTTTCGTTTGTGTTTGCAAGCATAGTTCTTGTTGCAGAGGAGTCTGAGGTTTATACTCAACTTGTTATGTTTTCTGAAAACTCTACACTGTGTTCTCTTCACCTCATTTGGATTTTACATCATTATACAATTTAAACTTAGAAATCTGAATGAAGACCATTTTATTTTCCCCATTGAAGACTTTGTTGATAAAACATGGTAGAAAAAAGTATCCAGCTAAATTTCTTTAATATTCTGCCCTTGCTCTTTGTGTTGATAAAGGCAACAGTGCTTCCAAAAGTGTTGGCTGCTCAAAGCTGGACCCTTCATCATGCAAAGTGGTGGGAGCAAGTTCTTCATTCAATCTTTTAACTGGACCTGCAGCCACATAGTGGTATTCTTGCAGTTAGGTTGGAGGAATGGTGTGAAGGCTGGCACTCTAGCCAAGACATGGTCCTCTAAGGTAAAACATCAATATGCAGAGTCAAAAGAGGGGCAACAAATGTTTAATTGGGTGGGTTTGTTCAGATCTGCACCTCAAGGATGGCTCTTCTTCCTCTATGATGTGCAGCACTGGCCAATCCTTTCATCGCATCTCTTTACATTACACATCTGCGAGTTTTTAAGAGTTAACTGCTGCTCCAGAGATGGGGATGGAGATTGCAGGTCATATATTTATACTGAATGAGTAACTGCTGCTTGTCCATAAGCTATATTGGCACTTGGTGTAGGCTTTTTTCTGAGTGCCACTACCTGTTGTGTGTTTGACCTGTCATCCTGGTTTTTTGCAGCTTTGGGGAAGACTCTGTGTGCCTGTTTTCACTTGACTTCAGCACAGGAAAATCCTGGCATTGCCTGAAGACTCTGAGTGACCTCAAAGTCATATCTTATCACAAGTTTTGAGCCTTTTCAAAGAGCATCATGTTTCAGCTTCTCTTTTCTTCCCCTCTGGACTTTTGAAGACTTTAGTGCTCTCTCGTAGGTTGGACTATTCAGTCCTGTGAATAAGAGCTCTCAAATGTCACTCGAGCTACTGCATTTCCTCTTGCAGCAGCTGTGAACTGTCACAAATCTCAGGGAAAGAAGAGGCGATACAACATATCATGAAACCTTGTGTATTTTCAAAGGCTTTCAAAAGCTATTGTGGTCTAACTCTTACATTGAATTATTGAATAAATTTTTCATACTCCCTAATATTTCCTTACACCCTATTTGAAAAGTCTGTAAACCTTTTATGGATATCACTATCCTTTTTTAATCTAAATGCCAGCAGAATATGACCATCTTGTGAAATCCCAGCTCATATATCCAAACGAATATTATCTCCGTTTCTGTACACACCTGTAAAAGGTGTATCTGATCTCAGGATCTAGGAACCACCGGACAGGACACAACAAGGGACAATGTCCTGTGATACCCACTTTTTATTTCTTCTGAGGATGGTGAAAGCTGTAACACAGAGCTATACAGAAAAAGGTGTTAACCTTTGCTGTGCAGAAACTAGCAAGCACTTTCTGAGGTAAGGCAATATAGAAGGATGAGATAGACGTAATTGATCCTAAGTCTGGAGAATGGATTATCTAACCTTTAAGGGCCCCTCTAACATCTTTTTTTTCCTCCAGTAGCAGTATTTTTCCTTCTTACAGTGTCTGTATGAGTGTCTAATCCTTCTTGGAGTTCTGCAAAGATTTGGAAGCTTAAGATATTGTGAAGTCTTCTACGGAAACGTTTCCACTTCTCTGTTGTAATCTGATAGCTTTGCTTTCCTTCCTTTTCCTTGCTGTAAGAAAGCAGGCATATAGGAGTGTCTTGCCTCCATTTGCTAATTAATTTATTAGTTTGCGTACCTCTTTCTTATGCCCTGCTCCTCTCATAACCAAATACTGTCCACGTTAACAAAGATAATGACAGCATTTAAGGAATGAAAAGTTCTTTTCATTTCATTTGCCCTTCAAGATTAGAATAATCACTTTCTAATCCATACCCTTTTGGTTGTCTATGATTTAGTTATCCAAATCCAATTGCATTTATTTCCACTTAATCAGTTATTTTACGGTGCAACCCAAGACTGTCACTTCTGACAGCTGATTTTCCAAAGTGTTTTAAATCAATTTAATTAATTTCCAAGAACTTTTAGGATGTTGCTTCCTACACCAATTAGGTTCTCAAATTACTGGCATATGCTTGTTAAGAAATTTCCTCTTATCTTTCAGTTCCTATGCACATAGCTGTTGAGTTCATGACCCCTTTGATAGTCAAGGGAGCTTGCAAATCATGGCCCATGCACTGCTGCTCTCCCTTTCTATTAATGGATTTTCCTCTCAATGTTGTTTGCAGAACAAGATCACAAAGAGGAGGTCAAAGAGCTATTTGGCACCGTAGTCATCTAGCTACTTTGAGACAAATATCTGCTTCACCCTGAATTTAGCCATGCATCAGGTTAAGACAGGCAACATGCACTGAAACTTAACATAGTGCATTTTTCTTTGGGTACTGATTGGATAATTTATGTATTAACCTGTAGAAGTATATATATACACACACGAAATCAGATGTAGAAACACGTGTATAAAATATGTCTAAATAAAAGTATATACAATCGTATTCTCTTAATATTTGCAATGCTATTAGTTGCTTTCTGTAACTAGAAAGTCATAAGCTTTGCATGTCACCAGTTAATGACCTTCTATTGGTTTAAAGACCTATTTTGGATTATCAGCTAACCTGACTGACCAGATGGATACACTAGCACCTCAGTTTCTCATTATGGTTATTTAAGCCAGAAAGAGGAGTTTAGTATAGCACAGAAGAGTAAGAATGGGGCAGCCCTGACCCAGACAGGTTACAATCCTACCTGGAGATGGGGAAAAAAGAGAACCACACACTGGATGTGGGAGAAGCAATGGCGCAGCAGACCAGAGGTCATGGTGATATGTCAATGTGATGACTCAGTGTTGGCTTTATGCACCTCAAATGATTCTGTATCATTCAATATTAATTGCATTTAACTAACTGCCTGAAGGAAATTGTTTCTCTTTAGTCTTCTTAGAGGGCTTTGACAGGAAAAGGACAGACACTCCCCCTAGTGTCCTACTGTTTAGAGCAGAATAAAATTCAATCTCCTTTTTGGACACTGGCTGTCATCTTTCTTGATTTGTCACATTCATGCTGATACCAGCCTGGCTTTTAAAATCCTTTCCACCCCAATTGCTCCAAATTGATTGCACTGAAATGAAAGAGGAACTTCCCTGTGACAGTCCCCTTTGAATCAGGAATGGGACTAATGGTAACAATTGTCAGTAGTGTGGTAGGACTTCAGCAACCTACTCAGATGCCAGGGGTGCTCAGCACTGTAGAAACCAGGAACAAAAAGACTGACCCTGCTGGACGACATTTATATTTGATATGTGAGGATGAAGGGAAATTTCCCAGAGTCCAAGAGAAGAAAAATCGATGTTTGACTACATACACATACTGGGATCTGAAATGCCCCAGGATGGCTTATAAACACACATTCATGGGGTGCAGTGGGCCAAAGAGAACTGAGGTTCCTTACTGTCCCTGATAGTGCCACTGAGAAGTGTATGCCTGATGCTTTATACCCTGCACAGTGCCTTGGCTCAGGAAAAAGCTATTTTGTCCTGTGTATTGGAGCTCCGGGATTAGTTCTGGTTTGCTTTTAACACTGCCTACTTTTTGGAAAAGCTAAGCAAAAACTTTGGCCATAATTCCAACCCCCATGTCACTGGAAATGTTTTTGAATCTCACAGTAAAGCCTGCTTGACTTTGTCTTTGACACAAAATCTGGGACATAAAGGAGAGTTTTGCATTCCTTGGTTGCAAATATCCAAAATTAACAATACCCCAATTCTTAACAGCTGCTCAGGTCAAACTTGTGTGTTCTCAGTGTTCTATTGCAGGAAATCTTTGTGTAGATGCATTTTTTGTTAGAGTCAGGGGGTTAAGGAACAATTGTTTTTCATGCAAACACTCTTGTTCAGCTGAGGATAGACTGGTATAGCTGGAAGCAAGAAAAGTCCTTGTCCATTACTGACTGTTCACTGTGTTTCCATGTAGAAGTCCAGGAAATAGAAACATAACATAAGGTGATTAATATCCAATTATCCAGAACAGAGTGGTGAAATACTGTAGCTGAGCAATTTATGGAATTGGACATTTCTGGCTTTGTTTGTCTCTCTGTGGGTGAGAACATAGGAGAAGTTTAGAGAATAGAAAAACCCTGAACAAATAGCTCATTGACACCAACCTACAGCTTTAATAATTGTAGGGTAACTCTCAGAGGAATTACAGAGAAATAACTACAGACAATGTCACAGAAGTGACAACTCACTAGCCCTTTTCTCTGGCATGTTTGCAGAACCCAATTTAAAGTTTGCAAAATGATAATAAACATGAAATTATGAAAGTTTAACTGTCTTCAAAGTGCTTCAAAAAATAGCAAGTTTGCAGCTGTCAGATCACCTTTGTGTCAGGGGTTATTTCTTTGCTTTGATGAGGACAGAGACACCTTCCTCCTTCCAGGAGTACTTCACTTGCATGACCTGGCATCTGTATACAGTCAAATTGATTCCCTCTCCTGCATGCTCTGGAGGTGGGTGAGCTTTTTAATTCCCCCTCATCCTTTGCTCATCTAATTAGCCCTGTAGGGAAGAGGGACAGGTAGTAATTTCCAGAGCAGTCTTTTAACCTCACTGAGCACCAACAGAGATCAAGCTGTCAGCCTTCAGAAGTGGCTCTCATGTAGCAGCACCTCTCCAATCCTTTTCAAAAATGTGCTCACGTCTCCACTCACGCAGGACCTGGAGCCGGCCCACCTGGCAGTGCTGTGGTGGTGTTTGGGTCACCCATCTCACAAGCCTCTATGGTAACTGACTGAGCACAGTCATCCCCTCATGCATGATACGGTAGTTTCTCACGCCTCTTCTACAACACCGAGCCATGCAAGGACTAAATAAGCCCCCAAACTGGATAGCAGGGTGGGAGGAAGGAATACTTAGAGATGAGAAGCTTTGTGTCTCAAGAACTTCTGTTCGCAAAGCCAGTGTGTGATGGAAAACATTGCATACTACTTGGGTTGCAGGATAAAAGAGGCAAGGAAGCAATAGTATAATTGGCAGGGTAAAAATTGTAGGCACAAACCATGGTGGAGGCGGAATGCAGGAGGGGAAAAGGCAAAAGAAGCACATGAAATAGAGAAGGAATGAAGAAAGGGAATATAGCAGAAAAGATTGATTAAATATTTAGTTCTTTTAAATATTTAATTTTATATCTTCCTGGCTAACTTGCCAGAACAGACAGTGCTGGGAGGGAGGGGTTACATTCTGCAGGAATGAGGAGCTTTGCTGTCAGGAGTCGACTGACCTCCCCATGCTTTGGTTTCTCAGCCTAGAATGAAAGAAAAACTTGCCTTGGAGAGGTCCAGTGTGCCTAAAACCTTGGAGTAGTTTCAGGTGAGAAGAACAGTGAGTCCTTGCCAGAAGGAGGTTGATGGAGTCACTCTCTTCCATCTCCCTGGGGAGGTGGTTGACTGCCCGCAGTAAAGCCCACAGTCCTGAGAAGGATTCTGCTCGCAGGTTCGGCTGCTTTCAGTTTGCTTTGAAGACAAGCAGGCATGGAGAAGTAGGACAGTTGTATTGCCATGAAACTTTCATCTTCCAATTTTACTGGCCTTCATTTGTTGCCATTTTACTTTCATCCGGCTGCAGCTATTTCTCAGTGCTTTGTATGCAGCATTTCCAGATGAAACCGTAGAGTGAGAACATGCTCTGGGTACTGTAGTCGTAATAACTGTGTCACGTATTTATCCAAATATATTTAGAAATACTAGTGTTTTGTTTAGCAGATATCCACTGCTGCAAGCCAGTTGAAATCCATGTCACACAGAGGCCCAACAGTGTATTATTTTAAAGGGGCACAATCAACTTCTCTGATTTTTCAGTTTAAAATTGCAATAACCGACTTTCTTTCCTGTGCTTCCCCAGAGGGGCTGTTTCGGCATACTGCCACTTACAAGATCTTGTCATTCCGTTATAGCAGGGGCTTTCCAGCCTCATTATATTGCCCTTTCTGTAATGCGATCAAACTCTATTTTCAAAGTGTTGAAGGCTTTCAGTTTTATGGTGTGGAGTTGTATTTAAACTGACACAAACTGCCACCCATTTTTTTTCCTGCAAGTCACTGTTGTGAGAAATACTTGTTTCAGTCTTGTATACTTGTTCTTCATTTAGATCACCTACTCAAACACTCCCAACCATGAACAAATGGCATCTCCCACGTATCTGGTTCATCATCCCATACCTCCTCTGTACATCCCTTCCCACTTCTGCTGGTGTAACAGCAGAGTAGCATCTTTTCCCATCATTTACCATGTTCATTGAAGGCTTAGAAAAATATCCTAGGGAGAGACAGTTTTCAGCCCCAGTTTTAACTTTGCAACAAACACATAGGCAAGAGATTTAGCTGATGTGTTTAAACTGTTCTGTCCTGTACTTTGCACTCTACATAAGGACTCAATAGTGGCATCCTCCAGATAAAAATGTGGCCTCTAGACTTTCTTTGTCCAAGATGAGATAGGAATATAAAAAAAAAAATACCTGTTGAAACCTCTCTGAGTTTGTGTTTATTTTTCTTCAAAGGGAATTATCTTTTAGGACTTCTCACTGCGGGTATCACAGTACTTCAACGGACAAGAAACACTGAGTGTGCACATGGCACACTCTACCTGCAACATGTCAAAGCAAACGAATGTCAGACTGGGAAAAGATGTTGCCTCTGAGAAATACAGTCTGGCCCTCTTGAGTTGCACTGAAGTTCTAACGCAGTATCCTTGTCTCTTGTGAGCCATTCCCTGACACACGTTACCCTGCTAGTAATCTCCTGCTCTCTGGAGAGGTAGTGGGGACATGGTGAGATAGGCAGTACCATCTCTGACAGCATCTCCTGGCTCTGCACCAGTTGTTCCCGAGCATCTCCTCTGCCAGTTGATTTGGTACCTCTCATGTCAACCTGCCAAAAAATGAATGGTACCCTAGTGGAAATAATCCTGTGCACAAAATAAGTCTCTAAGAAATGGGTTTTCAAACCTGCAGACGTAACACCTCCATGATTATTGTGTGTGACTAAGCCTCCTGTTGGCATTGGGTACCTGCGTCTTTCTCACATTATCAACTATCTCTTGCCACCTACCAAAAGCACATATACGTGCCTTCTTGAACGGGAAGGTGGCCAACTTTTTGCAACAGATTCTTTCAAGTCCTGTTCCCATGAGGGATCTTTAAATCATTACAAGCTTCCTTTTGAATGATCTCAGGGGTAACACTTTTCTCCTGTAGCCTGCCCACTTGCTCATTTTTGAAGTCACTAGCTCTGGTGGGTCTGTGCCACAGTATAGCTCATGGCAATAAGTTATTTTTTGCTGATGATTTTTCTGATAATTAATGCCTTTTTTTTTCCTTTTCTTCCCTTTCATGCTGATTTTATGATCCTTCTTCTGTTTTTCCTTTCGGCAGTTGTGTTTAGCTGTGAGGCTTCATTAGTGTAAAAATAGTTTAGATGCTAGATAGGTGTTCCTTGCTTCTATTAGCCATCACAGTAGGAATCTGGGAAAGCTGGAAAAGGGATCCATAGCACTGGTGTCATGGGGACAGTCTTTATACAAATTCAAAATCAATTTTTAAAAAGAAAGTAAGTGGGAGAAAGGAAGTATCGTTGTCCTCGTCTTACAAATAGCAAATGAAAACCCAGTGAACCATTCAAGCAAGCTTGCAGCGGGGTTGGGAGCTCAATCTGATGCTTGTGAGCCCTGGGGTGCTGTCTTGGGAAGACCAAGTAACTACATGCCAGCTAAGCCATGGTAGCTGGCCACATGCAGACATGGTTTTACAGCCTGGAGACAGTTTTACAAGGCAGAGACAAGTTTTGGGCAACTCCAGCACTAGTATTACACAAAGAGATGGATATCTCTTTGAATCAGATGACTTTACAGACACTTTTCCAATGCATAGTGACACAAATCATGAGGCTTCTTGCCTGCACAGCCTTCCTTTTGGCTTGAGCTGGTTTGTCCCCTGAACTCAGGGCTTGCTGGATGCTGCAAGATCCCAAATCACAGTCTGACCCTTATGCAGTTCTTGACCAGGAAAAGGGACTTCCCATACAGGTACCAGGCTCAGCCAGTGCCTGTTGGTTGGCCATGAGGAGGGCACTCAGCTATTTGTGTCTTTAAGTCAAAATTCATCCTTCCTCCTCATTGCTCCTTAGTCATCTTGGGATTCCATCCGACATCCTGGGAGTGTTTTAAGCAACAGTTGGGATTGGGCAATATTCCTGGGGAAAAAAAAAAAAACAACAAAAAAACAATCACTGATTTGAGGTAAACTTTGCACACTCTCATTCTCCGTTCTCTCTTCTGATTGCCAGCAGCACTGCAAGAGCAGCACCCTAAAATTTACATGTGTCTTGTGTACTGAACCATGAAAAACAAAGGAGTGAAAATTATTAAAGTCTGCTGGGAATAGTGTTCAGGACTGTCAAACTGACACTTTTTCAGGACAGTTATATAGCCATTATTGAAGAAAAAACCCCAGAAGTCTGCATTTCTTAAAAGCCAGCAAATTGTCTTTATTTTCCCTTATGTGGGCTCACAAAGCTGTCTGATTCAGCTGGAAATTTTGCCTTGGTTTCTGTACTTCTGTTTTTATTATTTTGTCCAGAAATTGTCAGGCCAACAGTTTAAAGAGTTTCTAGCTAATCTTCCTAGATTTACTGTGCCAGGAGAGGCTTGTTCTATAACTTTTGTTACAATCTGGCAACATCATAGTTTGTTAAAATTTTAGATACGGTGAACTCACGAGCCAAGTTTTTATCAGAAGACTTATGATGGATTTATTGCGGAATAACAGAAAACAGAGTTTGGATCATTTATTTCTAAACGGGGATTTCACTCAAAATGCCCTGAGGCATTTTGTTATATTCTTAAGGCTCCTTCTAGGGAGCACTAAACAATCCCCAGAGAGACTCTCATTTTGATTTACTTTGAGTGTAAAGTCATCAGGGCAGGTGGCAGATCTTTATCTGTGACCTCTTGAGATAAATCCACATTTTTCACTTTGAACAGCAGTTCAAACTTCAGTTTGAAGCCAACTTGCACTGTTAAGGTCCTTTGTTTTTGCTTTATCTTTTCACTTTAGGTTTTGATTCTATTAGTTGTTGGATACCACATCTTCCATAGTTTTTTTATTGCTTCACATGTCTAATTTAGCCACTTCATGAAAAAAAAAGGATGTAAACCTATCTTGCAGCTTGGGGCACTGCAAGACTGGGGGTTTTTAATATTATTATCATTATTATTATTATTAATTTTCTTTTTTTCATACAGAATCTCATGGCTGTTAGCAAAATCAACAGCATTTCCCAGCATTAAATCTATTTTCACTAAGAGGACTTCTGTATTGTATTTACAGAAATCTGTCTTGTAGATTCTCTTATAAAAAGAGCCTAGAGCTTTCTTAATTTGGCTTTAAATACTCAATTGACTTTCTTACTGCTACAACCTTTGATAGTTCTGTGATATGCAGCTTTCCTGCATCAGAAAGCCTTGGAAAAACATATGGAAGATAGTTCAGAAAAGAGTGACAAAAAATTGTTTTAAAGGTCTCACAATGAGAGGTGGAAAGAGAACAGGCCTTTAAGTTTATCAAAGGAGGAGATGGAGACTTATGTTGGTTAAAGTATGTAAGTACCTGCACAGAGTTATAATACAAAGGAATATAAATCTTTTTCAACTAACCAGAGAAAATCTGAACAGAGTAAACTATACGCAAATTCAAAAGAGAATTACAGCACCTATTGTAACAGCAACTGGAGCTCTCTGCCCAGGAAAACAGTAGATATATCAGCTTTGGGTTCCTCAGCCACACAAATCTTCTTTCTGGTCCAGTCAACTTCAAATCTTCAGAAATCATGACTAACTGGATTGGATTAATATTATTCTGAGTTGTACTAACACTTGCAGAATCATCTTTCCAGCTTTTCTTTCCATCTTCAAAACATTCTGCAGCTGAAAATGGGTTATTTCTTATAAGATATCAGGAGTCTTTAGAGCTAGGGCATAGTTTATAACACTAATAAATCTCTAATAAAATTTGGAGAGTAGGCGATTTTGCCACTTCACTTAATTTCAATGCATTATAAGTAGCAAAGCAGCCTATGATCCAGAAACTGATCTAAAGCCAGGAGATGTTGTAACTGTATTTTCCGTCTAAGTATTGATCTCAAAAACTTGCTCAAAAAGACATCTTTAGTTTGGATTTACAATATATCTTGTATCACTGATATAGATGCCCTTTAACCCTTGTGAAATAAGCGGTGTTCATTCACATCTTTAACCTGAATTTTCAATGTTCATAATTAAGAAAAAGAAATGTGTTTTACGTACATATAGGTCTTATTGAAAGACAGGAATTGTCTTTTTATCTGTAAATGTACTCTTTTTATAAAAATACTTTTCAAATAAATGTCTATTTTTTTTCCTGAGCCATATTTTGTAAGTGTGAGAAGCAAAGGCAGAAATACAGTCAATTATTAGAAGCACTGAAGATCCATAAACTTTCTCTTTTCCAGTTCCTCTAGCAGCTTGTTGCAATACATGTCTTGGAAATCCTGTTGCTGGATTATTTGATAGAGGAACAGAATCTCATTCCAATGCCTTAAATTTCCAAGAACCACCGGAGAAATACTTCCAGAACTGAAAGCCAAACAGTGGAAGAGAAATTAAATATTATTTGGAAAAAACAAAGATATGAAAAAATGGACTATGCAGATCAATAGCACTAACTCTTTCAGTTGCAGGTGAAGATAAACACTAGCATCTTAATATGGAAAAAGATCAAGAGTAACTGGGGAAGAAAAATACTGCTGCGAAAGGTACATGAAATATTATGCTTTGATAGTCAACCACAAATTATCTGTTTGCTCAAGTAGTGGACAATGGGATAGAAAAACTCAGGACAAGGGAGCTGGTACATGAGTTAGTTCTAATGAAACACAGCAGATGTTTCCCCAGATATTTATGCACAAAATAGTGTTTTCATGCTGTTTTCATATGATGAAAGAACATACACAACTCGTCCTAGATGTTAATTTTTCAATCTGAGAACGCATTTTCAAGGAGTCATTTTTTACTCTTCAAAGCAAATAACAGTGAGCATCAAGGAAAATACACCTGTTGGGAAAACACACTTCTGTGTTTTGTTTCTTGTAAGGTAGTTATTTCAGCTATTCTGTATAGCACATTAAGTTTCCATTTTTGAAAAAAAATATGCACAGGTGGTCCCCTTGCACTTCTCTGTAAAATTAAGCACATGTCTATATCTCCCCAGAACCAGAAGTCCTATTTGATTTAGTTGAAGTGTCTACCAAAACATTTAAGAGGAAAAAATGTATCTTCAAATATTTTTAAATTCATGTAATAAACATAATAAGCAGATTTATAGCTCTGTGTTATTTAATAAAAGTATAATCGTTTGTCTGTAATCTATGACAAGAGATAGAAAATATCCAGGGAAATAAAGAAGCTTACAGTAAAAATAAATATCTATAGAAATCAGTAGAATAGTGTCTGAAAGATGATGTGGTGAAGGGAGAACCTGGGTATATCTTTATGGTAAAAGGAGATGATCTTCTCCAGACAACTTGAATGGGCCAGACAGCATCATAATAGTGCAATCATAACAGTTGCCTGGTCAGGTACTAGTGGCAACACCTGGGAGACTTTCTGTTCTTTGGATGACTTTTCCTTCAAAACTTATAATACAATCTTCACTATCCTGACTCGTAAATAGGAAGAATTAACAGATTCATAGTCCTAGGGCAAAATAATTGCAAGAAGCAATGTCTCAAAGTCCTGCTCTGTGAAAGAAGATTTTAGCTTTACTACAACCCCCCAAAAAATGTCAACTATCCAGAAGTTTATTGCATTAGCTTTGGACATACTAATAACTAAGAACAAAGAATTCTGCTCCAAAGTCACTGTTTTGTCAGTAAAGCTGTTTTGCATAGTGCTACCCCTGAGATAATGTTGCTTTTATTGAACGCAGCTTTTTTTAAACAAACCTTAGACTGCATTTCTCATGTTCAGTCAACAGGGCAATTTCTGTAATTCTGCTTCACTTTGGATGGGGTTATGTCAAGTCTTTCAGATTTAACTTATTTCAACCTCTTGACTTTGATCCACTAGTGTACTTGCGAAGTTGAAAAAAAAAGGAGTTTGAAAGGAAAAACAGCTAGCAGTGTATAAGAAGTGCTTAAAAGTCAACATCCATCTTCACACTTGCATTGCACTAGATGCTATTTAGTGGACATTTCAACAGCTGGACGAGTTGTGCAAAACCTAAGCAAATGTGTCTCAGAGACAGACATCAAAGATACAGTCCTATATATCTATATGTAGGAGCTCTCCTGCTCTCGATTATAGCATTATAACACTAAATAGCTGTAGCCAAAGGTCCATCTAACCCTTTCTTCTATTTGGAATTGCCTAGAATACATATTGATATATGGTGATACTAGTTTCTTCTTCCAGCTTTTAGCCATCTGCTTATGTTACTTTGTTCTCTACAGCTTTTGGTTGGTCTCTGCGATGCTCACCTTGCTTCCAAGCTTTGAACTCGAGGATGGATCCATTGCTTGGTACAGTTTCTGGAACAGCACTTATAAGTAATAATTTTCCTCCCCCTGAATAGTACATACAGCCCAATACCTGTCTGCTCTTCACGGATAAAAAGAGATGCTCCATTTTATTAGCAGTCATTGCAGGAAATGCCCTTCTTCAATGTTTCATAAATGAAAAAAGGATTTCTGGGCTTAAATTTGATCTGTCCTGGAATCCCAGCTGACCGTTGCTTGGTGCAACTTGTGCTCCAGCTATCTTTGTGTTCTTTTGCCTTTGTACTATTTTCTCTCTTCTGCCCACTGAAAGTGAAGAAACAGGCCTCATTATATTGTTTTCTGGTTGGGAAGTATCTTTCACTAGCAAAAAGTCAAACCCCGTGTTAACTAAAGCCCTGAAGGCCAAGAGAGCTATGTATTCTATTCAAAGAGTACAAATTAAACAGTAATTAGAGATGAAAGCTTTGTTATGCTTATGTAACCCATAGTAGCACGATCTTCCCATGACTTGCTGCTTACAAGATAGCTGACCTAACAGCCACTTTTTACAAATCTGCACAATGAGTTTTTAATTAAAACTTGCCTTTGAAACTAGGTCCAAATAAGCTATCCTTCAAAATAAAGCAATGAAATAAGACTCATCTTTCTGGTTTTACTTTGAATCAGATCTTGCACATTTTATTCCCACCATAAACAACGTTCCTCTCGGAGTCATCCTGCTATAACAAAGCTGTAAGCTGAAAGTTGGTCTCACCAGGAATAACAGTGACAAGGAAGGGGCTTTGCTTTGTTAAAGTCAGTTAGCAATCATGTCAGGACCTCCTTCAAAGTTGGAGAGAAAGATGGAAACGGGATAGTGTTTGGTGCAGTTTTTTACTTTCTCAACTTGCCTCTAAAGATTTTGATTTTTCCAATTGCTGATCATCAGGAGATATGGGCATGAGAGCAGGGCTTTGAGCTTGTCAAACAAGGAAATAAAGATGGAAAAACAGCAGATTAAGTTTAAGAAGAGCATCCCACCAACCTTTTGAAAGGGCACACTGCACTGTTCAGAGGTACATGCAAGACTATATGCCATCTTAAAAAGCAGGTGACAAGAGACATGAGTAGCTCCAGGAAAATGGAGGAAGTGCAAAGGATGCAAGGAATCTTTAGAGTGAGCAGCTGTCAAAGTGCATTAGATTTAAAAACTTCTCCCTAACTAAGAAGAAAAAGAGTCTAGATAGCTATGTTTCTTTCTAGTAACATTGTGCGTGTTCGAAAGTAGTAGTGAGAGGGCATCTACATAGTCTGCTTGACAATCTCCCAGTATTTGTTCCAAATGAGCAGTCCCCTGGAATACACCAGGTTTTGTTCTTTGTTGTAAATTAAACTTCAGGGTCACGTCACGAATCACCTTTCTGTACTGCACATTAACAGCCAGCAGTGACACTTTTTATTTAAACAGAGAAGAAAAGGCAGCAGTTAAAGTTAGAATCACAGAATCATAGAATGGTTTGGATTGGAAGGGACCTTAAAGATCATCTGGTTCCAACTCCCCTGCTATGAGCAGGGACATCTTTCACCAGACCAGGTTGCTCAGAGCTCCATCCAACCTGGCCTTGAATACTGCCAGGGAGGGGGCAGCCACAACTTCTCTGGGCAACCTGGGCCACTGTTCCACCACCCTCATGGGGAAGAATTTCTTCCTAATCTCTAATCTAAATCTGCCCTCTTTTAGTTTAGAGCCGTTCCCCCTTGTCCTATCACTGCACACCCTTGTGAAAAGTCCCTCTCCAAGGTGGAGTAGCATGATAAGGGGCAATGAGAAGGGTCTAAAGAAATCTAAAACACTGAGCTTAAAGGGAATCAATGAACTGAACTGAAAAAAAAAAACCCCAAAACTGAAGAAATAAAATCCAAATGCAAGTGTAGGCAGTGGAATCACACCCACTGCCTCTGTTCGGTAACAGCTAGGAAGTAAGCATACCTGGAGTAAAATAAAGGGTTTTTTCCAGTGGCTAAGTGGGCTGTTGTGGTTTAACTCCAGCTGGCAACTAAGCCCAACACAGCCGCTCACTCATTCTCACCCAGTGGGATGGGGGAGAGAATCGGGTGTGTAAAAATGAGAAAACTCATGGGTTGAGATAAAGTAAAAGCCACTCATGCAAGTAAAGCAAAATAAGGAATTCATTCACTCCTTCCCATCAGCAACCAGGTGTTTGGCCATCTCCAGGAAAGCAGGGCTCCATCCAGTGTAACAGCTACTTGGGAACACAAACACCATCACTGCAAACCTCATCCCCATCCTTCTTTTTTCCCCAGCTCTGTATTGCTGAGCATGACAGCATATGGCATGGAATATCCCTTTGGATTGTTGGGGTCAGCTGTCCCGGCTGTGTCAACTCCCAACTCCTTAGATACATAGAATCATTAAGGTTGGAAAAGACCTCTAAGATCATCAAGTCCAACAATCAACCTGTCACCACCATGCCTACTAAACCATTTCCTGAAGTGCAATATCTACATGTCTTTTGAACACCTCCAGGATGGTGACTCCACCACTTCCCTAGGCAGCCTATTCCAATGCTTGACAACTCTCTTGGTGAAGAAATTCCTCCTAATATCCAGTGCAAACCTCCTCTGGCGCAACTTGAGGCTGTTTAATCTCGTCCTATCACTAGTTACTTGGGAGAAGAAACCAACACCTGTCTCACTACAACCTCCATTCCCCTAGAAGTAGAGCAGTATTTAAATTGTTAGTGCTGGTTAGTGGTGTAAAGATGTGAACTTGTGCAGTTTAAAGAGGAAATCTCAATCAGGGAGCATTGATCAGGGTGAGCTACACAGGAACTCATCAGCATGGGTAAGAAATGTGCACCCATCTCCTCAGCTCTCAAGGGGAGTCCTTTCTCGTCTTGTCCTACTGTAGGAGGCTGAAAGAAATGTTGTGGAGGTCCCGTTATTTTCCATGCTACAATCTTCCAAAACAGAAATCATTGTTTCATTGCTCTGCAGATTCAGAGATAAGCATTTAGGCAGAAATTCCTAGAAAGATGTAACTGTTCTTTGCTCAGACAGACCTTTTTGTGTTCTTGTGAAAGAGATGAAAACTTCAGTTGAGTCCCGTATGGCAATTGTTACAAAACCAGTTTCTTTCTTTCTCTTCGATGAAAATACTCTTCCAAAGCTTCACCAGTCTTATAGTATGAAATCAGCTCAAAGGTACTCATAGACAGTGAAATCTCTTTGTGCTTGTTCCAGGATTGCTCTTTAGCTTAAAAAGGTCTTTTCTTTCCCTGTAATTTGTTCCACTGCGGTACTGAAAGAGGATATCGCACATTGTCTTGGCCTTCCTTTTACTTGACATACAAAAGTTGTTTTTCCCTCTTTCCATCATCCCAAAAGAGGGTTATCAGTCCCTCTGATCAAGACAGTCTTTGCTTATATCTCTTCAAGACTCAGTCTTTCTTCACTGTGAATAGCCAGATTTGAACACTTTTCAAAAGGGATGTCTTCCATTTCTTATACCAGGGTATTAATTTTTCTTGAGTCTACTGGAAATACTTCTTGGCTATTGAATTCAGCTTCCTCGTTGATGGCATTACACCAGCATTTCAAGGTCACCCTGCTATCAGCTGCACTACACCACTGTTCTCCTTTCTCACTCACTTCCAATTGCTAAGCCCACAGCTCACAGTAGAAATGCCTATGGTCAGTCTCCATGTATGCAATCTTGCATTTTCTTCTATCAAATTCTTTTGAGTTTTCTTCTAACTCCAGTCTTCAAGGTCATTCAGCTTTTAGGATAGAAAGTCCTACTTTTTCTCTTTATGGAAGATGCCCTCTATCTTCGTGTCTTTGGGAAATTGTATTAACATAGCCTCGTTTTGTGCCGACTCATAAAAGAAACCATGAAATGAAATGAGACCTGAGTCTTTTTTCTTGTGGAACTCTGCCAGTGACTTCTTTACCTACTGTCTGTTGTAATCTGCTCTTTACCTGGTGTCTTCTCGCCACAGAGTCCTGGGAGTGTCTCCATGGTGTTGCATCAGAGGTTATATCCACACTCACCTAGATTAAACGTGTAACACTTTGCCTGGAAAATCTTTTCCATTTTCAGAGAAAGCAATCAAGTTATTCTGGCATTATCTACCCAAGGTAAATTCAGCTTACATTTTATCTTGTTTTTTAGTTGTTTTTTTATCTTCACGTATAATGCTCCAAAGACTCCTCCAACGTTTCACACAGTCTAGAAGCCAAATTTCCTACCATAATAAAACTTTAGGGAAAACTCAGTATCAGCTACATTACCAACCTCAAATTTAGTAAAAAACCTTGCTCATGGACCTCTGGGCATTTTTCAGAAAACTAGAACGGAGATTATTTGAATCTTCAGCTTTGCATGAGCTTTCTGTACTCCTTGGGATGCTAATTTTCTCCTTTTGTCTGGATCTTTCTGTGTTTTCCAAGCTGTACACTAAACACTTCGAATAGGTTAGTCACTTAGCTCATGACATAAAGTGGGTTGGAAAATGATTACTCTCGACTGATTGTGAGGTACTTAGAGGTACAATAAAAAAGAGCTTTAGACATGGAAATTGTTCTGTTCATTGATGAATCATAGTCTTTTGAAAGAGTTCTGGCTGAAGTGAAGATCAGATGGATCTGCAGCATATCTGCTTTTAAATTTGCACTGTGCTCCATCTTTATTGATACAGGCAAATAATTATTATGTGAAATAACTTTGTATTATTGAGGTCCACACAGTAAAAGATTTAATAATACTTTTTTAAAAGCTTGTGTGTGGATGTCCAAATTGAGTTTCTAAATGAAAATAACAAATACACAGCCTAGCAAGTACAATATACTGAAACATTCTTTCTGAATATCTGCATCATTCCCACAGCATGACAGTACCAAATGTTTTACAAGATTATGAGCAGACCTTTGCTTTTCATCAGGGAACTCAGAAGCAACAGTATGTATTTCCAGCAGGATATACCACGTAAAAATCTATTATCAAAGTACATGCAAGGATTCCAATCCATGCAGGTTACACAACTGTTGCTGTAGCATCTGCATAGCTGAAAGTTGCCATTAAAGCTTTCAATGATTTTTCCTTTGCTTTTTTAATTCCTTCTGAGAGGCCTCAGTTCTCTCTGGGAGACGCTGAGGACCAAATGCACTGAGGCAGCATAGATTTTGGTCACCTTCATCAGGTACTGCAAAGACTAAATATCAAATGATTTATTTACTAGTTGTTTACTACTGTTTCTGAGCTGCAGCAAGTGACATGTCAACAACTACATCTATGGATGTTAGTTTACTCAAATAAGAAAGTAGATTTCTGTCAAGATTCTTTGCTAGTGAAAAACCTAGCAACCTTGGGGGGGGGTACTGCCTGTAGAAACAGATATTACTCTACGTGCATTCATGGTTCTCTCCAGTTTTATTGCAGCTTTTACCATCTTTGAAAGCTCAGTCATCATCCATAAGCAGTCAGAAATAACTGCTAATGTCTCTTAGTTCTGTAAGTGTCCTAGAGTGAAGTTAATTCAGCCTAGGCCATTTGAAGACATTTCATGTGCAAAAGAACAGCTGAGTCTCTTCCATCTTTATTGAGGTTGAATTTTTCCTGTATGTTACAATGCTCCAGTACAGGAAAATACTATTCAAAGGAAAAATGTTTCTGAAAGTTTTCTCAGAACATTTTGTCCTACAACTTTTAAAAAAATATTTAAACTTTTTGTTTCAACAAAGTATGAAATATTTAATTGCCTGTTCTAATGTGTGAACTCGTTCAACTCTGTGCAATGCTGAGCATGACTAGCTGACATTCATGCATTTTCCTGGTTCCGGAATGTATGAAAAACCCAAAGACATGAAGAAGAGCTGAACAAGTCAGTGCCACAGCTGTCCTATGATCCATCAGTGTACACAGGTCTTTCTTCTCAGTCATTTCCAACCAAAAAGTTCCTGTATTGCATCAAAAATCACCACTATTGACCCTGTAAACTCAAAACCTTCATTGTTACTGTTAAATTTTGTCCTGGTGAGTGTGCTATTATCAGGCTAACTTCAGTTCCCTTCAGTTCATAGAAGTGAGGCTGAAAAGAGAGAATACAGATCATGACAGCATTATAGCACAGAATCTGTTTGAATGAAAACTTTGTCCTGACCACTCTTTAAAGTGGTACGACACACACTGTTCTTTCACAATTGAGGGAGGATGGTTGTATTTAATTCCTGTAATATCTTAATTTAAATTGGTATCTAACTAGGTGATTTTAACCTCACAGAGACAACAAATTACAAACGATAAAAAAATAAAAGACTGAAATATATTAAAAATCAATGTGGTCAATATGCCCGAAGACGAAATCTCAAAATCTGAAACCACAGAGGGTTTATTTTGCACTGCCTTTCTCTTCCTTTCATCTTATACAGTAAAGTAAAATTTTTACATTCTGCAAGAAAAAATAAAAGAGAAAAAAGACTGCCACTTGATTGTCCCTCTGGAATAAGATAATCATATTCAGTGTGACCTGGATAGGCTGGAAAGCTGGGCAGAGAGGAACCTGATGAGGTTCAACAAGGGCAAGTGCAGGGTCCTGCACCTGGGGAGGAACAACCTCATGCACCAGTACAGGCTTGGGGTGGAC
>Ga0065711_1006073_pt1 | contig 22881 bp, 9 predicted proteins | sample Hoacrofraction12_FD_59098 | JGI IMG/M metagenome (GOLD analysis project Ga0065711, IMG submission 59098) | Hoatzin crop microbial communities from Cojedes, Venezuela - Epithelial fraction 12 v2 (version 2) | ecosystem: Host-associated > Birds > Digestive system > Esophagus > Crop | place... | reverse complement strand
TTTATGTTATTTTACTTGTATTTCTGATGGAACCAGTTATCTGCTAACTGAGAATTTTACTTAATTTTAAACTTCTGACATATTCCTACAACGAAATACGATTACTGAATGATTCTGGGATGCATCACTTACCAGGAAGAATACGTAAATATTTGTCCATTTTTTTTTTTCTGAAAAAGCCAGGAAATATGTCAGCTTCATTCCTTCAGAAAGAGTTTGACATACATGATCAGATGACTGGAGCACAAAAATTCCTTCTCTGGAACTGATGTAAACAGTATTACTGAAGAGGATGAATGTTTAAGGCCAAAAAATATCCTCTAACGATCCCTTGGAAAATATTTTTATCAGCTATCAGTGCTTATGTCATGTTTTACAAATAATTAAAACAATAAGTTAGATTTTTATTTTCTGTACATTATCACTACAAATATTAAAGCAGACACGAGTAGTAGTATTTTTTTTCCAATTAGGATTCAAATGCTCAAAATCTGGACTTGAAATTTTTTTGCAAGTATGTTTACATATGAATTATATTCTTCTTACTAACTCCTGCCTAGATTCATGTCAAAAATGATAGACATAGCCTTATAACCTGCAGCTAGCTCACTGAGGCCGTGTCTACAACAGGAAACAGTCATATTATGTGAACTGAGATCGGTTTAGCTGGTTTGAACAATGTCATATGTTAAAAATATTAAAATCAATATTTTTTAAATTGCCATCAGTTAAAACAGTATTGAAAATAAACTTAATAAAAATGCTTAAAATATTATTAGTACTTAGCATCATGTTAACTAGGACATTGAAGAGATGATATATCTATTTACATATATATGTAAATACAGGTGTGTATATATACTTATATATATTTATTTGTATATAAATTGTGTGCAAATGATGCATCCATTCTGTTGCCAGAATTTTTCATTGTTTCTATATTCAATGTGAGTGGGCTTTTCTCCTAATACAAACATACACATAACAAATTCATGAATGCAGACTTAGTTTCTACATTGAGTAGATTTATAAATGTTGATGAAAGTATGAACTTCAAGTTCTGTCTGAAAGCACCTTCCAGTAAGTAGCAGAAGTACAGTCCGTGTTTTTGCATATTCTTTGCAACAACATGATTATTTTTTCCACTTATTTTTAGAGAGCAACAGGGGTCTATGATCAGATATTATGTCTTTTTTCTTGAAATTCAAGTTTAGGCATGAATAAAACTATTCATATTTATCTGCAAAATAAAATTGGAATTTACAGATTCAACAGACAAAGAGAAACGTCATTAAATATTTTTAATTTTGTTTGATTTGTTTCAGCCAGTCCTGCAACATTTTTCAAATCTGCCTTCTTATCTGCACTTACTTGGAAAGGTAATTATTCTTATCTACAAAGTTACGGTCCTTTTAGTTATAATATACATGGGATTTAGGTTATTAAACACCGTAACTGAAAACATTTCAACACCAAATACTCAACCAGGAACGTCAAACAGTTTGACATTTACCTAGGTATTATTGCATAGGAAGCCAGGCTCACAGTAATAATACATTGCTAAGGAATTCTCCAACTGTGAGTTAATATATAATTTTCCTCAAAAGTTCTTTCTAAAACCAAACCACGAAGCAAAATATTTCAAGCACTAATGTTTCTTTGTTTAAAATGTCAATTTTTATTCTGATTTTTTCACAACAGCTTTGAAAAATCAGAACACCTTTTTAGCAACAAGAAAGAAAATGCCCATAGAGAACGTTAGCATTATCTGTCTATGAGTTGGGAGTCTTTCACCCAAGAATCATTCTCTTGGCTATCAGCCAGACATGACATTACATAATATTATTATATGTTGTCCTCTACTCATCAACAAAGATTCATCATGCAAGCACCTGCTCAGGTTCGTTCTATTCTACTGCTCTCCTTATTTATTTACTTCCAAGGGGTCAAGACCAAAACACTCTGAGCCCAAACTAGGTTGATAGGCATAATTTTTTACCTCAAAATTTTCCAAAAAGTATTGTGCTTGTCAGCTGCTCATTTTTATTTACATTTTGGAATTTCTACTCAGCTGTCAGTTTAAGTTACCACTCTTTCACAGTTGTCGTGGTTTAAGCCAACAGCCGGCAACTAAGCACTAGACAGCCACTGACTCACCCCCCCTTTTCCCCCAGAGGGATGGGGAGGAGAAACGGACAAAAGGTAAAACTCATGGCTGAGATAAAGACAGTTTAATAAGGCAACAAAGGAAATACTACTACTACTAATGATAATAATAATGACAGTAACGAATACACAAAACAAACTATATACAACAAAATTTTCTCACCACCCAATGACCGAATTGCATTTGAACCCATGGAAAAGAGCCAACCCCCATTCATAAAGTGATGTCTATGCTATGGAATATTTCCATCGGCCAGCTCGGCTAGCTGTCTGGCTACAGCTCCTGCACACCTGCTCACTAGCTGAATATGAAAAACTGGAAAAAGTCCTTGATTTCATAGCAACAACTGAAAATATCAGTGTTATCAACATTCTTCTCATGCTAAATCCAAAACACTGCAGCTACTGGGAGGAAAACTAACTCCATCCCAGCTGACACCAGAACAACATTGTTCTTGTGAAACAGACCATATTATCTAACACTGCGCAAGCAATTCAGTTTTACTTCTGTGATCTAGTGCAAAGGGTTTTGACTGGATGCTTGGCTGTAAAGAGTGTCTCACTCTGAGTGCAGGTACCTAAATATGACACAATTTATACAGTAATAACTTTTCCTGTATTTGTTTTGATATCTGGCCACTGATACCAATAACTACATAATGGTATATCTGATCTTATTAAATATGACAGATTATTTAATGAAAAAACATTTCAGGTAGCTCCTTTGATCCAAAACTGTGATTAATTGTTGCTTTGTAATCCAGTAAATATCACAAAAGTTTAAACTCCAGACAGATACACGTAACAGTTCACAGAAGACAACACAGTAAAAATGTGTAATAGTCTTCGGCTTAAAAATACAGATAGGCCACATTCTTTAAATATTGCATAAACCATGATGGTGTATAGTTTTTTAAGAATTTTATGAAAATTATTTCTGTGTAATATTCTATTTTAGCATTAATCATTTAAGAACAAGTAACATGAAAATATTCAGAAAGCAAGATCTCCTCAGCTACTCTTACCACAAGCTTTATAGAAAAGACTACCCAACAGGAGTTATAAAATTAGGTTCACAGACACCCAAAGTTATTCTTAGTTATTCTGTCTTTACAAAACACATAATGCCAAGAGCTCTATGGAAAGGGCTATAAAAATAAGCCAATGTAGTGTGAAACAAAACAAATTCGTCTGTTCTTTAATGAACAAACCTGCAAACATAACTTGCAGAGGCATATATGACAGATTGTTTCTGTTATCATATAATATTCTTTGCATTTGGAAGTCTTTCTTCCTTAATACTCCAAAGTTGTCAAGGTGTATGAAGTTTCATATTCTGTATGGCATCTTTCCCTCACTAGTCTGACTGACGCCACCTCAGGACCTTCCCTGCCAAACTGTCAACAAACATGCACGCATATGCATCTGTACATATATTTACATATGAACATGCACACAAATCCAGAGTTGTCTTTTTTCCCACTTTTATTACAGATGACAGCTATGGCTATTTGGTTATAATCAAATTTTAGATCATTGTAGGATATAAGTCACCCGGCTTATCAGAATGCTTGAGTTTGTCAGAGTTTTTGTTCACTTTCAGCACAAATGTGAGGTCAGAAGTCAGCCTGCAGAATTACAGGCCTCAAAATTTCCTGGTGGACGTTTCTTCATGACAGTGGCCAAAGGGCCTGTACTGAAGTCTTCAAAGACTAAATTCTTCCACCACAATCATCCTGAATCCTTCACAGGAAGAAGGGAGATAAAGACTCAGAGCCTGAACTAAACTCTGAGTAAACAAAGAAGAATCTATTCATGCTAAGAGTGTTGTGCTGGTAGTTTTCTAACTTCTGAGCAAGATACCATCCTTGTATTTCTGTAGGCTGAGACAGCAAGTTGCAGTTTACTACCTTCATGTATTCATCAGTCTGTTTTCAGCTACTTCTATACACAAATGAAAGAAGGTGTACAAAGAGAAGAAATGTTCTACATACCTGTTTCTAAAGGTTTTTTAAAAATAAAAGATGACATGTTTAAGTGAACAAGTGAATGCTTGAGCTACGGTAGACAAAAGTGTTCCAGCATCAATTTAATATGGTCCCAGCTAAAGTTGTGCTAAAAGAAAGTGATAAAAAAAATCTTTGGTTGAACATTATATTAAAAGTGCTTCAAAGAAATTACTTGAGGGAATCCAGCTGTATTGCTTTTCCTTTTGATAAAATTTGATAGGGTCAGTTGGCACCAAATTACATATTACTCCTCAGCAAAATTAAAGTTTTTCACACAGGGTGGCAGCTGAGAAACGAAAAACTCTTTGACAGAATTTCCAAGCCTCTGATCAGGAATATTTGGAAAATTATAACTCAGGCCTTCTTTGCTGCCCTAGGGAGATTATTTGCTCTGCCTTAAGTAGCCTTAACCACAATAGTGCTAACACAGCAGTGTGTACTTGTGCTGAAATAGGCTCCATTTATATTAAGGATTTGCAGGATTAAACTGATTCACTGAAAGACTTTGAGCTAACAAAATATAAGAGTGTTAAGATCAGAGCTGGCCACTTTTTTTTCAGTAAACAAAATATTGAAAGATAAATGTATATCTTGGCATTGCTGATTTTGAAAATAGATGTAAGGTTTGTTTGAAAAGTACTATCTGGGCCAAAAAAGGCAGGTATTATTAAAACATTATTTTGTTTTTTTCAAGAGCCAAAAGATTAGAGCTCTAATGCAGGACAGCCAAATTCACTTTCCTCATACACCTGGTGATATTTGAAGCCATAGTCTTAGGACTACTAGGCATTTTGGCTAAAGGAAAGATTTTTTTTTTTAAGAAATCTCCTATTAGTGAAGCTCCATACTGCATGAATGAAAAAGCATTAACTGTAGCAGAGTCTGAAGTCCTGCTTCCCAGGGGAGTGTCTTAGGATCAAGCTAGGAAGTATTCTCATTTTTGCCATGGGACTATCCTAACTATTTAACATAAGCTGAAGGAACAACCCTGGAAGAGGAAGGGAACTCTCCTACCAAACCAGAATATACAGGCATGAATATATTAGATTCTGGATCTGCAAGATTCCAGCACAAGATGAAATTGTATGTTTCCATGGCAATGAGTGCCCCAGCCATTAAGTTACCAGAAAAAAAAGAAACATCACAAACATCTCCTTGTACCATTTGTGAAATGAAAAAGTTTTTGAAATTTACTCCTTTATTCTCTTCAATGTTCTTTCAAATATCTATCCCATCAGAAGACATATTTGCATTTTTGAGTAAAATGGAAGTTATTATTTAATCAGAATCACAAATTTTAGCATTATATTTCCACAAGAAAGAACTGTATGTATTTATCTATTGGTCCTGTAACCACAATAAATACAAAAGTTCTGTGACTAAGTAGGATGGGATTTTCAACAAACAGCAGTTCACGCAGTACTGATCTTGTTGAAAAACTGATCAGCGTGCTGCCACAAACTTCAAAGAAATAGAAAAGGATAGTGGCTGAGGGGGACATCATACTATACAGGCATCACTGTCCCTGTATGAACTTGTGAACTGCAATTTCAAGCTGGCTGTCTAGTGCTACTTATTAGCCTAAGTTTTTGAAACCTCTTTCTTGTGTGCAGTTGCCTTGTTCTCCCCTTCCCACTTCTACGTGTCATATATAAAATCGTTGATTAGTGCTTTAAAAAAAAGGAAAATTATTAGAAAGACTTTGACTTTATAATTTATCACCCAGGTAGCTGTAGTCCATTTCACATAATACACTGGAGTAACACACAGAGAAGGGCATGAGAAAGTTTAAGTGGTTTCAGCGCTCAGAAAGCAGGAATTACAGCAGCATCAAAATCCCACTGCTTTTGCCCTGCCTGTGATGAAAAATCTTCACAGGGATATTTCATAGGTCATTTGTATTGCAATTTAACTCGCAAAAGTGAGCCAGACTCCTCTTACACCTGATTGACTCACACTATCTACCCCAGAAAAGAAAAACATGTTGCTATATCTCTTGTGGGATTGTACGTCTGATGACCAATCTTGATTATCCAGTACTATTTTTCTCCTCTGCATAGCATAGCCTACCTGTAAGACTCCTTGCCTGATATATGGGGGAAAAAATCAGTAAGCTAAGTGTTTCTTATCTCTAAATTTTTAATGTGCAATCCATCTCCGTTGTCTCTCGAAAACCTTGTGCATGGAAGACAGCATTTCACTTATTCAATAAAAATAATCTTAGTCCAAATGCAGATTCATATGCTTTGCAGAGATAGAAAAATATGCATGAAATAGCATTTCATGTGCTGAAAAGAAAGGAAAAATCATTAGCTAAAGATGTATTAGCTTCTAACTCTTGTAACATCATCACTCCATATAAAAATGAATCACCTATACTGCCTGTCTGCTACACACTCATTTAGCAAGTGGTCTACAAAGTGTTTTCTATTAGTTGCAAGATACTTCAACTTAAGAGAAGATATAAAACATCATTTAGCTGACATTTATGGCAACCCTAATGAAACTTTCTGAACCTTTGTGGATAATATTTTAAAGAAAATGGATAACAATGCCCGCATGTACAAAAAAGGTTGCAGGATATACAGGACACAGTAACAGTTTCAATTATGGAATATACACCAGTGTGTTCCAACATTTGCAGACTGTAAATTTCAACATTATTCTGCTGAGTCTGTGATGTCTGCAGGAGCTAAAGAGCCAAAGTAGACATCCACAGTAAACGGGTGTGGCCAGACTCAGCTAGAGCCAGTACAAGGGAACATAGATTTGAGGACAAAAATCAGAGACAGAAATGAATGTAATTTGTGAGCCTATTTCCTCTTTGTCTCTTTGAAAGCGCTACCTTTAGTCTTTGCTAATTTAAGGAAAGGAGGGCAAAGTCGTACAGTAGAGGACTTACGTTATTTTAGTCAAGCCTAGGGTATACCTTAGAGTAGCTGAGTATGTCTCTCAAAAATCCACTCTGTTATCTCCTACTATTGCAAGAGGTTGGGAATCAATTTCCATTGGACATTCTCTTGTGAAAACCACGCCTCGTTTCACAGTTTGGCTTTTAGTGCAAGAGAATAATCAATGTCGAGACTGAATTAGTTGTCGAGTATGTGAAGCAAACATATGATCATGCATGTACAGGGACTTTTATTTTTAAACTATTTCAGTTGATTGTAGCTTTTAGGAACGCACTTCAGTTATGAGAAGCTGCTCTTTGTGTCACCTCATTGCAAAATTAAGATCAAATTCCAATATGAAGTTCAAAAGTTTCCAGAAAGGAAATTCTTTAGATTGCCTGATAATTTTGGCTAAGGAGTGACTGTTGTTCAAACTGTTGTATGAACTGTCCTAATATCTCCTCTTTTTTTGTGTGTGGCTTTTTTTGTTTTGTTCTGTTTGTTTGTTTTTAAGCTGAATGCATATCCCTTAGGTGGCAGGTGGGTAACTGTACACCTAGCAGGACGATGGGCTTGCTTCCTGTAATGAAGATAATTTGATTGACTCACTGTTAACTTCATGTTCTATTTAACTAAAAGCAGGGAGAATGAATGACTCTACTGGGTTCTTGCTGCTGCACACTGGGTAAGGTACAACTATGGGGAGGTGGAAGGAGACTGCGTATTTCCTAGAGAGCAGCAGACCACACCAGATCCCAGACAGGCAGGGAGACCCCTGCCCATGAGAGAAAGGAATTTCCTAAGGTGGCAGCAGCACAGCTATGAGCCAAACTTTGGTCTGACAAGAAAAAACCCAGACTTTCCTAAAGACCCGATGACGACTGCGTGAAGGCTTTACCAGCCCTTGGCACTTAATAAACGAGAGCAAGCTTTGAGGTGATAACTTGCCTGATTACAGTGTGCAGAACTGACACAGAGGGAGGAAATAACTTCCAGAGCCTGTATATATAAGCAAAACTGAATTTTCTTTAATTCAAAGTTAATTTCAACATGGAAGATGTTGTAGTATAACAACATTAAATATGAAAAGTTATCTGATGTCTCTTCTTGTCCTTACTTAAAAAAAATACAAAGCTCTACCTCAACACTCTGGCTGGTGTGGGATTCCATCTTAGAGCATAATAAATGCTCACACAGCAATTTCCTATAAAACCAAGTGTGCCGAAGTGTATACAGATTTAAATCACTGGATTTAAAATACCAAATAAATTTATATTATATAGAAATTAATTACTGAATTTAAAAAGGCACATTTATATTATTGGGCTTTTATCAGTCCTTCTCATTTCTGTCATGTCAGCGTACAGTACTGTACTAAAATGCCAGTGTAGCTAGGGCTGGCTATACAGCCTGTCTCTATACAGCCTGTCAGCCTGCAGCTGCAGTGTCGTGGTTTTGCCTCAGTTTGCAGCAACAGAACCACGCAGTTACTCTCTCACTCCTTCCCCCTACTCATTGGGATGGGGAGGAGAATCGGAGGGAAAAAGGCAAAAAACCTGTGGGTTGGGGTAAGAACAGTTTAACAGAATGGCAAAGGGAGAAGAAAATAATCAATAATACTGATAACAAGCATACAAAACATGCAGCATTCTCACCACCCGATACTCAGCTTGCTCCTGAGTAGCAAAAAAGCCCCTCCCTCAGCCAGCTCCCCATTTAAATACTGAGCATGGCATCACATGGTATAGAATAGCCCACGTGATTGGCTGTTTGGGTCAGCCCAGCCAGCTTGTTGCGAAAATTAACTCTGTCCCAGCTGAACCCAGGACATGCAGATAACTTTCTTTTTCCTTTTCTGCAATGCAGATCGTTTGACAGAAAAGCGTCTGTCAAATTTCAGCTTCACTCACAAACACCATGCTCAGAGTGAAGGAGAGAAAGGGTTTTTTTAAATTAGCTTGGTTATTACATTTTGAATAATTTCTTAAGTGATACTTTTTTAAAGAATCTTTTTACTAATACATTCCTAGTAAGCACACAGGGACATAGAAATGTGTCTGCAAAATATTGGTCATTTTCAGTTCTCTGCAGTTACCACTCCAAGGAGGTGATCTGGCTAACTAAAGCCACTTAGACATTTGCAAAGCCTTTCTGGAGATGTAGTTGATTGAACATGATATTTTCTTAATGTGACACTTGCTCATTTATACCTGGATGATATAACTCAGGGTATCTGAGATGCATACATTCTTTGTAATGATGCCTACGTAGTTTGATCTGTAGTTCAACCTCTGAGTTACAGAACAGAATCAAGAATAAGTTGTTCACCACATCATGAATGGAAATGTGAGAGACTGGCAGAAATAGAAATGTGGGCTTTTTAAAAACTATTTTTGTGAACATTCCCAGAAGTATTGACTCCAGGCATTCTAATAATCTGTACCAAAAAAAAATCATCTTCCTTGCTGAATTCATATTTAATAGACTCTGCAATGAAAACACAATATGCACAATGACCGGTTTGAGTATAGCTAGGCTGCATGAATCACAGCATGTGGAAAAAACATATTAAAAAGATTTAATTAGTATCTCTCTCTGTGACACAAAATATCAGAGCAAATAAACACATTTGTCACATGTGGGAAATACTCCCTATCTTCAGAAATTCTGCCCATTTCTCATACTCTCTTCATGCAGCCATTCATACAGAGAAATAATTTCTGAAATTATGAAACTGATTTGGCATGACAGGCATGTAAAGCTTAATTTAATATTAGACAAATAAAAAACCCCTACAGGAAGCAAGTATAAAGGCCAACTGTAATGAGAACAACATGTATAGTTTGGATGACAGAGACTAGTAAGAAAGGTGACTGTTTACAGAAAAACTACACCGACAAGAAATCCTCGGAATCATAAACGAAGAAGAACACATCACGTAGGGAAATACAGGTATTGGCTGCTTCTCATCTTAGTGCTGTCCGTCTATATGACCCTTTATGCTGATATTTACATGCATTTCACCTGAATGTTGTGTGCAAACACAATGACCTGTTTTTTTCTCTGTGAACTAAAAAAAAGTTTGTATTTCTTTTGGAGGTGGATGGCAAGAGAAGAACTATTTGTTAGAATAAATCATGCTGTCAACTTGAACTATCTGCTTAATCTCAAACAAGGGCTTGTCTTCCCTCCTTAACTGTCCAGAACAGCAAATGGAATTAGGAAAACGTAGTCCTTCACAGGGGATGTCAGACCTCTCGTGTAATTCACTGGAGAATTATTTCCTTCATCATACAAGGGAGGCCTGTCAACAGATCCCATAATGACTCTGGTATTATGTAAAAGGGAAGGGAGACACAGGTTTATAGCAGTCCTTTCAAAGTGTCTGACACTTTGAGATCTGAACGAGACTTTTTAAGAAGAATTAACATAACACTGAAGCTAATAAATCTGTAGCCAGCTAAACTTCATTTGTATAATGCTTTTTTTCCTGAAAAATGTAGTGATTTAGCATGACTAACCATGTGATAAAGTACATGGTTACATGATTTGGTGGTTCAGGAGAAACTCTGATGTATGAAGTTTGACCTTAAATGCATTTTTTGCAAACCCTGTAAAGAAAACTGATTTAGTGGGAGTTGTTTGTTTATTTGTTTTATAACACCCTTTGATTGTAAAATTCATTAATTCTTTCAATTTGGAAAACTTCTCAAAGAAAACAGTTTCTTTCTAGGGATAAAATTTTGTTGACTTTCAAGTGATTGGAATCATTCATCCTTCATTCAGTGTGTTTATGTTCTGTTAGTTCTACAAGTATCGTGTGATATCACTGCAGGTTGCTGTACATTCAAATATGTCAACAAATAATTGAAATAATTGGTTACTTATATAGCAGGATGTTTAAATATTAGACTGAAGAATTAATCAGTTGTCTCACCACCCTTACTATACTGATGAAGGTAAGAACACTATACTACAGAATAAAAAGACACCACCTATGTTGATAATCACTCTTTATTAAATAAGAACCATTTAAACTTAAAAATATTACCTCAAGAGCTTGCAATATCTATGCAGAATATAAGGTTTGGATTAATCTGAAACAATATAAATTCTTGATAAATCTAATGAAACTAAAAGGATATCTCAGAGACTACACTGAATAAAAGGAAGAATTAGAAGCTTTTTATGGGTGTCATGACAGCTCCTCGTGATAGTGTGAATATAAAATTCAAGAACAAATAGCTCAGTTCATATATAGTTGCAGATTTTGAGTTCATGAGATTAAGTAGATGTAACAGCTATCCACAAAAGTGTTGAGTCAATGAAAAGTAACAGCTGGTGGTGTGTGAATGCAGTGAAGCCCCTGAAAAGAATTATTTTTTTCAGCTTTAATGAGACTATAAAAAGAGTAGCCTGTATTTCTCTTAATTTGAATATACTGTCCTACATTCTCATGCTCTTGATCACCCACACAGTCCTGCTGTTAATCCGTTGACTGTCTGCTCACCCATCATATATTTGAGCCAGCATCAGTGTTTCCAAGAAAACAATGGCAGAATGCCACATTTAAAAAGTCAGTGCATATCATCAACATGAATAATTTTTCTTTGCAGTTTTACTTCTGAAAAACAGTAACATCACAGACACCACAGAATATTTTTTGTATTTGTGGAGGATTCCAGTCTGCAGAAGGACACTGAGAGACTAAATTAAAATTGTTTTTTTCTAATGACTGCCGTAGCACTGAAAGGTTGGTTTAACATCATAGAGCAAAAGCAACTTTTAAATATTTCTAAAAGTTATAGTCTAAATACCGAACCTGGTGTTGAATAGATTGGATTATACTTTTGCCTGTACTATTGTATAACTGGTTATATCAGAGCTATGATGTTGCTTCTATTTTTTATTAAATGACTTGTATCTTTAAATTAAGTTGTTTTGGTTGTGTTTTTCTCTCTTGGAAATTTTTCCTTCAAATTCTTATGATAAATAATTATATTGAGTAAATAATGCATTTCTACTCAAAATACTTCTGAAAGAATTTAGTAAAGCAATTTCACTCTTAAGCGTAAAAAATTAAATCATAGATTTGCTAGAACAGGGAGAAGAATACCATATTTGGGTATTTTAACGCAATTACAAAATTGTAACTTGACAAGAATTTGAATTAGGGAAAAAATAAACAAACAAACAAACCAAAACCATTTGCCAGGTTTGCTTAAATGAACCAGATAAGCAAATAAAAGGGTCACAAAACAGTAATTAAAACTTCTGTAACAAAAGTTCTGTAACAAAAATATGTAAGTACCTTTTCCTGTATTTAGACTGACCTAAAAAAAAAAAGTGCAACTTTTATATCAACAATATATATCAAATCCAAATCATAGATGAATAAAAACTCGTTGTTTGTCAGCCTAGGAACCGACTGGAAAAATGTAAAATATTTAGAAACTGAACTTCCTATTTAAATAGAATCACAGAATCATAGAATGGCTTGGGTTGGAAGGCAACTTCAAAGGTCATCTACTCCCAACTCCCTTGCAATGTGTAGGGACATCTTCAACTAGATCAGGTTGCTCGGAGCCCCATCCAGCCTGATCTTGAATGTTTCAAAGGGATGCGGCATCTACCACCTCTCCGGGCAACCTGTTCTAGTGTTTCACCACCCTCATTATAAAAAAATCTCTTCCTTATAGCCAGTCTGAATCTACTCTATTTTAGTTTAAAACCATTACCCTTTGTCCTATCAAAACAGACCCTGCTAAAGAGCGTGTCCCCATATTTCTTATAAGCCCCCTTTAAGTACCAAAAGGCTGCAATAAGGTCTCCCCAGAGCCTTCTCTTCTCCAGGCTGAACAACCCCAACTCTCCCAGCCTTTTCTCACAGGAGAGGTGTTCCACCCCTCTGATGATTTCTGTGGCCCTCCTCTGGACCTGTTCCAATAACCACACTTAAGAACGGTGTACAATAATGATATGTGGTCCTGATGGGCTTGGTATCCAAAACTGAATAAATCTTTCAATATATTTTATATTAGGTTACAAGAGTATCATATACTTCTGCAAAAATATTCTTTTGGCCTACTTTTTAAAAACATTTAGACCACTGTAACTTGGAAGATTTTTTCTGCTCATCTTTTATCTCCTTTTTGACCTGCATACGCCGTTCACTTAATGACTTACTAGGTTATTTGAAGACTTACAGTTCACTTCCTTTGTTCATATTTTTTCTGCTATGACACTAGCATGTTTGAGTATTCCACATTTTACTGATTTCTAAAATGCCATTTCTGTAACCAAACTCTCATTATGGAAAGAGTAGGGTAAAAAATCTGTCCATTCTTCACTAAATTTCTACAAATCCCCCAAAGACTTTGCTAATGTTTTAATTGCTTTTATTTAGCAGCATGATTTTAAGAATTGTGAGGTACCATCAATAAAAAAGGCATTTGACACAAAAAAGGCAACTATTGAAATGTCTGTTTTGCTTGAAAACTGTTGGACCAGTCTACCATTCATAATTTTGCATTTTGTGATATATTGTTTCTGTCTTATTACTACTAAAGTTGGTAGTAAGCAAGTACCAAGATTGTAATGCAACTGAGCAAGATTGTAATGAAAATACAGAAGAAGCAAAGCTATGAAATTAGTAGTGCCTTGAAATACAGCTGCATACTATATAATCATTTAAACAGACACAAGAATCTGGATTCAATGGAAGAATGAATATTCTAATAGACAGAATGACACTATACCCACACACCATATATAAATATACACTTACTTCTGGTAAGTTATCATATTAGCTAGCAAGTAATATACCACTACAAAGTCAGATCATGCTTTGCCTCGAAGTCTCTCCTTAAAGAACAAGCTTCTTACTATCACTGAAAAGGTAAAAATATTGCATGTATATTCCAGATGCTTGCATGCAAATGAACATCTAAGCCTACTTCTAGAAAGAAAAAGTTCTCTGTAAGCAAAGAAGAGTCTGCTGTGGGTATATGTGGACGTTAGTATACAGATCTAATCCATCACAAAGGTTCTACTGTGATGTGTGATGTCTGATATAAAAAAAATAATAAATCTGACAGACACACAGTTAATTACTTCTGCTTATCTAGGGTTTCCATAGGCAGTTTGAACCATCCAGAAGAGCAATACTACAGGCATATGTCTTGTACCAAGCTTAACTGCAAAGTCCAGGATAACAGAACATAGAACAAAATAAAAAGTTGTCTGTAGAAAATGCACTGAGCTATTCAGTATTAGGTAAAACAAAAAACATTAAAACATCCAGCATTTTTCAGCAGAAGGTGGAAAGAGAAAAAAAAAAGTGCTAAAAATAATGAACAAAGTAAGACTCCATTATGACATTTTCTGATTCCAGTATTTCATTCTAGTCCATTTTTCTTTCCTTTGTAAAGTCTTCTCAGAGATGATCTTGAGACACAGACTTTTTTTTTAAAAAATAACTGATTGTTGTTACAGCTGCCAAATGAGCTTTTAAGTCAAAAAACTCCAAAACTCTAAAGACTACTTAGAGTCAACATTACTAAAACTCATAGCTAAGTCACAGTTCTATGTTCTCTTAGTCATTGGAGTATAGAAATGCAATTTTTACTGCCAGCTGGCTCTGTATTTAGAGAATTTTATTTTACCTTAACATTATACACCTTTTGACCACACAATGACAACTGGATAATTCTAATTCCAGCAGAGAAGCATTTTAGATTCCTTTTGAAAGGCTATCTTCTTTCTCATCTTCGCTTTAAAACTGGCTATGAAAATTCATGACATTTTCGCCTTTTTCATTCCTGTGAGTACTGGCAGTGTTTTCATCTTTTTGTTTCTGGATAACTCCAGAAGCAAATTTCCTGTCCAAGGCTAAATCCTGATAGTGTACTTTGCTTTTAGGGTGCATGCAGAAATGCTTCATCCTAGTCCATTGATAACTGAAGCTGACCACAGTGGTATGCCTTGCCATTATCTATGGGAAACTGAGGAAAACAAACATTGGTAGATAAAAAAAAAAACATACAGGAAAAACAAAGAAAACATCCTAAAAGACTTAAACTAAGAGCAATGCAGTGCTCGAATTGGATTGAACATAACAGGGTCTATCAAATGTTTTTCTATAAGAGCATATGTTTAGAAACTATCACCAACCATTTAGTAAAAGATATATTAATCTAAAATGGGATTTAGACAGAATTGAGGCACCATACTAGAAATGCAGAAAGTATGTGACTACAGTCCAATACTCCAGAACAGCTAGCAATGGTGGATGTCTGGTTCAGATGTTTTTTAAATGAGTTGGTTTTCATTCTCAGACTTTTGAGAAATCATAGTAGGTGTATTATTTCAGACAGTTCATAACACTAGGAATACTTATTTGAACTCTACAACATTCAACAAAGACAAAATCAGTGCTGTTCTTGGACAGGAAGCATTGCTGCAAGTGCACAGGCTGATGGAAGGGACCTGGGGGCTTTGGAAGCCACTAGCTGAGCATGAGCCAGGACTATGCCCTGGCTGCAGAGATGGCCAGCATCATCCTGGGAGATGTTCACTGGGGCACAGTGAGGACATCAAGGAGAGGGACTATCCTCTGCTCAGCACTCATGAGAGCCCATCTGGCTACCCTGACCAAATTTAGGGCCCATGCACAGGAAAGAGGGACAGCCCTCAAGCTGGCCGAGGTCTGGAGCATTTGCCCTTTTAGGACAGGCTTAGGGACCAGGGCTTGTTCAGCCTGGAGGAGAAATGGCCTTGGGGGAACTAACAGCAGCCGCTGGCACCTGTGAAGAGTTTATCGACAAGGTGGAATTGGACTCTTCACAGTGGTGCACAGTGGGGAAATGAGAGACAACAAGAATAAGGAGAAACAAGACTGCTTGTAAGGATAATCTTTTACACCTTGAGGAGAGACAAGCAGTGGAAGAGGCAGCCCAGAAAGGCCATGCAGTCTCCATCCTTGGACATTTTCATGACTTGACTGGATAAAGCCCTGAGCAATCTCATCTGAGAAATCTTCCTATGATCTCAAAGTGAATGAAAACTAACAGCATATTTTTTTTATACAGCTCTAAAATTGCCTGATGAACATCTAGGTTTTCAAATGACAATGCTGTGGAATTGGAGTGCCCTATTTATTTGAAACAAATGAAATACCTCTTTCTGGATTTTGTTTTTCTAGTGAGGAAGTGCTACATTAAGACACTGTGACACCTAAATTGTAGGTACTTAAGCTCTTCATTAGATCTAGTCTCAGCCCTCATTGTGTGTAGGTTTTAAGTCATTTGTGTAAAGGTATTATCCACAGGAAAAAAAAAAAAATCTTATTTTTGCTGTCATTGGCAATTTAAAAGGCAGATTTGCAGAGTAACTTGTGCATTAATGACAGGCCTTTGGGATATTTATATGAACCCTTTAAATTAAACCCTTCAAATGAACTTGATAATCCTATAGAACTGACAACCATGCATTCAGCTAAGTTTATTATTCATGTCATAATGATTTATGGACATTTTAACAAGTTAGAGCCCAAGTGCTGTGTTGTCATGTCTTTTTGAAGATTGGTTATTTGGATTAGCTATGCAAGTTTATGGATATTTTTTGTAAGATGCTTAGTAAAAGACATTCTTTAACTCAAGATTTAATCCAGCTGTTTGATCAGAGACCGCGCTTCTGCAGACATCTGATCTCTAAACTTCAGCTTTTTCTTCACACAAAGTGAAGAGATGTTCCTTATGGAGCTTACTTCTATTTTTTTATTATTATTCTTATAAACCTGTAAACCCACATTACTTTAGCATTATAAATTCAAATGCAAGCTCTGTAATTTTAAACAAGATTTTCTCTAAGAAGATTTGTAATAAATAGCTTGTTAAACTCTCTGGGAAGTTTAACTGACAAACCTAAGAGCTCTTGTTAGCAGTTAATTCTTTTGAAAGAAGTAAAATAAGGTGTGGATTTGGGAGACAGACAAAGCGAGGCAGACAGGCACAAAAAGAAAATGCTTAACAATGGTACGTTCAGGGACCAATCTAACTTTAAACTTTATAAACTGTGACAATGAAATTTGTCTTACAGTTAACACTAAATATGAGTAGTGATTACTGTATGTGTTATCAGAATATCTAGACACACTAAAAGTTCCAAGGTACCTAATGCACATACATCAAAAAGGTTTATAAAAATTACCATTTCAGTTTTCACCTAGGTCTTCCACTACTTTTTTTATTTTTATTTAAATGTGCAGCAGCCATTGTGCTAGAGGAAGTGCACTTAAAATTTCTGATATTTTATGTCATTCTGTAGACAAGGCATACTCACTAGCTAACAGGCAAGCGAGCAGAACACACTTTGCTGTGACAGAAGAATTTCCCCTCTGACTTCTCAGGGGTCTGAGAGTCTCCAGGCCAGACCAGAGACCTCCCTCACCCACTCCTGCCCCTGCCCCTGATTGTGAAATGCAACCCTGACTCTGCGCTGGGTCGAGGCAGAAGTGCCACTGTTCTTTAGTGACTGTTGCTAGTTTGTATGTGTATTTAATGATACACAGAGAACTGAAAACAAGAAAATTCTGCCGTTACTTATACAGTAGTTGCTTATGTTCAGTGACATTATAGTGAAGGAAGGGGTTAAAAGGGAAGTAGCATTACCTAATAGTTGCTGTGCATTTAAAGAGAACTGATAGTGTCTATCTCTTGTCTAAATTAACTGAGGTAGAGAGTCTTGCATCTCCATACAAAGGGGTTAGTTCCTGATAGGGGCTGGGAGTCGCCTAGAACCGGTTAAGACCGACCCTGCTGTATGGATGGGATCCAGAAGAGAACTGAGTTTGTGCACAAACAAAGGTCAATCAGCGAACACCATGATGAAGAGGATGGGCCTTCATCTTGGGACCCCTGATGACCACCACTAAGAGACACTGCGCAAGCGCAGCTGGGAGGAGTCTATGGAAATTACTTCTTGGAACTAATTATAGTATGGACATTATTTCTCAGAACTGATTTTGATATGCAGTGAGGATAGATGCATATGTATAGGTGTATTGGGAAATCTAATATATATGTAATGTTTGATTGTATAAATTGAAGAGACACGTTGCTGCTCGGCGCGCATGACTTTGGTGGGACCCCCCGTGCTGCCCGGCGCCGACTAAACATACCTACTTTACAATCTTACAGATTGTGGAGTCTGCTTTCTGCACGTCAATAGTACAACAACTGTCCTTTCAAACCGTTTCAGAGAGCACACAGTGCTTACTGAAGATACTGTCTTNCAAACCTCTCCCTTGCCATTCACAATACTGCAGGCCCATACTTTTCCTAACAGCAGGCACTGAATTAGAAAAGTGTTATGAAAATACTCTACACGGCCCATCAGTCTTTTAATACAGCAAGCACCAAACCAAAAGAACTGTCATATGGTAAGAGACAAACCAGAGAGCCTTCTAGCATTCCGCACCAGCTGTACTGCATCTGGCTTGGATGGAGTTAACTTTCTTCACAGCAGCCAGTAGGGTGCTGTGCTTTGGATTTGTGACTAAACCAGTGTTGATAACACACCAGTGTTTCAGCTGTTGCCGAACACTGCTTGCACAGAGTCAAGGCTTTCTCTTTTTCCTGCTCTCCCCCACCAAGTATGCTGGGGGTGAGCAAGAGATCAGAAGAGGACACAGCCAGGATATCTGATCCCAACTGATCAAAGGGATATTCTGTATTATATGATGTTGTGCCCAGCAATAAAAGCTTAAGGAAACAAAGTGGACGGAGGGATGTTGATGGTTACAGCCTTTTTTTCACAAGTAACTGCTATGCATGCTGAGGCCCTAACGTCCAGGAAGCGTCTAAACATCTTGCTGCCGATGGGAAAGTCTAAATAATTCCTTTGCTTTCCTTGCGCATCTATCTCTTGTTCCACCTATTAAACTGATTTTATCTCAATCCACATATCTTATCTCCTTCCTTCCTTTTTTCTCCCCAATGTGGGTGTTTGGCTGTTAGGTGGGGTCAACCCATCAAACCAAACGCTGAGTGGCAACCTGTCATTTAATGAAATATGTTACTGAGGTATGGACAGAAGCAGACTCACAAGAGAAATGTCACCCACATAGAAAACATCCAAACTGAAGACTAGAGGTTCATAATGAGCAGTGTCAAAAATCTGGAAGTCTTTTCCACAAGTAAAACCTAAGGTCTTTTCACATAATACAGTTGCTTTAAAATGACATAGGCTTGCGGACACCCCTTAAAGAATGATGGCTACTATACTAAACAGCGTATTTGTTGAGATCATTTCTCCTTCATTGTGCACAGAAACAGTGACAGTAAATCGTCCCGTAATTTAAATGATTAGTGATAGATGATTAATTACAAAATGACTTGTGCGATAAATTTCATATAATCTGCTACAACTAAAAAAGTAAGCCAACTATAACTGAAGCCAAATATAACATCACTGAAGTGCACTGCACTCCAAAGTGAAGAATATCTGACCTTTCACACTCAAACGCTGAAGCTGTTGCCAAACTATGGAGGCAGAGAATTTAGACTTTTGGTTTAACACTAACTTAATAGTCCCAAAGGAAAGATGATTAATGGCCAGTTTTACCCTGAGAGAAGAAACTGAAAGGTGTGAAAGTCAACTAGAACTGCCCTGGCAATCTGATTAATTCTGTTTCCAGCTCATGCAAATCGCCTATGTTGTTACAGGTTAGCTGAGTTAATTTGCCTGAGGTTGTGAGACACCATGTCTACATAGTGGTCAATCAGAAAGATGAAGAATACTCAACAAAGGAAGACAGAGAACTGCAAATCTGCTCTCCATGGGTCCACAAGTCCTGCCAGGAGCCTGCTCCAGCACGGGCTTCCCATTGATGTCACAGCCTCCTTTGGGTGCATCCACCTGCTCCAGCGTGGGGTACTCCACGTGTTGCAGGTGGCTATCTGCTCCACCGTGGACCTCCATGGGCTGCAGGGGGACAGCCTTCTTCACCATGGTCTTCTCCACAAGCTGCAGGGGAATCTCCTGTGCCTGGAGCACCTCCTCCCGCTCCTTCTTCACTGAACTTGGTGCCTGCACAGTTGTTTCGCTCACATATTCTCACTCCTCTCTTCGGCTGTAGTTGCTGTTTTGTCAGGTTTTTTTTCCCTTTTTAAATATGTTATCACAGAGGTGCTACCACCATCACTGATTGTCTCGGCCTTGGCCAGTGGTGGGTTGATCTTGGAGACAGCTGGCATTGGCTCTGTCGGACATACGGGAAGCTTCTAGCAGCTTCTCACAGAACCCTTCCCTGCAGCTTCCCCGCTCCCAAAACCTTGCCACACAAACCCAATAAAGACGGACAGAAGCTTCCTCTCTGCGTGTCTGGTTTGTATCTCTCACTCAAGTGTTTACTAGCTTTCTCCAAGACTGGGACGTTTTGTTTAGGTATGCTCTATATATTATGCACTTATCTTCTTTCTAAGTCTACCTTGTTGGTATTCAAATAGCATGCTATTTCATTCCCTTTTTTTGGTGGGGAGGGGAACGCTACTCTTCCGTGTTACAATTTTTCTAAAACAATGTCCACTGAAGAAGTAAATATGAGAAGAAGGCATAAAAAGTGAAGCCACTGAGAGGCTGTCTTCCAATTAACATTATAGATTTTACCTGGACAGGAAAATACAGGAAGATTTTGATTTGATACTGCACATATATCTAAATAGAGAATAAACCAGAGGTAAATGTCTTCAATCTGTGTCTTTAATGCAACATGCAGTTGGAGACTAAAATGAAAAGTAAAAATTAATAAAATACACATTTTTTTTGTTAACGTACACCTAATTGAAATTCACAGCCATCAGCACTATCAATTGAAGTTGTCTACTTATTAATGAAGACGAAAAATTTGAAATTATTTTTGTCATAGCCACGGACATTTTAGAGTCAGCTTTTAAATTCTGTATAACTGCATTTTTCAAGAAGGAAAATACCAGTTGTTTCACTGTTTAAAATAATCTAGTTTTTAGTCCTTTTCAACAGAGAGAAGTGAAAAGAGGAGTGACAATCACAGAAATTAATAATTAATTCAGCTTACTTCTATTATTTACCATTGTAGCTATAAGTATTCAGCACCACAGTACCTGAGCATCTTAGAAATTATGCCTCAGTCCACCAACTTGTAGGAAGTTTCTGTTATTCCTGTTTTACATTTCTGGAAGCCAACACACAGAGAGATCGATAGACGGATTTTTCAGAGGCACTTAGCATCTGACTCTCCTATTCATTCATTTCATTTGGCATTGCAAACCACAAGTAACTGTTTTTTCTCCTGTAATTCAAGAACTTTGAAAATGATATTTATAAGAAACTTCCTGGCTGGAGATAAACTTCTTGGCTTTGGAAAGTTAGCTTTGGAAGCTAACTTTGCCTAAGTATGAGGATGGAAAACATTGAAAGTACCAGAGAACTTATCTATTGACTTGGAGTTGGTAGCTGATGCCTTGACAGCTGTTGAAGCAGCCAGAAACAGGGAATAAAAAATTAAAACATAACTAAGCTTTTGGATTCTTTCCTCCTTTTTTTTTTTTCATTTGGGAAACACAGTTCTTGCCTGTCCAAAAAGAAATGTTTCATATGAGAGCAAGCAATGCCTATGGCTGAGGTACAGGGATATAAAAATTAGAAATTAGTAAGAACAGATGAAACTAGGATCACCTGTAACTAAACGATCAGTTACAAATGCCATTGTAAATGACCTTCACTCTTACAATATATTTCATTTATTTTAAACACCCTGATCACATAATTTGGTTCTTATTAGATAACTGATATTTCTGGATACTCCACTGTTGCTCAGTCGCCATAACGTAGTGGATAAACGAGGCAAAGATTCACTTCTTCATTGTTTTTTCATGAACCAGATGATACGCAATATAATGCAAAAGCAGGACAATGGGAGAAGCTAGAGGAGAAGAAAGCCAAGAATATCTTTTCCATTCGTTTCACAAAATATTCAGTTCAAAATTCAATACCTACACAGGAAATGTATCAAAAAATCCTCTGCTCCTTTTTTTCTAAGCATAAGTGATGTTGTAAAGCATACAGACATGACTCTTCAGGTTCCTATTTTTTTTTATTCCTTAAGTACAATTCCAGTCAAACTGAAATTCTACTTGCACAGTAGGACGCACCAGCAATTTAGGATTGTGATTCTAAAATAAAATTACATTGCTGTTAAAGCACAAATCTGCAAACCTCATTTCTTCTGTTTTTGTCAGAATTAGACACAGAAATACCTATATGTGAGTAATACATCGCTTTATACCATTGCTTCATAAAGAATGATGTCAGATTAGACATCTACATCTGCTACAAGCAGCTCAGCAATTTCTCCTTTTCCTTTATTGGTACTGCACATACTATATAAATACTTAGGTATTCAATTGGTCTAAGTGAATACAAGCACATTGATTTCAAAGGAACTACAATTAAGATAATACATACATTGAGGCTTTGTCTTTTGTGAACTCAGGACTTGATGAAAGAACAGACTGCTCCATTATACGCATGTTCAGACCACAATTGCACATACCATTTAAGTGTGTACGAATAACTACACTTTACGCTGTGCACTGAGTTTAGATTGTTTAAAAGAAGAAAAACTGAAAAAAAATCCAAAAACAACCTCAAGCTTGTAAGTCTTTTCCAGAAAGCCTAATGTCTTCTGGTTAAGCCTGTATATGATTTTATTTCCAGGCCTTACTAGTGAATTTTATCACACATAAAAGCCTTATCTGTTACTAAGAATGTATTTC